>MDTE01078828.1_pt1 | contig 28351 bp, 18 predicted proteins | sample 811231 | NCBI WGS metagenome assembly MDTE01 (sample SAMN05326651, study PRJNA326480) | marine metagenome | isolation source: seawater | place: Indian Ocean: Red Sea | collected 2010 | reverse complement strand
CGCGAGACGCGCGCGAGACGCGCGTGCGATGCGCGCGGTGGACGCGCGCGAACGCGAACGCACACCGCGCGTCTCGCGCGCGCCTCGCGCACGCGCGCATGGCGACGCGCGTCGACGCGTGACGACGCGCGCGCGAGGGGAACGGCGCTCGATGCGTGGGAACGCGCGCGCGCGCAGCCGCACATCGCGACCGGTGTCGAGAGTCGAACGCGTGTCCATCGCGGTCGCGGTGCGCGCGCTCGAACGCGATGTCTGCGATGCGTCGAGACCTGTCGGAGACGTACGAACCGGCGAGCGGACCGACGAGCGCGCCTCGAGTGTTGGGATGCGGCAACTTTGGCACGGCCAAGCTCATGCGAAGGAAAGCGACGGGGGAGCTGGTGGCGATCAAATACATCGAGCGAGGGGTGAAGATCGATGAGAACGTCAAGCGTGAGCTCGTGAATCATCGGTTGTTGACGCACCCGAACATCGTGAGGTTCATAGAGGCGGTGGTGACGGAGAAGCACTTGGCCATCGTCATGGAGTACGCGAGCGGCGGGGAACTGTTCGATCGGATTTTGAAAAAGGGGAGGTTCGAGGAACCGGAGGCGAGGTATTTCTTTCAGCAGCTCATATCTGGCGTGGCGTATTGCCACGCGAAAGGGGTGGCGCATAGGGATTTGAAATTAGAAAATACGCTCGTGCACGGGGAGAGCGTGCCGCGCCTGAAGATTTGCGACTTTGGATATTCCAAGAATTCTCTCATCGATAGCGATCCGAAGAGCACGGTGGGGACGCCGGCGTACATCGCGCCGGAAGTATTGGAGCGGAGACCTTACGATGGCAAGATGGCGGACGTGTGGTCGTGCGGGGTGACGCTCTTCGTGATGTTGTGCGGACGGTATCCGTTCGAGGATAAACGCAAGCCGCGCGATTTCAGAAGCACAATTTTGAAGATTCGTAGCTGTGATTACGCCGTTCCGCCCGGGGTGAGACTGACGAGAGGATGCTTAGACTTGATTCAACGGATTTTCGTCGTCGACACGGCGCAAAGAATCGATATACCGGGCATTCAGGCGCACCCTTGGTTTCTCACCGATTTGCCCGCCGAGCTCGTGCGCGGCGACTTTTCTCAGCTCGAGAGCGAGACGAGCCCGACGAGCACGATGTCCATCGAGGAAATACACGCGATAGTAGAAGAGGCGAAGATTCCATACGGTGGTACGGGTCGTGACTTGGTGGAGGACGGAGATCACGACATGGTGACGAGCGGTGAGTTCGACGACGACGACTTTTGAGGCGTCGACGCGTCGCCCCCCCTCCCCCGGAGTTCCGAGTCTCGCGTGGCGCGTAGGACGAACGGGAACACGATTAGAGTTATGAGTAATGCAGACTAGTCTGTTTCTCGTTACAAGGCGCAGCGCACGCCCGTTTTCCTTCTAAAAAATCTCCACCGCCCCTCCGGGCGGCGGACGCCTCGACCCCTATCCAATTAATCGTAAAACCAATTTAGAGCTTGATTTCCACATCAACGCCGGACGGAAGCTCAAGACCCATGAGCGCATCGATGGTTTGCGCCGTCGGGTTGTGCACATCGATCAATCGGTGGTGCGTGCGCGTCTCAAAGTGTTCCCGGCTATCCTTGTTCACGTGCGGCGAGCGCAAGACGCAAAAGATGCGTCGCTTCGTCGGCAACGGCACCGGGCCGGAGATGCGCGCCTCCGTCGACTTGGCCGCCTCGATGATCTTATCGCACGCGTTATGCATGTGGTTCGTCTCAAACGAGCGAAGACGGATGCGAATCTTGGACGCTTGCACGGCAGCCTGCGGCGAAAAAACCATTCGAGCGCAGTCAGTCTCAAGTCTCTCCGTGTCCAGTCACCCCACGCGCGCGCGTCGCCCGTGGGTGTCCCGGACGCCGCGCGCGTCCACCTCGGCGCTTGTCCCGCGCGATCGAACGTAAAAATAATACCCATCGCGCGCGTCGAGGCGTCTCGCCACCTCCCGCGCGCCGCGCGCGCGATGCGTCGCCCTCGCGCGCGCCGTCGCCGCCCTCGCGCCCAGGGTCTCGTCGAATGAATGGAATTCGCGCGCGCACGCACCGCTTGCGCCGTCGTCGCGCGAGGTTTGGTCTGCGAACGAATGGGAAATAATTTTTTCACGTCAGTCCTCCCGTTCGCGATGCGCGTCGTCGTCGTCGTCGTCGTCGTCGCGTCTCGAGCGCGCGCCGTCTCTCGACGTCACTCGAGGGTTTCGCGCGCGCGCGCGGGCGCGGGCGCGCGCACCGTCGCGCGCGATCGCGCCGGTCCCGCGCGGAGCGCGGAGGTGGATTGCGTGGTAAACATGGTCGTCGGCGCGGACATCTCGGCGTGCGTTCGACGCGAGCGCGGCGGCGTGTGCGGGGACGCGCGCGCGGAACGGCGCCTGGCGGGGGCGGGCGCGTGGAATGGCGCCTCGCGAGGTGGTGTGGTATGGTGTGGTCGATGAGTCATGACCCGTCATGAGTCCCTCGGTGGGGGCACACGCGTGGAACCTCGCGCGCGAGTTCGAGACGCGGCGTCGGAGGACGATGGCGACGATGGACGAGCGAATCGACGGTGCGCGCGACGACGGGAGGCGACGTGAACGCGTTCGATTCTCGACGCGCGCGATGCGTGACGCGCGCCGCGGTGGATTCGACGGGGAGACTGACCGGATGGGCGTCGCTGTTGGATGTTTTTGAAATCGCGAAGCGCTCGTGTTGCGCCTGCACGAGATCGAGGCGGTGAAGTTTGGTGAATTTAAGCTCAAGTCGGGCATCATGTCCCCGATTTACGTCGATCTTCGCGTCATCGTGTCGTATCCGGACGTGTTGACGTCCGTGGCGGAGTGCATGTGGGACGTGCTCTCGGCGAACGGGGCGACGTTCGATAACATGTGCGGCGTGCCGTACACGGCGCTGCCGATCGCGACGTGCATGTCGCTGTCGCATAACATTCCGATGTTGATGCGTCGCAAGGAGGTGAAGGCGTACGGGACGAAGAAGCAGATTGAGGGCGCGTTCGAGGCGGGCCAAACCTGTCTCTGCGTCGAGGACTTGGTCACGTCCGGGGCGTCGGTGATGGAGACGGTGGAGCCGTTGGAGAACGTCGGCTTGAAGGTGAAGGATGTGGTCGTGTTGATCGATCGCGAACAGGGAGGTGAAGCGCGACTGGCGTCGAACGGGCTTCGTCTCCACTCTGTGTTGCCGTTGTCTCGCGTCTTGAAGACTTTGGAGGCTGAGGGTAAAATGAGGTGCGTGCGCGACTCGCTGCGAATCTACCCGAACGACCGTCGCGAGGGCGTGCTTCAGTCTTCTCGTTTGCGCGACTTCTACGCGTTCTCGAATTTTCATGCACGCAACATAGAATCTCGGTAGCTCCGTATTCCTTTCCCTCGGCGAGTCTGCTCATGATTCGCCGAGGTGGATATGCACCGACATCTCGAGCGCGCCGTCGCGCGTCAGCAAAGAATATCGCGACTGACTCTCACGCTTCGTTCGTCATCGTTTCGATCGCAGCTCCGAACTCGTACAAAAAGTGAAGGACTTCATCGCGGCGAACCAAACCATGCCCGTCGCCGGCGCCGAAGCGAAGAAGCCGACGCGCATGTCGTACACGGCTCGCTCCGAGCTCACCGACAACGCGTGCGCCAAGCAGTTGTTCAACTTGATGGAGACGAAAAAGACGAACTTGTGCGTCGCCGCCGACGTGACTACGGCGAAGGAACTCCTCGAAATGGCTGAAATTCTCGGTCCAGAAATCTGCATGCTCAAGACGCACTGCGACCTGTACCCGGATTTCACCGAATCGTTCGGAGAGCAGCTCATGGCGATCGCGGAGAAGCACAACTTCATGATCTTCGAAGACCGTAAGTTTGCCGACATCGGTAACACGGTGGTCGGTCAATACAGTAGCGGTGTGCACAAGATTGCGGACTGGAGTCACATCACCAACGCGCACATCGTCCCGGGTAGCGGCATCATCGACGGGTTGAAGTCCGTCGGTCTTTCCAAGGGTCGAGGTTTGCTCTTGCTCGCGGAGATGAGCTCCAAGGGCACGATGGCCAAGGGCGAGTACACGGAAGCCGCCATCGGTATGGCGGCGCAGCACCCGGACTTTGTCATGGGTTTCATCTCCACCAACCCAAAGGCGTGGAAGGCGGAGTGGAGCAAGGGCTTGATCAACATGACTCCCGGCGTGCAATTACAAGTGGGCGGTGACGCTATGGGTCAGCAATACAACACCCCGCACAATGTCATCGTTGAAAATGGTAGCGACGTCATCATCGTCGGTCGTGGCATCTACAAGGCGGCTGATCCTGCGGCGGCGGCGAAGGAGTACCGCGCCGCGGGTTGGGAAGCGTACCAAACGTCCATCGCGTAGACTTTTGTAACGTTTAGTTTAACAACCGTCGGTTTTCTTATTTACAACGTATCATGACTACGTGTCCGACTCACGAGAACAATTTCTTGACGGAAATGTTCTTTTCGCTATCCTTTTGCATCACCTTCGAAACAGCCATTTCAAAGTCCTCTTGCGTGACGTGAACCCGACGCTCTCTAAGAGCAAACATACCCGCTTCAGTACACACCGCCTTCGACTCCGCTCCCGAAGCGCCGTTCATCTTGCTCGCGATCTTCTTGAGATCGATACCGCGAACGAGGTTCATCTTTCGGCTATGAATCTTGAGAATGTCGACGCGGCTATCCTCGGACGGGTTCGGGAACTCGATTTTACGGTCGATGCGGCCCGGACGAAGAAGCGCTTGATCGAGAATATCGAGGCGGTTCGTCGCCATGATGAACTTGATCTTATTCGTCGCCTCAAAACCGTCGAGTTGGTTGAGCAACTCGAGCATCGTGCGCTGCACTTCGCTGTCGCCGCCGCCGCCTCCTCCGCCCGAGTCGCGAGCGCTACCGATGGAATCCACCTCATCCATAAAGAGAATACTGGGTGCGTGCTCGCGAGCCATGACGAACAATTCGCGAACCATTCTCGCACCTTCCCCTATGTACTTTTGAACTAATTCCGAACCGGAAACCCGAATGAAACAGCAGTCGGTGTGGTGCGCCACGGCTCTCGCCAAGAGCGTCTTACCGGTGCCCGGAGGACCGTACAGGATGACGCCCTTCGGTTGCGCGATACCGAGCGAATCGAAAAGTTCGGGGTGCTTGATCGGTAACTCCACCACCTCTTTGATTTCCTTCACCTGTTGATCCAAACCACCGATCATATCAAAGGTAGAATCCGGCACCTTTTCCACCTTCATCAACGACACGAGCGGGTCGATGTTCGACGGCAGGATGACGTGAAGCGTGTACGAGTCATTTCTCAACGCCACTCGCGTCCCGGGCGTCAATTTCGTCACATCGATGCTCTTATCCATGTCACAGACGTATTTCCCCTCCGGATGCACCTGCACGCGCGCGAAAATCTCGTCAGTCTCCCTCTCCCTCTCGCGCGCTCTCTCGCATTCGCACCTTGACCAACACCTTCTTCTTCCCCATCACCTTGACCACCTCCCCGACGTACGATCCGGGCTCTTGCAACTGATGCAATTCCTCACGAAGCGATCGAACTGTGAACCGCGCGAAAAACATCGCGACGCGCGTCGAGGTCAGTCGCTCGTCCTCGCGTCTTCGGATCGCGCGCGCCTCTCCCTCCCGCCCTCCCGTCGACCCTCGCGCGCGTTCTCCCGCGCCCGCGTCCGCGTCCGCGCCCCCGAATCATCCACCGCATCGTCCTCGCCCACCTCGTCCGTTCAATTCGTTCCTCTGCGCCTCCAAACGTCGAAGATTCTGCGTCTTGTCTCGCAGCGCGACGCTCAACGCTTCGATCTTCGCGTCGTAATACGCGCGAAGACCCGTCGACGCGCTCGCGTCGACGTCCATGGACGACGCCACGACCGCCGTCATGGTTCTCGCTCGCCTCTCGCTCGAACGTTCGCGCGCTCGCGAGGCGCGGGAGGGACGAGCGGGAGGGAATGAGGGGACAGAGCGAGATCGTCCCGAGAGAGGGCGCGAAGACGCCGCGCGCGCGGGACGGACGGGGAGGCGACGCGCGCGACGACGCGCGAGCGATGGGTGAAGGAAATCGCGAGGGTGGATGCGGGAAAAACGAACCTACTGCGCGCTCGTGTGAATATTACCGACGTTGGCGCGCGCGAACGCACCGTTCTTCGCTCACGCGCGGCGCTCGGCGCGCGCGCGCCGCCGCGACTCGGCGGCGCCGCGGCGAAGACCGGATTCCCACTTCTTGGCAAACTTTTTATACAGCGCGAGCGTGGCCCTGGCGTCGTCCACGGAGGAGTGCTCGCCGCGCTGAATGTCTAATCCTAGGTGTTGGCGCGCGAGATCGCGAAGGGCGCGACATCCGCGACCGCGAGGCGCGCCGGGGACGCACCGCTCCTCCGGTCGAAGCGGACGCGTCAGTGGATGGTACAGACTCGTGTCCCTCGTGTCTCGCTTCGGGTGATCGAGCATGAGGACTCGTAAATCGTTCTTCAGCGAGTGTCCGACGAGGACGCGTCCTCGGAGAAGATGACTCAGTTGCTCTTGTATCTTTGTAAAGGATTGCGCGCCGTTCGCCGCCGTCAAATCCCGGGGTCTCACCCCGGACACCGCCGTCCTGTAATCCGTCACTCGCTCCGTCGGCGCGACGAATTTATCCATGATGACGTTCCCGTCCTCGTTCACGATGGACACTCGCGCGAGGATGGATCGCTTCCCGTCGGCGCCGACGCCCACCATTTCGCAATCCAACGCCAACAGTTTCGTCACCGCCGTGTTCTTCCCCGTCGGCGCCGGTTTCTTCCCCTCACCCTCCCCGTCGCCGCGTCTAAATATACCACCACCGCTCGCGTCCTCGCGCGCGCGCGCGACGTCCTCCATCGCGCGCCGCTCCGCCGCTTTCGCCTTGGCCACCTTGGACGTCCCGGCGTTGATGCGCGCCTTGAGCGCCGCCCAGTTCCCGCCCGCGGCGCGCGCGGTCTCGGGCGCGGACGTCGACGCGTCCGCGCGATCGCGATTCTTCTTTTTACCCATCGCGCGCGCTCGCTCGCGCGCGCTCGCGCGAGAGCGACGCGGTGAAGTCTGCCGCCGCCACTCGAGCCGGGGAGACGCCCGCGCGTCACACGTCGCCGCGCGAGTCGCGTCGAGCGCAAAGGACGCGCGCGCATGCACCGGACGATGGCAATCGCGCGCGCGTGCGGAGGTGCCGTCTTTAGGGCGACGTCCGCGAGCGCCAGCGCGCGAAGAAGAGATCACTCGCGATGTGCGCGCCCGAGAGCGATGTCGACGTCCGCGCCCTCGTCCGCGAGCGCGTCTCGCGTCGTCGCGCGGGCGAAGATGGTGGGAAAGACGGCGCCGGAGGAGGTGACCGCGGGGTTCGGCGTGGACGACGTCGAGGACGAGGATCCGGGGAAGAACTTTTCGGGGACGTGCGGCGCGGTGGATAGAGGCGGCGTGGCGGTGCTCGATGGCATGCGGTCGGCGGCGCCGTTCGGGGCGGTTCTGACGTTTGCGAATGGTGGTGGACGCGGTGTGTTGCTCAGTCACCGCGAGCCGAAGAGTTTCGCGCTGATGTTCGAGGAGGACGAGAGCGGGCGTCGGAGGGTGGACGCGGGCGAAAAGGCGACGGGCACGACGGCAGAGGCGAGCAAGAGCGAGTTCGTCATGGGACCGAGCGCGAAATCGACGCTCGGGAAGATTGTGAACGCGTTCGGGGAGCGCCTGGACGGCGAGAAGATGGTGACCGGGACGGAAGATTCGTCTCGGATGATTCGGGAACCGCCGAGCGTGGAGGATAGAAAGCCCATCACGACGCCGCTCGTGACCGGGATCAAGGCTGTGGATTTATTGGCGCCGATCGGTCGCGGTCAGTGCATGTTAGTGAGTGGTGAACCGGGAACGGGGCTGTCGGAGCTCGGTTTGACGTCCATAGTGGCTCAAAAGGGTACGGGCGTGCGTTGCGTGTACGCGGCGTTGGGCGCGCAGGCGTCTCGTGTCAATCAAGTCGCGAAACGTTTAGAGGAAGACGGCGCCATGTCTCACACCACGATCGTCACGGTGGACGAAGGGGCGAGCGATGGGGAACGATATGCCGCGACGTGCACGGCGTTCGCCATCGCCGAGGGTGCTCGAGCGATGGGCGAGGACGTGCTCTTGGTGCTCGATGATTTTTCCGGTTTGGTCAACTTCACCAAGGACATGGCTCGTCTCGCGCCGCAACTGAACGTAGAAGAAGGCACGGAAGAGCAAATGGAAGAGTACGAGGGCATGCTCATCAGCGCCTCGTTGGCTGAACGTCGTAGATTCTTAGGGTTGACTCTTCAGCGCGTGGCGAGACTAAACGACGAACTTAAGGGTGGTTCCATCACTTTGATGGGCGTCATGTATCACCCGCAGGGTGCGTATAAGAAGACCTTCAAGAGCGGCGTCGAAGGCGCTGGATCCGGTGGTGCCGTGCTTCCGAGCTCTGTGGAGTCGATCAAGGGATTCGACTCGATGCCCGCTGCCGTTCAGGAAAAATTGCGCAAGGCGCTCGCCGAAAAGGCTGCCGCCGGCGCCGCTTCCACGGGCGACTTCGACGCGCCGGAGTCTGCGTTCGTTCAATCGAGACCCATGGTCGAGGAATTCATGTCGATCACGGACGGTCAAGTCTTCGTCGATTCGTACACGCCGGAAAAGGGTTGGACCATCAGCGCGAAGGATTCCGTGAGTCGCATCGGAGCGCCGGGCGCCGCCGGTCCCTTTCGGTCCCTCAATTTCCTTCAACTTCGCCTTGACTTGATGCAGTCGGACGATATGGGTACATTCGGAAGCACCGGCTCAGAGAAGACGAAACTTCGTAGCCGTTCCGAGGCTATTCGCGGATTCCTCAAGCAAAAGCAAGGCGAAGTATCCTCCCTCGCCGAGCAAACCATCGGCTTGTTTGCGATTCAGAACGGTTTCACGAAAAATAAAACCGCCGAAGAAGTTGAAAGTATGCTTTCCGAAGCCTGGAAGCGTGCGTCGAGCGAGCTGAACGATGAGATCGAGTTCATCAACACCAATCAATCGACCGAGCTTTCATCAGAGGTGAAGATGAAACTCAACCAACTTCTGGAGAACCTCTGAAATGTTTCAGTATAGGATCGCGCGCATTTTATGATTCAGCCATTACATTCATATCTATCTTAACTTTGCTTCGTCTCGTTCTTGCGTAACTTCAGGAGCGTGCTAATGTATTCTATCATTCCTTGTTTTGTGCGTGGTGTCTTCAGCGTTTCAGCGTTTTTGACTCGGCGTTTCGCTTCCATCGACGCTTTTTCCAAAGAATTGCGTCGCGTGCAAGTCAACTCCTGATATTGTCCAGCCTCTATGAGTGCACACACCTTGGTTAGATGTTCAGGAATATCACTGCTTTTAACACCGCAAGTCTTGGCGATTCTCGATTTGAGCTTCGAGGCGTCGGATTGTGATGATTTTCGTTTCGCGGCGCTCTGTATGCCTTCGGCAGTCACTCGGCTGCCCAATACCGGCGCCGGTTCATCCTTTTCTTGACTATCAATCTTGGCGCGTTTACTGGGTTCGATGGTTTCTGGAGAAGATAATCTGCGTATGCAGGATGGCGATATATTCTTGGTGTGATCCAAGTCTTCGAAGGGATTACTTCCTGCCCCCAGGAACAAGTCGCCCTCGGACAAGTCCTTGACGTAAGATGGCAGAGACGACGGCGTCGATAAGCTCACCGGGATCGTCGTGTGCGGGGAGAAAATTTCAGGAACCACATCTGAGAGATATTGCGATGAAAACGGATTGATCCATACGTCCATGCAGTGCGGCATGTGGTTCTCTCGAGCGGTAAACGCCGGCCATCCGGAGCGATTCTGCGAAGCTGTGACAAAAATCTCTCGATCGGGAAGTGTTGGACCACTTCGCGGCGCTACGTTTTGAGACATGAACGCGCATTTATTGATGTGAAAGCTCAGATGCGTCTGGAGAATGTTCAAGTTTGTCGCCGATCGAAGCCACGCCAAAATACTGTCGTTTGCGATGTTGCTTTGTCGCGCCGTCAATTCCGTCGCACCCGTGCTCTTTAGAAGCAACGAAACTGGCCACAAATACGGAACGTCGTGACCTGGAAAACAGACGTCGCAGATGAGCTCCTGTTTTGAATCATTCACGTGGACGTACGGCGGAACATACGTGTTCAATCGAGCGGCGAACGCTAATCGGAATTCTTTTATGGTCTTGAAGCCGACCGAACGCGGCAGTTCGCGACGAAACGCGATGACCGCCACCTCGACGCCGATTTCAGGAGCCGCCTGAGCCATAATCGGCGTGGATGAGATATCGATGACGCTGCTCCCGTGCACAAACTCTCGCATTTTTGCGTTGGACACGCCGACGTCGCGCATGGCGTCGATTATGGAACCGAATCGTTGTAATCGTAAAACCACCGCGTTGATCGATGGAAACATCAGTTCGATCTCACAATCCTCCCCGATGTCGCGATCGAGCGCTTGCGGTGCCTTGGTGACCGAAATCCCGCGCTCGACCTCGACGCCGTACGCTGTCACGATGGCGTTCGGCGCGTCAGGCCAAAAATCCTTATGCATGAACCTCGTCGCGTTCTCCGACTCCCCGAACGCGCACCACCCCTCGACCTCTCTGAACGCATCAGTGACGAGCTTTGGAATCATACTGCGCAGGACATCCATCTCCTCCCCCTTCCCCTGACACACCGACACCTCGGTGACTCGCCACGGCGCCGTCTGCGCGGGCGCGTCTCTCGCCGTCGCGTCGCACACCATCTTCGTCACCTCCAGGAACCGTCTCGGCACCACGCACACGAACGTCTCGCTCGACATCGCGATCACTCGAATCGCCTTCTCCTCCTTCACCGCCTCTTCCTCACGAATCGCCGCGCTCAGCGTCGTCACCTCGGCGTTCAGACTCGTCTCGAGCACGCTTCGCAGCGTCTCCCTCGCCCCCGCCTCCTCCGCCCTCGGCTCCACGCGCACGGCCACGATCCCCAGATGCGACAGCGATAATTTCCCGATCACGGGCGTGGGCACGTCTCGTCTCCGCGCGGGCGACCTCATGTTTTCTTTTCCCTCTCCCACCCTTTTCAAAAACCACCACCACTCCGAGACGAGGGTCTCACGCGCGCGTCTCGTCGTCGTCGTCGCTCCTCCCCGTCGCGCGTCGGTCGCGAACGAACGAAGGAATTTCGTTTCCTCTGATCCCGTCGTCGTCGCGCGCGTCGCGTCGTCGCGTCGCGTCGCGTCGTCGCGTCCGCGTCGGTGGGACGAGAATACACACGCCACCAGTGTGACACTCGCACGTCTCCGCGCGCGCGCGCGCGGCGACGCGTCGGACGACGACGCGCGTCGGACGACGACGCGCGGACGGTACCGGTGCGTCGCGCGTCGCGTCGTCGAGCTCGGATGGTGGACGCGGGGACGACGTCGGCGACGAGAGGGACGGATGACGCGACGGATGACGCGCGCGCGGTGCCACCCGAGGCGCGCGACCGTTGGCGCGAGACGAGCGATGGATCGTCGCGCGCGGGGCTGTGGCCGCGCGCGTGCGGTGCGGCGGCGTCTCGAGATGATTTCGCGGGACACTTTCGCGCGCTCGTGGATCTTCGAGGGGACGAGGAGACGCACGCGGCGGAGACGTCGGCGCAGATTGAAAAAGATTTACCGCGCGCGGGGGAGGCGTTTCGACGGTTTTTGGATTTATCGGATCCAAATTCGAGAGATCGGATGTCGTTGAAGCGAGTGTTGTTGGCGTTCGTGTCGCACGCGCCGGAGATCGGGTACGTGCAGAGCATGCACAGCATGGCGGCGTTTTTATTGCTCGCCGGTTTGGACGAGGAGGACGCGTTTTGGTGCCTGGTGACGATGACGAGCGAAATCGTTCCGGGATACTTTGACGAGGGCATGCGAGGGGCGAAACTCGATCAGAGGGTGTTCGGTAGGATTCTGCGAGAGAGGCTTCCCGCGTTGGGTTTACACCTGCAAGCGCTCGGTCCGGATGACATCGTCGCCGCGATTTTGAGCGGGCAGTGGTTGTTAACTCTCTTCGTGAACGTCTTGCCGATTCGAGCGACGATGGAAATCTGGGATGAGATGTTCACGAGGAGACACCGCGCGGCGTTGTTCGCGGCGACCGTCGCGCTGCTGGAGTCGAACGCGACGCAGGTGTTGGAGACGACGGAGATGGGCGAGGCGATTGAGTTGTTACAGAGGTGCGGAGAGAGTTTGCACGGCGACGGCGGTCAGGGCGAAGACGCGAGCGACGAATCAAAGTGTGACGCGTTCATGACTCGCGTTCGAGAGTTACTCGATGGTGAGTTATCACCTGCGAAAGTGGATCAACTCACGGCGCGCATTCGTGGACGGACTCGACGACCGAGCGACGTCAAGTTACCGAACGCGATTACGAGCGTCAGCGCGTTGACAGACGTGGATGACTTGTGCGTCGGACTCGTGTCAGATGATTTACAAGACAAAATGGTCGCGGTAGAAAACGAGCGGACCTCGAGCGATAAAACGTTCGAGGCCGAGTTGTCTGAACTCAAAGAGGTCTCCACGGGCGAGAGCGAGCGCGAGTTGACGCCGACGGACGCGGGGACTTCGTGTCCAGAGGCCACGCTCGGTGCCACCGATGTCGGTTTAATCAGCGAAAATCTCGCGTTGATTGAGAAACAGGCGCTTGCTTTAGCGGAGCACGGCGACGAAGTGTTCATCTGCGTGAAACAAATCGTTCTTCGACCGATTGGCGCGGTGGCTCAGTCGAGGTTGAAATCGTTTTGCGAGGAAGTCTTGTCTCTCGACGAGGAATTCACGGAGACCATTCAGCACCTCCGGGGCGCCATCGATAAACAACTAGAGACCCATCCCGATTTGAGCGTATTCCCGTCGTCGAACAAATACAACAAGTCCATGTGGTCGTGTTGGGCTGACTCTCTGTTTGAGGGCGCGATAGAGCGAGCGGAAATGTTTCTAGAGAGTCTCGAGCAAATCAGAGCAGAGCTGGCTTGGATGGTGAGCATGTTCGTCGGTGAGCGTAAAGATGTAGCACCGAAAATACCACGAGCCGAGGGGTGGGAGGATATCGGAGAGCACAGCGCGCGTGACGACGTGATCACCCCCGAACCCGACGAGGAGTGCTTGTCGACTTCGTCAAAATCGCACAAAGCGGAGACACAAAAAAGACTGGAAGAGATTAGACTGATGGTCAAGCGAACGCACGAAGAGGCGATTCAGGACGTACCCAGACTTAAGAAGAACTGGACGGAAACGACTGAAAAGCTCAAGGGCGAGTTATCAGCGGAGGAAGACGCGGTGAACGCCTGGGCAAACGTTGCGATTCAACGCAACGAAAAGAAGCGAAAGTCTGTCGAACAAAAACTACAAGGCACCGTTCGTGAGCTCCTCGCGTCGTATGGTGAAATATATCCATCCGTAGGAAGCTCGAGCGACGCCCAGGGAAAGGATGAATTGGAGAAATCGCACTCGGAAGAGGAAAAACGTCTTCACAACGCGCTCAAAGCGGTAAAGGCGCTCGAGTCCGTTTTGACGCGTCGATCGAACATGCTCGAGCGCGAAAAACAAACGGGTGAAAGCGTCCAAGCGATCTCTAAACGGACGCTGTCGCAAACAAACGCGGCGCTACTTCTCGTGTACGAAGCCGGCGAATGGTTGGGCCACGAACTCGACAACAGAAGTTCGCCCGACTTTGTAGCCAACTATGAGAAAATCGCCACGCTCGTCGAAGAGTTGAGCGCATTGTCGCGAGAAATCTGCGTGCGCATCTTACGACAATGGTCTCTGTTCGTGCGCAAGCTCACGAGTCAGGTGGTTCTGGAGTACGTGAGCACCATCGATTCAGCCGCGCAGGCACTCTCAGACACGCAGGCGACGCTCGCCGTCTCGGCGAGTCGTTTGGATTCAAACACCGCGTTGTCTTCGTCGCCCGGTACATCTCGTGAAGCTGATTCCACGCACACATCTCTTCGTTCACTGACGAGTCAGATGGAAAAGATCACTGACATCGCCGGTTCAAAGCTCGGAAAGTTTGGAAACCGGCTACGCAATTTCGCCTCGCCGACGGCGTCGAAACCGCCGCCGGCGATTCACGCGCCCGACGCCGGCGAAAGGAGCGCGTCCGTGAGTCCCGGGAACGAATCAAACTTCGCGGCTAACATGAATTCAAAGACTGCGCGACTTGTCGCGCTCGCGCGCGAAGACGACGCCAAGCTGGAGAGACGCCGAGCGCAGCTCTTGGCGAAGAAGACGTGGCTTCGCGAGCATCTCTTGGCCAGAGGCGAGTGACCGAGACGGCGAGTGGCGGTGTAATAAAATTAGGATGACTTGTTGTATTTAAACTTTAAATCATCGCGGCTCTAGGCTATAAATGCATTGTTTCAATACGTCGCCTTTCACTAAATATGATAGATCGCGCCGTTTCTTTAAAAAACCACGGCGCGTGCCCGGGAAAACTTCCCATTGTCTCCTCCGACGGCGCATCGCGCGTTCTTTTTCCCGCGAGCGTCGTTCTGAGCGACATTCTTACGTTTTTCAGGCGTCGCCATCCTACTCGACGGCGCCGGTCCGAGACTATTCGTTCGTCGGTACCTCGTTCCGCACGCGTTGCAGAGCATCGGCTTACTCGCCGGACCTCGTCTCCATTGCGGAGAATCCACAGCCCCGCAGTGATCGCAGGGTCCACCGGGCTTCATGTGACCGTTACTCGCCACGGCATTCGTCGTCGCGTGCGTCGTCACGTGCGCCACGCTCGCGACTCCTCCGCGTTCCCACGCCGAGGCCGAGTCATCCTGCGCGCCCCCCACGAATCCGCCGCTCACCGCGCACTCCTCCTCGTACTCGACGTCATCCGGCGCCCACCGTCCTCGCGCGCCCTCCTCCCCGCTCGAACACGGTGCGTCCGCGTTCCATCCCGCGCCGGCGCCTCCTCCGACGACCATCCCTTCGCATCCCGACGGCACCGCGCTTCGCAAGATGCTCGCCTCGAGCATCGCCAACTCCGCGTCCGCCACCGCCGTCGTGCACACGCCGTGGTCGTGCATCTTCACCATTCTGTACCATCGTCGTTCCGGCGCTCGCGCCGCCGCCGCCGCCGCCGCCGTCGTCTCGCGCACCGCATCATCCTCCGCATCCATCGTCGTCGTCGTTTCGCGCGCCCCCTCATCCTCCGCCTCCGCCTCCGGTCGGTCGCCGCCCGCCTCGGCGCGCCGCGGCGTCTTCGCGCTCGCGCCCCGAAGCGTCATCGCGCTGTCGCTCCTCGGAAGTCCCCGCTGCGCGTCATCGGATTCAGAGGATACCACCGACGCGCGCGCGCGATTCCTCGTCACCGTCGCCGTTCGTCGCGTCTCCTTCGCCTCCTTGGCCGCGGGCGCGCCTCGTCGAGTGGCGGACATGTCGGCTCGTCGCTCGATCCCCTCGTGACGAGTCACCACTCGTCACGAGTCCCTCTCGTATCCACACCGAGCAATCAATCCCAACACAATCGCGATGGGGAACGAATCAATCAATCGACGCGCGTCCTCCTCCTCGTCCTCCTCCGCGCTCGCTCGCTCGTCGTCCCGTCGCGTGAAATTCCCGAGACTCGCGCGCCGCGCACTCGAGACGCGCGTCCCCGTCGCGTCCTCGCGTCGTCGCGCGTCGCGAGATGTCGCGGGATGGGTGCGCGTCGCGAACGCGTGACCCGCGCTGGCAATCTCATCCATCGGTCCGTCCATCCGCGTGTGACCGTATTCGAACACTCCCGAACGGTATCACCCACGCGACGTTTCGCGATAATACACGACCCGCGCGCGGGGTCCCATCGGGTCGTGACTCGACGACGAGTGATTTCCGGAGATTCGCTCCGATGGACGGCCCGACGCGATCGATGGACGGACGCGATCGCGCACGACCCGAACCGACCCGATCGACCCGATCGATCGATGACGACCCGATCGACCCGATCGATCGAGCGCGACCCGATCGATCGAGCACGACCCCGATCGATCGAGCACGACCCGAACGATCGATCGGGTCGATCGACCCGATCGATCGACCCGATCGATCGACCCGTCGTCACCCACCCGACCGATCGACCCGCTCGACCCGACCGACCCGACCCGACCCGACCCGACCGAACGCGTCGCATTGGGACCGACCGACCGAACGACCCGACCGCTCGACGGCGCGACGGCGCGGCGACAGGTGGACGCGCGCGCGATGGACGACGCGGGAACGTTCGACGGCGTCGCGTCCATCGACGACGCGTCCATCGCGTTCGACGACGACCGACGACTCGGCGCGACGGACGCGACGACGAGGACGACGGACGCGACGACGAGGACGGTCGAGGGAACGACCGCGGTGGGAACGACGACGACGAACGCGACGATGGTGGAGTCGCGCGGTGACGCACGAACCGACGACGAGGACGACGCGAACGTGACGCTCGAGATGTACCTGTCCGGTGACGTCGTGCTCGCGCGGGGGGGGGAAAGAACCGATGTGGCCGGGGGTGGTGGTGGACCCGCGAGACGCGCCGGAGGGCGCGCGGCGCGCGTGTCGACCGGAGAGCGTGTGCGTGATGTTTTTCGGACCGAGTGGGACGAGGGGGAGGGAGAGGGATTATTGTTGGGCCGGTCTGGATGGGTTGAGGCGGTATCGTGGGAACGCGTGGGCGGAGAGGTATTTCGCGGGGGCGCGCGCGGGGGCGAAAAAGGCGCGCGCCGCGGCGTTTCGAGACGCGCTGGAGGAGGCGCGGGAGGTCGTGACGGCGAATGGGGGTGATCCGAGGTTGGGTGTCGATGCGTTCGGTGGTGTGAGGGGTGAGAAGGACGAGGAGGACGGTGAGGACGGTGGGAGAGGGGGGTTGGGGGTGAATTCGTTTGGTTTGCCGTGCGTGGTGGCGGCGAGCGAGACGCCGCGGTGTACGTCGTGCGGGGTCGTCGGAGACGAGGGATTGAAGCTCAAGACGGCGCGGGGACGGTGTCGATTGTGTCAGAAATTACACAAGGATGGTCAGTTTTGTCCGGTGTGCGATCGCGTGTGGCACTGGAGCGCGGGAGATCCGATGGTGGGGTGCGACAGGTGCGACAAGTGGATTCATCGAGAGTGCGACGCGCGCGCCGCCGAGGTGTTGGATAGGGAGGAAAAAGACGGCGAGGAGTTGGCGTACGAGTGTCCTTTGTGTAGAAATAAATCACCGGAACAATTGGCCGAGGAGGCGAGGCTGGCGGAGGTCGCGCGCGCGGAAGAGGAGCGCAAGGCGCAGATTCGCGAGCGAAAACGGTTGGAAAAACTCGTGAGCAAACCGCGCGTCGGTCGTCCGTCCAAGGCGGTCATAGAGGCGCGAGAGGCGCTCAAACGCATGCCCAAGATGAGTAAGCTATCGAGAATGCCGTCCAGGTCGCCGATCAAGTCCCCACACGCGGTGTCTAAGAAACAAAACACCGTGCCGAAGCGCCCGAAGAGTTCGTGGCAACTCTTCTCGGCGGATTTCTTTCAAAACCTCAAGGATGAACGCGGCGATGAAAACATAGATTTCGCCGAGATTTATCGCGCCCAGGGCGCCGCCTGGCGCGACTTAGAGCCGAGCGAGCGTCAAAAGTACGAAGACATGGCCAAGGACGAGGCAGATCGATTCAAGGAGATGATTTTCGACATGTTTAGAAACGGCGAGCTCGACGAGAAACAACAAAAGCGGTACGACAAGATTCTTCATCCGGAACGGTACGAGACGAAGCGCGTGGAGAAGGCGTCGAGAAACCCAGACGCGAACAAAGCTTCGAGACGTTCGAAGGCGGGCGACATCTCCAAATTACCGGACGGAAGCGCCATGCCGGAGACGCTCGCGGTGATTTGTAACGGCGTAGCCGCCGACTATTACACTCGCTCGAATCAAGTGCTCTGCCAGTGCTCGGATTGCGCGGGCGAAGCCAAGTTCATGTCGCCGACCGAGTTTGAAAAACACGCCGGCATGGGACAAGCCAAGAAATGGAAGTCGTCTCTGCGCATGGTTGAACCGGCGAAGATGCCCATCGGACGCTTTTTGGACGGGAGCGATTTCGATAAACGACCGCGGCTCGAGGATGGCGACGATCAAAAATCGAAGGAGTTGGATTACGAGATAGTCAAGGTGAATTGGAGCGTCGATCGATGCGCCGTGTGCGACGATGAACGCGATTTCGATTACGACCAGCTCATCACGTGTGAGGCGTGCGCGATCACCGTGCACCAGTCGTGCTACGGCGTCCCGGACATTCCCGACGACACCGTCGGTTGGTTGTGTCGCTCGTGCGAGCACACGGGCGGCGCGGTGAGTGAGACGCCCTTGTGCTGCCTGTGCCCGGTCGCGGGAGGCGCTCTCAAACCGACCACCATCCCTTCGCTCTGGGCGCACAGCGCGTGTTGTCAATGGATTCCCGAGACGACGGTGTTGGACATTGAGCGCATGGAACCGATCGACAACATTGGAAACATTCAAAAAGAGCGTTGGACGCTTCTGTGCACGGTGTGCAAACAGCGCATGGGGGCGAAGATTCAGTGTTGCCATCCGGGTTGTTACCTCGCGTATCACCCGCTCTGCGCCCGCGCTGCGGGTCTGTACATGGACGCGAACGAAGACGGCGAAGACGAAGAGGCGCCGTTGCAACTGCTCTCCTACTGTCACAGACACTGTCGCGTGGACACGGAGCGCGCGCAAATTTATTCGGGCGACAAGGGGATGCGAATAGGCGAAGACGATCGGTTGATTCAATGCGGCGCGAACAAAGAGCGCAAGGCGACAAAGGCTGAACGCCGCGCCGAAGAGGAGAAGCGCGAGCTCGAAGAAGCGCAAGCGTGCGCAGAGGAATCCGAGTTGAGTTCCGACTCAGAATACGACTTGATGAGTTGCGCGAAATTCCGACCGTACGTCCCCATCGGTCATCCGAGAACGGAAGCGGACATCAAGGATGATAACGACGACGACGTCAACGTCCCGGGTTCGGCGGCGAAGAAGAAGCTAAAACTTCGGAAACGCGTCTTGCACGCGGATGAAGAAGACGACAAGGACGACGAGGACGACGACGAGGACAATGAGGACGACGAGGACGACGAGGACGACGAGGATGAAGACGTCGAACGCACAGACACCGATACAATCGAAAACTCCATCACGGAAGCGTCTGGGTCGAAGGATCAAACCGCACGAGACGTTGAGATGTCAGACGACATGTCAGACGAAGACGAAGATATGGAGGAATTGTCAGATCTCGACGTTGAATACGACGCCGCGCCGACGGACGATGACACGGACGCCGAAGTGGAAAAAGAGGAGTCGGAAATCGCGCTTCCTTCTAGCAAGATCTCGGAGGATCGACACGCATCGCCGGCAGCGAAGAAACGTAAAATGGGCGAGGCGGACGCCGCGGATTCACCCGACGACACGGCTCGCGAGTTACCGGGACAACCCATCGCGTCGAATCCGAAACACGCGGCCGTCCCTGGTGATCCTCCCGTGCCCAAAGGCAACGTGCCACGTCCCGAACTACCCGAGGTCAAAGTTCGGTGCAACAAGCTGACGGGTATATTTCGTCCCGCGGATACGTACATTCGATGTTTATGTAGGCGCTGCGAACGAGAGGCGGAAATCGAGCAACGCGCGTCGCTCGCTCTGTGGGAAGCCAACAAGTGGGAAGCGCATGCCGGCATGAAGCACACGAAGAAGTGGAAGATTTCCATTAAAATCGTCGCCGATGGCGCGAACGAAGGCGAAGAGGAAACTTTCGGCGACTGGTTGGAGAGGAATAAAGTCGTCGTCTTGGCAAACATGGGAAAATCGGCGCGAGCGATCGGTCTTCCCGGGAAAAAACCAAAGAAAGATCAAGACGGCAGTCGCGTGCGGAAAACGAAAGCTTTGCTGGGTCTAGGCCTCGGACAATTTGAACACGACAAACTCGGCGGCGGGACGGAAGCGAAAGCGCGTGCTCTCGTCGGACGACGCGTCCAGGTTGACGTCGGCACCATCGTGGCGCCCGAATGGAAAGATGGCACGATAATCGACGTCAACATCACTCGCACGGGCATTCGCTACAAACTCTTCTTTGACGACGGTACCGATCAGCTGTTGTCTTTTACGCGAGACGCGCTCAACTTGAAGTTTACGGATGGCGACGCACCGGACCTTTCATTCCTGCCCGCTGGAGAAAAGCTGAGTAAAAGTAAAAATACGCAGCTCGAGATGAAAATGGCGATCGCCAACGCAAAGTTCAAATCGGCGAAGCGGCCGTCCAATCCAGCCGATCGAGCGAGGATCGCGGATCTCGCGAGACCAAAGAAACCGCGCGAGAAGGAGGCGTGGGTACAGTGTGAGAATCCGCAGTGTGGAAAATGGCGACGCGTGCCTCAAAGTTTCGCGGAAAAACTCTCGGCGGACGACGCCGACATGTGGACGTGCGAAAAGAATCCAGAAAGAGCGTTTGCTATGTGCTCCGTGCCTCAAGAGTTTGAAGACGACGAAATCGATCGTCGAATCGCTCTGGGAGATGACGCTCCTTACATGGAGGATTCCGATGACGAAGCGTCCGACAGCACTGGATACCGTACGCACGTTCCGGATGACTTACCCGCGATGGTGAGCGTCGTCTGCAGAGGCATCCCGGGTACGTACCACGTTCAGACTCGTCGGATTGAGTGCCTGTGCCAGGAATGCGTCGCAGCCGACGACGGTCCCGTCTACATTGATCGAGAAAAGTTTGAGGCGCACACCGGCGTCAAAGGAACGAAAAAGTGGAGATCGGCAAACAAGGTCGTTCTCAGCAACGGAACATTGATCACGCTCGGTAAATGGCTCGAAATTTGGGGTTGTGAAGTCTACCGCGAAGAGATGGTTGATTTGACGGACCCCTCGCTCGCGCATACTAGGAAACTCAGTCGAAAGCAGCTCGAAGAAATTCAGAGAAATGTGTACAAGCGTCTCGGTCTCAACAAGAATGACAAGAACGCCAAGGTCACTGGCCCTCCACCGAAGACTGGAAAACGCTTAATAGTGGGCCTGACTCCGTACATAGTCCGAGGCACGCGCGGAGGTTTCATTCGTGAATTGATTGAATCGAAAAAGTACACGCCGGAAGAGTTCGCCGCCGTGCAAAACGAGAGGAAATCTCGAGGACAAGGTGCGAACACGGATGATGGCAAAATCGTGGAGCAGCAGGGGATGACCATGCGTGAGAAGCTCGAACACATGACTGCGACGTACTCTGACAGGCTCACGTTTGCGAAGTCAAACATTCACGGATGGGGCCTCGTCGCCAAAGTTTTCCACAAAGCCGGTTCCATCGTCACTCAATTCAAAGGCGAGACGTGTCGCAGCACGGTTGCCGACATTCGAGAGTCGCGGTACGAAGAGGACGGCGTCGATTGCTATCTCTTAAAACAAGATGACGACACCGTCGTCGACTGCACGTTTCAAGGAAACTACGCTCGATTTACAAACCACAGTTGCAACCCCAACATGTACTCCAAAATTGTCAAGGTGGACAACGAAAATCACATTATTTTCTTCGCCAGAACGGACATCAAGGCTGGCGAGGAGTTGACGTATAATTATAGATTTGAAAGCGAGGACGGCAAGGTTCCGTGTTATTGCGGCGCGCAGAATTGCCGAGGTTACTTGTGTTAGAATTAAACATTGTATTATCATTCATCATTTGTGCCTTTGTTACAAATAAATAAAAGCAAAACGCGCGCGCTCGACCCCTTCAGTCTTCTGTACCGTCGCCGCCGCCGGGGAGCATCCTTCTCACGTAGTCCGCCATTAAACGATCATTCTCGCTGCTCACCTCCGACATCACCGTCTCCCGCATCTCATCAAAATTAAACACTTCGTCCGCGTACGTTTTCCTCACCTCCAGCAGCCTCAATCCCAACGCTCTCGACGTGATATCATCCCTCGACATCAACTCTCGCATCCACGCGTTTCCGTCCCGAATCGGATTCTCATCCATGTACGCCTTCAACGTCTCATAAGTCTCGCTCGGCGCCGTGTCCTCGCGCTCGGCCCGTTCACGCTCTTCCGCCAAAACCGCCCGCGCGGCGACCGCCGTGAACAGACGCTTCAGCGCATCGCACGCCGCGATCTCGGGCGACCGTCCCTGAAACGCATCGCTCGGGACGTGCATGCGTCCCGGTCGTCCCGTCGCGCGCACCATCGCGCATCGCTCTCTCTCTCGCCCCTCTCGCGCGCGACGATCGTGCGCGCGCACCACCGTCGTCCTCGCGTCCCGCACCGCCCCCGCGCGCGCGTCCATCCCCTCTTCCGCGTCGACCACTCGCGCGCCGCCGCTCGACGCCCCACAGACCGCCTCGAGACGCTTCGCCCCGCGCGCGCCATGTCCACCGCCGGTCGCGCGAGCGCGTCCAACGAGGCCACGTTCACGATCGAGAGCGAGGATCACACCCTCGGGAACGCGCTTCGGTACGTCCTGAACGCCAATCCCGCGGTGAGTCTGTGCGGGTACAGCGTCCCGCATCCGATGGAGCGAAAAGTGAACGTGCGCGTGCAGACGACGGGGGTCAACGGGACGACGGCGCACGGGGCGATGCGAGACGCGCTGTTAGACGTGATCAGCGTGTGCGATCACGTGCACGAGACGTACGAGCGGGCGGAGACGGAGTTTAGTGGGAAGGGAAACGCGTGAGCGGCGCGGCGACGGCGCGGCGACCGACTGTTGTAAGATACAGAATGAATATCGATGCTTCGCGAGCGTTCGCTCGCGCGCGAGCGTTCACGCGCTTTGAATCTCGAGTAAGCGCGCCTCGATGGAGGCGAGGAGGGATGTGCGGTCTCGAGCGTCGGAGGCGAGGAGGCGGGCGGCTAATTCTCGCTTGCGAGCGTCGACGTGTCGAGCCATGGATTTGATCGGTGTCACCGGCGCCGATGCGGACGCCGTGGGCGCCGTGGGGGCGGAATCCGTCGACCACTTGCCTTGTTCCTCGATGATCTCTATCAAGCGCGCGTTTTGTGCGTTGGAGGAGGCGAGTCTCGCCTCGAGGTCGGCGACTTCTCCTCGAGCCTCCGCCGTCGCGGCTTGGCGTTTTTCAATCTCTGAATCCATGCGCTCGAGCTCCATCGTCGTCTCGTTCAGTTCCTTGACGAGCTTATCGCGACCCTCCGCGAGCTTCGCGACGCGTTCGTCGACGTCGGCGGCGTCTGTGACTCTGGTGGCGCCCATTTCCTTCGCCTTGGAGCGCAGCAATTGAGTTTCCTCCACGGCGTCTGAGAGCGCAGCCTCGGCTTTCTTGAGCTTGCGGTCGATGTACGCGCGAACACGCAGATGTAATTCATCGTCAGGTTGACCATCCTTATCGTCGATGACTGATTTAATATCCGCGATGGCGCTCTCGGCGGCGACGGCGCGCTTCTCAAACGCCTCGGCTGACTTCTTCGCGTTTCGCGACGACTTTTCAATCTTCGACATGCGCTCGCGATAATCGTCCGCCTCTACTTCTGCGACGGCGGCGACGCGCGACGCCGACTCGGCTCGAGCGTTGGCGTCGTTCTGCGTGTTGACCAAATCCTCCAACTCTTCCTCGACGGCGACTCTTCGACTGCGCTCTTCCCTCAACTCGGCGAGGAGAGCGTATTTTTCCTCCTCTTGCGCCGCGATTTCTTCGTCCGTGTAAAACTGCCCGCGCGCCGAGTTTGTTATTTCGGCGTCACCGTCGCCCTCGTCGCCGCCTCCGCGCGCCGACGCGTCACCGCGCGCCGACGCGCCGTCGAGTCTGCGTTCTTCTCGACTCTCATCCAAATCTCTTCGAAGTTGTGCCGCCTCTTCCTCCGCTCGCAACAGCTCCTCTCTCGTCTCCTGCAACGCGCTCTCTAGGTTACGTATCCTCGACACGGCCACTTCGTTCGCCTTGACCGCCGCATCGCGCTCTCGCGCCGACTCTTTCGCCGACGTCGCGTCCTCCGCCGACTTTGATCGAAGCGTCTCGACGGCTTCCAATTTCTTCACCGTCTCCACGCGGGCGCGCTCCGTCTCCTCCACTTTCCCCACCGCCGCATCTCGCTCTCTCTCCACGACCGCGAGCGCGGCTTCTGCCTCCCGCGCGCGTCTCTCCAGGCTCTCTCTGACCCCGCTCGCCTCGCCCGCCGCGTCCCTCGCCGCCGCCGCCGCGTCCCTCGCCGATTCCCTCTCACTCTCCGCCCTCACCGCGCTCGCCCTCGCCTCCTTCAAACTCTTACGAAGAACCGCGAGCTCCGATTTCACGTTCGCCGTCTCCGCGCGCGCCGCTCGCGCGTCCTCCGCCGCCGCCGCCGCCGCGTCGTCGTCCCGCGTCGTCGGCGGCGCCGGCGGCGTCCCCGAGCGCTCCTCCACCGCCTCCTCCGTCACCGCCACCGCCTCCTCGACCAACTCCTCGACCACCGGCGGGTCTTTCCGCGTCGCTCGCGCCGCGCGAAACGCCTCGAGCTGCGCGTCGTCAGTCACTCATTCAATGCATTTCGCGAAATCCACCATGAATCCTTCGCGCGCGATCCCCTCCCCGCGCGTCCCTTTCCCCCGCGCGTCGCCGCGTCCGCTCGCGTCCGCTCGCGTACCTTGGCCTTGCCGCGATCGCGCAGCGCGTCTCGCGACGACATGCGTCCCGCGACTCCGCGCGCGCGATTCTCAGGGACAACCGTCGACGCCGCAGTCTTCCTCGCGCGACGACGTCGTCATGACGTCGAGCGTCGTCGACGTCGACGAGGAGACGACGGAGGTCAAGGTGCGCTCGACGCGAGGAATGGCGCGTCTCGACGCTCGTTGGCGCGCGCGCGAACGCGCGATGAATCATCGATGCGTGTGATGAATGAATGCATGATTAACCGCGCTCTCGCGCGCGAATAGGCGGAGATTCGCGCGTCGACGTTCGTGCGGCTCGCGACGGTATCCGTGCTCCTGTGCGTCGTGTTCTCGTACGGGATGGCGACGACGCAATCGAGGATACTGAGCGATGCGTTTCCGATAATCTCTGAAACATTCGTGGGCAAACCGCAGAGTTCGGTGAGCGAATTCATCCTCGGGTGGGCGTCTCTGGTGCTGTTCGGCACGTGTTGGACGATGAAGACGTACGCGGAGCGATACGCGTCGAGCGATGCGCGGTGGCGACGACGGGCGAGACGAAGGGCGTGGTTCGGGTACGTCGCGTCGGCGGCGTTGGCGCTGACGGGGACGATCAGTTACGACGAGAGTTTTCGCGCGCACATCACGGCGGCGTTCGGGTTTCTCTTTAGCATGGTGATTTGGTTGGCGTTGCTCATTCATCAGTTGCGTCGACACCCGAACGCGGTGAGTGAATTGAGTCTGAGGGTGAAGACGGCGGCGTGCGTCGCCGCGGGATCGGGCGTCCTCGGTTTTCTCATCCTCTCCGGCGCGACGACGAAAGAGAGGGCGTACAGTTGGATCGGTGCGTGCGAATGGATCGCCGTGCTTTCGATCCTCGTCGCGTGTTACACCGTGAGTTGGGACCTCGACGCCAAGGGCGCGATGTTCCTCGTGCGTCTCGACGCGTCGGCGGCGCCGAACGCCGCCGCCGCCGCCGCCGCCGCGTACCCGTGACGTTCGTCGCCGTTCGCTCGCACCACCGCGTCCTCGCGCGTCCTCGCGCGCACCGTTAGTTAGTGTAGCCTTGTGCGTCGATCGCGAGTTCGTCGCTCCGTCCTCCCGCGCTTCTCGCGTCACCGTTCGCGCGCCTCGCGAGTCGCGGCGTCGCTTTTTCAAAAACCTGAAACACTCGACAATCGCACACATCGCCGCGCGCGCGTCCACCGCGGTCATGCCCGCGCCGTCCTCGCCCGCGCGCGCGTGCGCGCGAATCGTGGCCACCCCCTCCCGCGCGCGGCGCCCCCCCGCGCCCTCCCGCGGCCGTCGCTCGCGCGCGTCCCGCGTCCCGTTCGCCGCCGCCGCGAGCGCCGATCCCGCCGCGTCTCTCGGTCTCGACGGCGGCGCGTACGCCCGCGAACTCGACGTCGCGCTCGACGCCGTTCGTCTCGCGAGCGCGCTGTGCCAGGAGGTGCAGGCGCAGCTCATGCGCATGGACGAACAGGCGGAGACGAAGGATGATCGATCCTTGGTGACGCTCGCCGACTACGCGGCGCAAGCCGTCATCGCGTGGTGCGTCTGCGCGCGTTCGAAGGGGTGGATGGTGACGTGATAAGTGGGAATGCTATCTCGAAGTGATGTTCTCGACGTCTGTGACGCGGAAAGGGGGAGAGACTGACGATGGTGACGATGACAGGCGGATATCGCGCGATTTTCCAGACATGACGCTCGTCGGCGAGGAGGACGCCGAGGCGCTCACCGAGGGCGGCGAGGGCGGTGCGGCGACGCTCGCGAAGATTGTGGCGCTCGTGAATAAGACGTTGAAGGCGCACATGGGCGATGATGCGCCGGAATTGTCCTCGCAGGAGGTTGTCGATGCGATTAATAAAGGTCAGAGCGCGGGCGGCGCCGAAGGGAGACACTGGATTTTGGATCCCGTGGACGGGACGTTGGGATTCGTGCGAGGCGATCAGTACGCGATCGCGTTGGCGCTCATGGAGGAGGGTGATTTGAAGGTTGGTGTGATGGGATGCCCGAACATGCCGAAACAGGGGGACGTGTTGGAGTTTGCGTCGAGTTATTCGTATGGATTTTCTCCGCGACTCGTCTCCAAGATGCTCGCCGGGGATTCTCTCGGTTGGTATAAAGGGTGCATCTTCACCGCGGTTCGCGGTCACGGCGCGTACATGTTCCCCACCGATGCGTCTCTGAACATCGAGCCGGCCAAGGTGTCCGTGAGCGACGCCTTCGATCCCACCAAGGCGAAATTCACCGAACCGGTGATGAAGGCCAACTCGTCGCAGGGTTTCACCGCCGCCGTCGCCGACAACCTCGGCATCGAGTGCAAACCGCTGCGCATTTACTCGCAGGTTAAGTACGGATCCGTGGCGAGAGCGGACGCGGACGTCTTCATGAAGTTCCCAAAGGCTGGCTACCGCGAGAAGATTTGGGATCACGCGGCTGGGGTGATTCTCGTCGAGGAGGCGGGCGGATGCGTCTCCGACGCCGGCGGCGCCAAGCTCGACTTCGCGAGCGGGAGATACATTGAGGGTTTGGATCGCGGCATCATCGCCGCGTCGTCGGCGCTTCACGAGCGCCTTCTCGACGCCGTGGCCAAGTCTTGGTCGTCTTCGCAGCTCTAATTTTTTCATATTCAACCATTCAAGTTGTACTAGTCGATGAACGTCGCCGGGACGGGAAAAGAAACTCTTCAAAGAAATACGTTGCCTTGAAATACAAACAGAATTTGTGTATTAAATGAATCGCTCGCCCATCTCACCTCGCCTCTCTGCTAACCCTACTACTGACGCGCGCTCAGAGCGTCAAGCTGCTCGGGTTCTCGATGACTTCGCGCAAAGTCTTACCGAAGTCCGCCGCGACGTTGCCGTTCACGTGACGGTGATCGGCGACGATGTTGACGGTCATGATGCTCTTCACGCCAATCATGCCGCCGACCGGGACGACGGTCTTCTTGGAAGAACCGATGGCCAAGATGGCGGTTTGGTTCGGCGGGAGGATGGCGTCGAATTGGTCGACGCCGAACATGCCGAGGTTGGAGATGGTGAAGTTGCCGTCGGCGTAATCCGCCGGAGCCAAACCGGAACCGCGCGCCTTCTTCACGAGACCGCTCCAGTCGCGGCCGAGTTGGTACACATCCGTGTTGCCGCAATCTCTGAGCACCGGCGTGATCAAACCGTCATCGAGCGCGACGGCGACGGCAATGTTGGCCGAATCGTTGTACACGACACCTTGACCGTCGTGGTAGGTGGAGTACATGATCGGGTGCTGGGCGAGCGCGACGCCGACAGCCTTGGTGAGCAAGGCGGTCATGGTGACACCCTTCGGCTTGAGGGTGGCGTAGAGCTTGTCGAACTCATCGGTGCAGATGCTCATGGCGATGCGAGACACCGGCACGGAGAGAGACGGCATCATGTTCTTCGCCACGGCGGCTTGCATGCCGGAGAGCGGCACGACGGTGCCCGCCGGCGCCGGCGGAGCGACAGCCGCCGGCTTGGTCGGCGCGGCCGCAGCCGCGGCCGGCGCGGCGCCAGCCTTCGGCGTCGGCGGCAAACCCGCGGCGGTCTCAATGTCAGCCGCGGTGATGCGACCGTTCAAGCCCGTCCCGCGCACGCCGTTGAGATCGACCTTGTGCTTCTTCGCGAGCTTCTTCGCGTACGGCGTCGCGACGATGCGTCCAGACGCCGCCGCCGGCGCGGCCGGCGCCGGCGCGGGCGCCGCCGGCGCCGGCGCGGGCGCCGCAGCCGCGGGCG
>MDTE01149436.1_pt1 | contig 28359 bp, 33 predicted proteins | sample 811231 | NCBI WGS metagenome assembly MDTE01 (sample SAMN05326651, study PRJNA326480) | marine metagenome | isolation source: seawater | place: Indian Ocean: Red Sea | collected 2010 | reverse complement strand
TGGTACCCGGGCTGAGAGTCGAACTCAAACTTAAAGTTCCACAAACTTCCGTGCTAACCATTACACCACCCGGGCATATCCTTTTTATTTTTATCTTATTTTGTGTGGATTTAAAATTATAATATGTAATTAAATGCTAGCTTTAGCCAGCATGAAATTGACTGTGCACAGCTCTACTAGTTCCTCTAAAGACATTTTTTAGAGTACATTTATTGGTCTCATTAATAGTCAATTTAATATTCATGAACAGTCTTTTAGACAAAAAATAAGATTTATCAACCCTTAAAAATAAAAAGACGTTTACCAAATTAGATAAACGCCTTTAAAATTTTTGTAAAAAAATTAGTCTAATTTTTTTAAATTTACCGCAGAAGGTCCTTTTGGACCATCCTCTAGTGTAAACTCAAGTTTGTCACCCTCATTTAAGTATCTCATTCCAGCTGCTTTAACTGCAGAAGCATGAACAAATGCGTCTTTTTCTTTATCATCTCTTTCGATAAAACCGTAACCTTTTTTACCGTTAAACCACTTTACTTTACCTTGTAATGTACTCATCTTATTTCTTAGTCCTTTTGTTATTTATAATACAATCAAGTTAAATTTTTTTGAAATTATTTCAAGATGAAACTTTGGTGTGGTGGCTGAGGAAGGATTCGCACCTCCGACACAAGCCTTTTCAGGGCTCTGCTCTACTCCTGAGCTACTCAGCCTTAGTTTACCCTCTAAAGATAATTCTACCTTTAGTAAGATCATAAGGTGTCATTTCCACTGTCACATTATCACCTTGAAGAACTCTAATTCTATTCTTTCTTAGTTTGCCAGCAGTATGAGCTGTAACAGTATGACCGTTTTCCAACTTAACTCTAAACATAGCATTTGGTAATAAATCTATTACAGTGCCTTTAAACTCAAGTAGGTCTTGTTTTGACAAAATCTATTTACTCCTTAATCGTTTTTTTATAGAGATAGCATGTCCTGCTAAACCCTCATAATTTGCAAGAGTTATAACTGATGGTCCAAGACTTTCAATACCCTTTTTAGATAATTTAATAAAAGAAATTCTTTTATAAAATTCATTGACGCTCATGCCACTAGAATATTTTGCTGAACCATTGGTTGGTAATATATGGTTTGAACCAATATTATAATCAGTCATTGCCATTACAGCATACTTTCCTACACATACAGATCCAGCGCTTGTAATTTTTGGAATAATTGATTTATAATTAACAATATTCAATTCTAAATGTTCTGGTGCAATTCTATTTACTACCTCAGAAATTTTTTTATCTGAATTCATAAAAATTAGAATTCCATTATCATTTAAACTTTTTTTTGCAACTGAATTTCTGGGTATCTTTTTTAATTGTAAATTAATTTGCATTTGAACTTTATTAATAAATTTTTTGTCCTTAGAAATTAAAATACATTGTGCTAAAGTATCATGCTCCGCCTGAGCAATTAAATCAGATGCAACCCATTCAGGATTAGAAAATTTATCACAAACAATTGTTACCTCAGATGGTCCAGCAACCATTGCCTCTATACCTACATCTCCAAAAACCTCTTTCTTTGCAGCAGCAACATAAGCATTTCCTGGTCCTACTATTTTATTTACTTTTTTTATTTTCTTTGTTCCAAAAGCAACAGCTGCAATCGCAGACGGACCACCTACAGAATAAATTTCTTTGATTTTACATTTTTTTGCAGCATATAAAACAGCTGGATTAAGCTTGCCTTCATATGCTGGATTTATCATCACAATTCTTTTAACACCTGCCACAAGAGCTGGTATAGCATTCATTAAAACACTAGATGGATATGATGCTGTTGAACCTGGCACATAAATTGCAACAGACTCTAGAGGTGAATATTTATATTCCAGCTTATTACCTAATTTATCTTTGTAATTAATATTCTTAAATTTTTGAAGAGAATGAAATTTATATATTCTATTGTAAGCTATATCTATTGCGTTCCTTACATTATTATCTAGCTTAGTAATTGAATTGGAGATTTGTTTCTTTGACGGAAATAAATTGAGGTTTTTATTAAATTTTTTCTCATACTTAATTAAAGCTTTATCTCCATTTTTTTTTACATTTCTAATTATATTTGAAACATATATTTTTTTTAATTTTATTTTAGATTTTCTTTTTAAAAGAAGAAATTCTAAATTTTTATCAAAATTTTTACTATTTACATTTAATATTTTCATAAATTAATTAATTTCATTTTGATCCTCTAGCCTTACCTCAATTGTCTCTGTTTTTAATGTAATATGTGCATTATCTTTAAATATCAAATTTATTTCATAATCTCTCATATTCTTTAAATAATCAATTCCAATCAATTCTAAGACTAAATCTTGATTATTTTGATCAATGTTTTTTGATTTAACCTGATCTACAAAATCAAATTTACATACACTATTAATCTTTTTATTATCTTGACCACTCTCAACTTTTGTTCTCTCAATCGAAATTAAAAAAATTTTGTTTGATTTCAAAAATTTTATATTAGAAATTTTTATTTTTGCACCAGCACAACAAGCAGAAATCATTTGCAACCCCTCGTTATCTGTTGCAATAATTTTTGCCAAATATTTTTTATTCATTGATTCTTCTGATTTTAGCACCTATTTTGTTTAATTTTTTTTCAATTTTTTCATAACCTCTATCTAAATGATAAATTCTATTAACTACTGATTTTCCTTTGGCTGTTAACGCAGCTAAAACTAGAGAGACTGACGCCCTTAAATCAGTTGCCATTAGTTCTGCAGGTGCAAAATCGATATTTCCCTTTACAATTGCTTTGTTGCCTTTTGTTAAAATTTTTGCACCCATTCTATTTAATTCTGCAACGTGCATAAATCTATTTTCAAAGATATTTTCTTTAATAACTGAATTGTTAGAAGCTTTACATAAAAGGACCATCATTTGAGCTTGTAAATCTGAGGGAAATCCTGGGTAAGGAGCTGTTCTAATTGTTGTGCCTATTATTTTTTTATTCCCAATAATTTGTATATTATTTTTTTTTATTTTTATTTTTGAACCAATCTTTTTTAAAATATCTATTTCGGTTTTTAAAATTTTTGGAATTACTTTTTTAACAATTAAATTACCATTTGTTAACGCTCCAGCTATTAAATAAGTTCCTGCTTCTATCCTGTCAAACATCACTTCATAATTTATTTCTTTCACTTCCTTCACTCCAACAATTTTAATCTTTCTTTTCGATACCCAATTAATTTTACAACCTAACTTTATCAAAAAATTTACCAAGTCTTTTATTTCTGGTTCAATAGCACAATTTGATAAAGTGGTGGTGCCTTTTGCAAAACAAGCAGCTATAATTAAATTTTCAGTAGCTCCAACAGATATTTTAGAAAATTTAATATTATTTCCTATGAGGCCGTTTGGAGCAGTTGCGATGATATAACCTTGGTTAATTTTATATTTTACACCTAATTTTGATAAACCCTTTAAATGAAGATCAACAGGTCTTGTTCCTATTGCACACCCGCCTGGCAATGAAACTTTTGCAGATCCAAATTTAGCAACCAAAGGTCCTAAAACTAATATTCCTGCTCTCATAGTCTTTACTAAACTGTAAGATGCAAATTTTTTTATTTGTCTAGAATTGTTAATTATTATCTGTTTTTTTTTTATTTTTATTTTTGAACCAAGCGACTGTAGCAATGAAAGCATTGTTTTAATGTCTTGCACATAAGGTAAATTATATAAATTTATTTTTTTATTCGATAACAATGTTGCTGCCAAAATTGGCAAAGCAGCGTTTTTGGAACCAGACACGCTTATTTGTCCTTTAAGCTTACTTGTTCCAAATACCTCAAGCTTTTGCATGTTTAAACTTTAGGCAATGTAACACCAGTCTGACCCATATACTTACCATTTCTGTCAGAGTAGGTAATATTTGGTTTTTCATTTCCCTTGAGAAATATGAATTGAGCAACTCCCTCATTAGCATAAATTTTTGCTGGTAAAGGAGTTGTGTTAGAAAATTCTAATGTCACATAACCCTCCCAACCTGGTTCTAGGGGAGTTACATTCACAATAATTCCACATCTTGCATATGTTGATTTACCCAAACAAATAACAAGTACATCATTGGGTATTATAAATTTTTCAACAGTCCGGGCCAAAACAAATGAATTTGGTGGAATAATACATTCTGAAACCTTCTTAGTCACAAAATTTGTAGGCTTAAAATTTTTAGGATCTACAATTTCTGAATTCACATTTGTAAAAATTTTAAACTCATCTGAAACTCTCGCATCATAACCGAAAGAAGACAGTCCATAAGAAATGCTATCTCCCCTGACTTGTTTTTCCTCGAATGGACTTATCATTCTATGCTCTTTTGACATTTTTTTTATCCAGTTATCTGATAAAACTGACATTGGTTACTTTCTTTTTATTTTTCTTTTGGAAGAGTTTTCGTTTTTTTAAATTTTTCCTAAGAGCTAAATTCAAACGTTCATTTTTATCTTTGCTTGACATTATTTTTTATTCTTTATTCGGATTTGTTAAGAAGTCTAAAGTAATTGGTTTGGAAGTATCTAAAGTTCGGGATTTTTCATCGTCTTTTCTAACACCTTCTTTAGCAAGTCGTTTTGCTTTTTTTTCAGCAAGCTTTCTTTCCCTCTTAGCTTGTTTTTCCATAAGCTTTGCACTTTTAGTTGATTTATAATCGTAATGAATGCCCATAAAAAAATCCTAACATTTATATAATGCATAATAATAAAAAAATTAAGGCAATAATTTGAAAAAAATGCTTTATTAACAATAAAATGCAATCGAGAGTAATTGCTCCTGTAGTTAAATGGATATAACAAGTCATTGGTAATGACTAGTTCCCTGGTCAGTACAGGGTGGGAGCACCATTATTTTTTATAAAAGATATTTCTTAAAGTGATTGTAATCACTAGTAATATAAAAAAAGCAATTATAGGTAGATATATATCTGGAGAGGATATTAAATCTATAATACTCGGTGTCTCAACATTTTGATCAATTATTTTCTCAAGACCACTTCCTATAGATACTACTACAAATAATTGTGGTAACATACCTAGAAAAGTTGCACTTGCAAAATTAAGAGATTTTACATTAAAAATACAAGGCAAAACATTCGATATTCCAAAAGGTATACCACCTACGAATCTATAAATTAATAAATATATAAATTCTGATTTTCTAAACTTTTCCCCTAAATTTTTATATTTATCTAAAAATTTTTCCTGAACTAATTCTTTAAAAAAGAAATTAGCAAAAATATAAAGACAAGTAGCACCAATTGTCATTCCGATAATTAGGAATAAAGTTCCGAACCATTTACCAAATATAAATCCTGCAAAAATCGCTAATGGTGATCCAAATCCTGCAGCAAAAACCCAAACAATTGTAAAGAGAATAAATATTAAAGCTAAGTTATAAATATTTGTGTCCCTAAGTTCATAAAAATAATTTCTATTATTTTTTATAAATTCATAACTTGTTATTTCATCAAAGCTAAATTTGGAAAATAAAAAATATAAAAATAAACAAACTGCTATAATATAAAATAATCCAATAAATAATTTAATTTTTTTACTTTTTTCCATTAATTTAGATGTTAATAATAAAATCTTATATTTGCTATTTATATATTTAGTTAATATAAAGGTCGAAATTTAATTAAAATTAATCATTATTTATGAAAAGAACCTACCAACCTAAAAAAACCAAAAGACTTAAAAAACATGGTTTTCGATCAAAAATGAAAACCAAAGGTGGCCGAAAACTATTAAAAAGAAGAAGAGCTAGAGGAAGAAAAAAACTTACAGTATCTTCTGCCGTAAAAAGGAAAAGAAACTAATATTTTCTGATGAAAAGCAAAATTCTTGCTCTTTCAAAAAGTGAAGACTTTAGAAGTCTGTTAAAACAAAAAAAAAATTCTAATAAATATGTAACTATTTTTTTTGGTAATCTAGAGAAGAAAAATAAAAAAATGTTAAATATAAGTTTCGTAACAAAAAAAAAATTAGGTAATGCAATAAAAAGGAATAGAATTAAAAGAAGGTTAAGAGCTATTACAAATGAGGCTATAAAAAAATTGTCAATTAATTTTAATTATTCATATCTTGTAATCGCTAAATCAACTATGCTAAATAACAATTATACAAATATAAAAGAAATATTATTTCAGGAATTTGAAAAAATAAAATAATGAAAATTATAACCATTTTTACAATTAATCTAATTAAAGGCTATCGTTATATTTTAAGTCCTTTACAAGGTCATAATTGTAGATATTTACCAACATGTTCTGAATACAGTATTGATGCTCTAAAAGAATATGGTTTCATCAAGGGTTTATACATGAGTATAAAAAGAATTTTATCATGCCATCCTATAAAGTTTCTAGGAGGTGGTGAAGGAATAGATCCAGTGAAAAAAGAAATAAAGGAGAAAGAAATTGGAAATTCGTAATGTCATAGCAGCCATAAGTTTATCAGCGGCAGTGATCATATTGTATTCACTTTTCTTTGCACCACCCCCAGTAACTAAAGAAAATTTAGCTGAAAAATTCAAAACTGAGGAAAATTCAGATGCCCCTAGTTTAGATCAAAAAAAAAATGTTACTGAAATATCAAGAGAAGAAGCTTTAAAACAAAGTAAAAGAATTAAATTTGAAAACAAAAGTATTATTGGATCTATTTCTTTAAAAGGAGCTGAAATTGATGATTTAACTTTTAAAGAATACAATGTCAGTTTAGAAAGTGATGAAAAAGTAAAATTTCTTGAACCACGAAACTCTAAAAATGGCTACATAATAGAAAGTGGTTTTATTACTACTGACAAAAATATAGATATTCCAAATTCAGATTCAATATGGTCTGTATCAGGAAATAATATTTTAACTGATCAATCTCCCATAAAACTAAGTTGGACAAATGATCAGGGCATTACTTTTGAAAAAGAAATTTCTTTAGATGATAAGTTTTTATTCACTATTAAACAAAGAGTTATAAATTCTACAGATAAAAAATACGACTTTTATTCTTATGGACAAATTATAAGAAATCAAATCCCAGAAGGTTTAACTGATTTTTATATTCTTCATGAAGGCCCAATCGCTACCTTAGATGAGGAATTAATTGAAGAAGATTATGACGATATTGAAGATAAAAAATTTTCAAGAACTGCTCAAAAAGGATGGTTGGGCATTGGAGATAAATATTACATATCAACACTTATACCACCTAGAGAAAAAGAATTCAAAACTACAATGGATTATAAGAACAAATACCGAATAAACTTTGTAACAACAGAGCCGTTAGAGTTAACTGGCAATTCATCTATAGAAGAAAATTTACAAATAATAGTAGCCGCAAAAAGAGTTGATGTAATTGATGGATACGCAGAGTCTTTAAAAATAGATAAATTCGACCTTACTATTGACTGGGGAGTAATGTATTTTTTGACCCGTCCTTTGTTCACTGCTTTAGAATATTTTTTTAGAATATTCGGTAATTATGGATTAGCAATTATAGCTGTTACTGTATGTATTCGTTTAGCATTCTTTCCTCTAGCTAATTTTTCTTTTAGAAGTATGGCTAAGATGAAACAGTTACAGAAACCGATGCAACAAATTAAAGATTTACACAAAAATGACAAAATGAAACTTCAACAAGAAATGATGGCTCTCTACAAAAAAGAAAAAGTAAATCCTATGAGTGGCTGTTTGCCCATCCTGGTCCAGATTCCAGTATTCTTTGCTTTGTATAAAGTTTTGTTTGTTACAATAGAAATGCGTCATATGCCTTTTTATGGTTGGATCCAAGATTTAAGTGCTAAAGATCCTACATCTATATTTAATTTATTTGGGCTACTTCCATACGATGTACCTTCATTTTTAGTAATTGGAGCCTGGCCAATTGCTATGGGGGTAAGTATGTTTGTTCAGCAAAAATTAAATCCAGCGCCAACAGATCCTGTACAAGCAAAAATATTTATGTTCTTCCCTTTGTTTTTAACAATAATACTTGCACCATTCCCAAGTGGATTAGTAATTTATTGGACAATAAATAATATTTTAACAATGGCTCAGCAGGTTGTAATAATGAAACGCACAACAGTCAAAACTACAACCTAATATTTCAATAATTAATAAATGGATCTAGAAAAAATATTACCTAAAGATGGACCACCAATAAATGAAGTTATCAAATATATTGAAAAATATAAAAATGATTTAATTGTAATTAAATATGGTGGAAACGTTTTAATTGATAGAAAAGTTTTTAATAATTTTATAACAGATCTTAGTATTTTAAATAAATTAGGTCTTGCAACTGTAGTAATTCATGGGGGTGGGCCTAGAATTAAAAGAGAATTAGAAAAATCAAATATTCAATCAAAATTTATAAGAGGGCTAAGAGTTACAGATAAAAATATTATCAATACAGTTGAGTCTGTTTTAATTGATTTTAATGATGACATTGTTAGATCATTAAAAGAAAAAGGAACAGATGCAATTTCAATTCATACAAAAAATAATAACATTATTAAAGTTATACCTGAGTCAGAAGATCTTGGTTTTGTTGGAATTCCAGATGAAATTAATATTGAAAAAATATTTAATGTAATTAATCAAAATCAAATTCCAATAATTTCGCCCTTAGGACTTAATGAAGATAATCAAACCCATAATATAAATGGTGATACTGCTGCAATGGCAATTGCAAAATCTTTAAAGTCGAGAAGATTATTGTTAATGACGAATGTAGATGGTGTTTTAGACAAAAATAAAAAATTAATAGAGGAAATTTCATCTTCGGAAATAATGAAGATGATAAAAGATGAAACTATAAGTGGTGGAATGATACCAAAAATAAATGCATGCTTAGATGCAATAAATAATGGAGTAACTGCAGTCGGAATTATAAACGGCACGAAACATCATTCTTGTTTATGGGAAATATTCTCAGATAGAGGCTCCGGTACATTAATTAGAAAATGAATTTTAAAGAAAAAAAATATCTTTTATTAGATCTTGATGGAGTTTGTTATGGAAAACATAACAATTATTCACTAGAAAAAGTATTTGGCCAAGTATCCAAAAGAATGACTGAGTTTATTTCAAAACGACTTAAAATAAATCTAAAGGCTGCTAAAGAACTTCAGACTAATTATTTCTACAAATATAACACAAGTTTAAATGGTCTTATGATCCATCATGACATACCACCACAAGAATTTTTAAAATATGTACATGATATTGATCTTTCATTCATGAAAGAAGATAAAATTATGCGAAATGAACTTGAACAATTAGATATGGAAAAATTTATTTTTACAAATGGAAGTGCAGATCATGCTAAAAATATATTAACTCATCTTGGTATATATGATCTATTTGGAAGAGATAAGGTCTTTGATATACAAGATGCTGGTTATATACCTAAACCTGAGGCTAAAACTTTTGACTTAATGTTAAATAAATTTCGTATTAATCCTAAGGAAACTATTTACATTGAGGATATTGCAAAAAATCTTAGTATTGGTTATGAAAGAGGATGCACAACTGTTTGGTTAGTAAATGATGAATATTTTGGAAAGAAGGATGCTGATAAAGATTTTATTTCACACAAAATTGAGAATCTGTCTTTATTTCTGAAAGAAATAAGGTTATTAAAAAACCAATAAATTATGACTATAGAAAAAATTATAAATGATGCTTGGGAAAAAAAAGATCAAGTAAATCAAAACTCAGACAAATCTTTAAAAGATGTAATAAATCAAGTAATTAGTGATTTAGATAGTGGCAAGTCTAGAGTTGCAGAAAAGATTAATGGTGAATGGAAAACTCATCAGCATCTAAAAAAAGCAATAATGTTAAGTTTCAGGATTTATCCAATGGAAAATTTAAATGGTCCATACAGTAGTTGGTATGATAAAGCTCATTTATTAAAAGGTAAAACTGCGGGTTGGACTAAAGAACAACATGAGGTTGCTGGTTTTCGTATGACACCAAATAGTCCAGTTCGTCCTGGATCATTTATTGGAAAGAACGCTGTTCTTATGCCATGTTACGTAAATATAGGAGCATATATTGGAGCAGGGACGATGATGGATACATTTAGTCGAGCGGGAAGTTGTTGCCAAATTGGAGAAAATTGTCATATATCGGCTGGGTCAGGAATAGGAGGAGTTTTAGAGCCTGCTCAAGCACTCCCAACAATAATTGAGGACAATGTTTTTGTTGGAGCAATGTCTGAAGTTGTTGAAGGAGTAATTGTTGAAGAGGGAAGTGTTCTTTCAATGGGGTGCTACATAGGCCAAAGTACTAAAATTATCAATAGATCGAATGGAGAAATTATCAAAGGTCGTGTACCTCCTTATTCAGTAGTTGTACCAGGAACACATAAAGATCTTTACGCAGTACATATTATCAAGACAGTGGACGCTAAAACTAGGTCAAAAACTTCAATTAACGATCTTCTTAGAGATTAATTATGCAAAAGTTTAATGAGTTACAATTAGCTAAAGAGCTAATCAAGTTTCCATCCATTACTCCGTTAGATGCTGGGGTAATGAAATTTTTAGAAAAAAAATTAAAAAAACTTGGTTTCAAGACAAAAATTTTAGAATTTAAAGAAAAAGGCTTCAAACCTGTTAAAAATTTATATGCAAGATTAGGAACAAAAGAACCTAATTTTTGTTATGCAGGTCACCTGGATGTTGTACCACCTGGCAATTTAAAAGATTGGACAATAAATCCTTTCAAACCATCTATAAAAAAAGGTCACCTAATTGGAAGAGGTGCAAATGATATGAAAAGTTCTATTGCAGCTTTTGTTTCTGCTGTTAGCATTTTTTTATTAGAAAATAAAAAATTTAATGGATCAATTAGCTTATTAATTACTGGAGATGAGGAAGGTGATGCAGTCAATGGAACAAAAAAAGTGGTAGAATATTTAAAAAAAAGAAAAGAAAAAATCAATTTTTGTTTAGTAGGTGAACCCACAAATCCAAATAGATTAGGTGAAATGATAAAGATTGGTCGTAGGGGCAGTCTCACTGGCAAGTTAACAATATTTGGTTTACAAGGTCATGTTGCATATCCTCATAGAGCAAACAATCCTTCAACTATATTAATAAAAATTTTAAAAGAATTAAAAGATATAAAATTTGATAAAGGGACAAAGGATTTTCAGCCTACAAACTTAGAAGTTACGAAAATAAACATAAATAACACTGCTGACAATGTAATTCCAGCTATGGCAGAAGCATCATTTAACATAAGGTTTAACAATAAACACTCTTCAAAATCTATAAAAAAAAGGCTAAATAAAATTTTTTTAAAAATTAATAAAAAAAATAAATCAAAATTTAAAATAAATTATCGGGTTTCTGGTGAGGCTTTTTTGACCAAACCTAACAGTACTACATATACAATACAAAATATTATAAAAAAAATTACAAAAATTAAACCAAAACTATCTACTACAGGTGGAACATCTGACCTACGATTTATAAAAGCTATATCTCCAGGTCTTGAATTTGGTTTAGTTGGGAAAACTATGCACAAAATTGATGAAGCAGTATCATTGAAAGATTTAAAAAATCTTACAAAAATATATTTTAATATCTTACAAAAATATTTTAAGTGAAAACTGGATTAATAACTTCTGATACATACCAAAATCATGATACAGGTCCTGGACATCCTGAACAAGTAGCAAGGGTATCTGCAATCATTGAAAATTTCAGAAAATTTAATAATAAGAACATCATCTGGAAAAAACCATCTATTATTTCTGAAGAAATAATCAAATACACACATGAATCTAGCTATGTTGACCAAGTAAAAAAGTCGTTTCCAATTAAGGGATTTGCCTCATTAGATGGTGATACGATTATTTCACCAGGAAGTAAGCAAGCAACATTTGATGCAGTAGGATCAATAATTGCAGCAATAAATGGGGTCCAAAACAAAGAATTCAAAAATGCATTTTGTGCAGTTAGACCTCCAGGTCATCATGCTGAAAAAGAAAAAGCAATGGGTTTTTGTATCTATAATAATATTGCTATTGGAGCTAATTACTTAATAAAAAAATATAAATTTAAAAAAATTGCTATTATTGATTTTGATGTTCACCATGGAAATGGAACACAAGATATTTTTTATAATAATGAAAAAGTTTTGTTTATTTCAACACACCAATATCCTTATTATCCAGGAACTGGTTCAGAAAAAGAAAAAGGTAAATTTAACAATATTTATAATATACCTTTACAAGCTGGTACAAACTCAGAGGAATATTTAAATGCCCTTGAATTTGCTTTAAAAAAATTGAGGGAATTTAAACCTGAATTTGTTTTCATAAGCGCAGGTTTTGATGGACATATTGCAGATCCATTAGCGCAACTTAAACTAAAAACAGAGGACTTTTATATTATTACAAAAAGAATTTTAGAAACTTCTAAAGAATTTTGTAATGGAAAAGTTATTTCAATTTTAGAGGGTGGCTATGATTTACAAGCACTTGCTGATAGCACTAAGAGACATGTTGATGCATTGTTAGAATTCTATTGATAAATATCTGATTAAATATAATTACCCAATAATGAAATTATATAGAATTAAAAAATCTAAAATTGATAATAAAGGAAGAGGCCTTTACGCAACAAAAGATATAAAAGCAGGAACTAAAATCATAAACTATGTGGGCAAAATTATAACAAATAAAGAAGTTGATACTTCGAATAAGTTTGATAATAAAAAACCAATATATCTTTTCACTTTAAATAATAAATTTACTTTGGATGGTGACTTTTCCTGGAACATTGCTGGGTTAATAAATCACTCTTGTGATAATAATTGTGATTATGAGGGTAAAGGACTCAAAGTTTGGGTCACAGCGATTAAAGACATAAAAAAAAATGAGGAATTTACTTGTGATTATGGATTTAATTACGATAAAGATTATAAACAATTTCCTTGCAAATGTGGTGCTAAAAATTGTTGCGGATATATTTTAAGGGCTGAGTCAAGGTGGCGTATCAATAAAAAGTTTTCACTTGCAAATAAAAAAAAATTAGTAAATAATTTTAAACAAAAATAATCCTTCTGGTGGTGCTGGAGGAGCACATAAAATTCTTTTTTTGGACTTCATCACACTTTCAAATTTTTTTAATGACCATTTTTTTTCTCCGAGATATTTTAAACAACCAACCATGGAACGAACCTGTTTTTGTAGAAAGGATTGAGATCTAAATTCTATCTCTATTCTTTTTTTTAAAACTTTAATTTTAATTAATTTCATAGTTTTAATAGGACTTTTTGCTCTACAACTTGAAGCTCTAAAAGTTGAAAAATCATTGGTTCCTAACAACATTTTCGCCCCTTTTTTCATTGCCCCTAAATCAAGCTCTTTCATAATATGCCATGCTCTATTTTTTTCTAAAACCGGCATACTTATTCGATTTAAAATTATATATTTGTATATTCTTGTTTTAGCTGAAAATCTTGCATGGAAGTTTTTATTTCGTTTTTTTATATTTAAAATCGAAACCTCATCCTTATTTAAAAAGTAATTTATTGATTGTAAAAATTTATCAAAATATTTAATTTTTTTTTTACAATCAAAATGTGCTGATTGTTCAATTGCATGGACACCGGTATCCGTTCTACCAGATCCTTGTAATGTTATTTTTTCTTTAAGAAGAATTGAAATTTTTTCTTGTATAAGTCCTTGAATTGTTTTTCCTTTTTTTTGAACTTGCCAACCTCTAAAATTACTTCCTACATACTCAATGAGTATTTGATATCTAAACATTGTCTATAAATAAACCTTTTTTGATTTGAGAGCCGAGAATAAACTCATCAATTTTTTGTGGTCTTTTTCCTTGTCTTTGAATTTCAAGAATTTTGATAGATTGATTATTATTACAGGCTATTTCTAATTTGTCAGATATTATTTCACCAGCCTTACCTATACCGTTGCCAATTTCTGCTTTTAAAATTTTATATCTCTCGCCTTTAAAATTAAAAAAAGCACCAGGTACAGGATACAATCCGTTAATCTTTCCAATGATATTTAAAGCTTTAGTTTTCCAGTTAATTTGACCTTCTGTTTTATCTATTTTTTTTGCGTAAGTTGCTTTCAAATGATCTTGCTCAATAAATTTTGCTTTATCCTCTAATATATCATCTATATTGTCTAAAATTTTTTCTGCAGCTAACATCGATAATTTTTCTGATATTTCTTGTGCATTTTGAGTTTGATCTAATTTTATTTTATAAATATTACTGACAGGACCACTGTCTAACTTTTCAGCTATTTTCATAATACTTATACCTATTTCTGTATCTAAATTCATTATTGATCTTTGAATTGGTGCAGCCCCTCTCCACTGTGGAAGTATAGATGCATGTATGTTAAAAAAACCTTTTTTTGTTAAACTTAAAAAATTATTTGGAATAATTTTTCCATAAGCAACAACTATTGCAAGGTCAGCATCTATTTTTTTTATATATTCATACTCTCGTACATTATCTTTCAATGTTGTTGGAGATCTAAATTCAATATTTAAAGTTTCAGAAATACCTTGAACAGGAGATTTATTTATTTTTTGACCTCTATTTGATCTTTGTGGAGGTTGTGTATATACTACAGAAATAGGATATCCATTTTGATATAAAGATTTGAGTATTGGTACTGCAAAAAATGGTGTACCCATAAAAATTATTTTTTTAGGCATTTTATTTTAAATTACTATCTGATTTGATTTTGCCTTCGATAGTTTTTTTAAAATCATTGTTTTTTTTAACTTCGATAAATAGTCTATAAATAATATACCTTCCAAATGATCAATTTCGTGTTGTATGCAAGTTGCTAACAATCCCTTTGCATGAATAATTTTTTTTTTACCGTTATAATCTAAATATTCTATATCACATGTGCTTGGTCTATCAATTTCAGCAAATTGATTTGGAACCGATAAGCAACCTTCTTCATAAGTAGAATTTAATGAATTTTTATTTTTTATAATTGGATTTACAAAAAAAAGCGGATTATTTTTCTCCTCATCTCGACTTATATCCATTACGATAATTCTCTTAGGAACTCCAATTTGTATTGCCGCAAGCCCAATCCCTTTCGCTGCATACATTGTCTCCAACATGTCATCCATTAATTTTTGTTCATCTTTTCCTACTTTTTTAACCGGTCTAGAAACTTGTCTTAAGATTTTATTTGGTTCTTTCAAAATTGGTTTTACAGCCATAATGGGATTATTTTAGATTATTTTTTATACTTTTAAAGGCAGAACTTTTAGTAAAATCTCATTTCTAATTTGGTCTATATCTAGCTGATTAAGAGCATCAATTATAAAATATAATGTATCTTCATCAAGATTTTCAAGCTGGTCTTGTCCAATAACCTCTATTATTCTTAACAATGTGGAGGCAACTTCTTTATTATTAATCATCACTTGAATATCTGTGGGCATTTCAGAATATTCTAGCTCATAAAGATTATCAAATTTTTTTGAAATTTCTATTCCATCTGATCTCATAGATTCTATTATCATTATATCTTTTTTTGAAATTACATATTTATTATTTTTTTTTATTTTTTTTAAAAAATTTTCTAAATCTTTTTCAATTTTAGATTTTGCATAATCTCCATTGAAATAATTAACTAATTTGGATTGATGTAAAATATCTCTGTTAAATTTTATATTTTTTTGTTTTTCCTCCTTTTTTAAATAAGAGAAATAAAATGTTGTGAAATTTGAAGGAACTTCTTTAGAATCTATATTTTCTAATAATCTTACCAATTCTCCTTCAAAAGCATTTTTGTGATTGTCTTTAATAAATAATTCTTTTAAAGTCCTAATATAATCTAATTTAATTTTCACATCAGACTCTAAAAGAATTTTTTGGTACAGCAAGGCCTTAGCTTCCACATTTGACAAAGATTTATAAGCTTCTGAAGCATTTAAGAGTTGATCTAAACTGAATTGAAATCTTTTATAAATTTCAAATAAATTTGTTTCAGAATAATTCTTATCATGTGTTGCTTTTTCAATTAATGAAATTTTATCTAAATCTTCTATTTGAATATCGTTAACATTAACTAGTAAGTTAGATGATGCTAGATATTTCCATATAATTTTATCTGTGTTTTTTTTTGGTTCAAAAATAAAATTTGGATTTGTTTTATGAGCTAAATGAAAATCCAATATACTTTTTTCGGATATTGATAAATCTGGTTTTTCTAAATAACCAAATAAGAAATTTAATTTATTCTCATAATATTCATCAATGAACCCCGACTCTTTTTTTAAATCATAAATTAATTGTGCTTCTTCGAATTTTTCATCATAAATTAAACAGTACAAATTAAATTTTGAAAGATACTCATCTATTATTATTTTCTCATTTTTAGAAAATAATTCACAGGCCTTTTTAATATTTGACTCTGACAAATATTCGTCAACCAAAAATCTACTAAGTTTTGGATGTAAATTAATTATTTGATTGTTTAAAAGATATTCCTCAATTAAATCTTTATTTTCATTTTTAATAAGCCAATCGGATTTTATTTTTAAAAATTCATTTTCTTTAATGTTTATGTTTGGATAATAAGCATTTGTTAAAAGTAAAATATTCATTAAATATGATGCATCATCTGATAATTTAAATTTATTTATATTTGAAAATAAATATTTTAATTGATCTCCATCTGATTTTAACCACATATCAATCTTTAGATCATGATCTTGAGGATCATAAAGACCAACAACTTTTAATTTTTTAGAATTTAAATTCGTCTCAACTTCAACACCTTGTATTACTTTATTAGATTGCAAATCATAAATACTTTGATCTAAAAATTTGTTATCTTCTCCTTGAACATCACTTAGGTTCTCGTTTTTGATTTTTTCTTTATCAATATTCCAGATATCTACTGGTTTTTCATCAGCATTAATCTGGGAACCAATTAAGGAAAAAATGAATATAATTGATAAATATCCTCTATTTAACAATTTTAAAATTTTCATTGGAAATAATCTTATCTATTTCTTTTTTAGGAGCTGGAAAATTAATCTTATTAAGTACAAAGATCATCCCAATAACTATTAGTAAAGTTAAACTTATTTTTATTGATAGGCCTAAAATACTAACCCTTGATCTTGTTTTTTTTATAAATTGCATATACTTTTAATTAAATTCAAATTAAGACATATTTGTGTTTTTTCAACACTGAAACATATGAAATCAAAAAAAAATTTAGTATTTTTGGGTATGATGGGATCAGGAAAGTCGTCTATAGGCTTACTTGTTTCCAAAAAACTTAATATAAATTTTATTGATATAGATAATGAAATTGAAAAAAAACTTAAAATGAAAATTAAAAATATATTTGAAATTAAAGGTGAAAATTACTTTAGAAAAGTAGAAGAAGATATGACTTTAAAAGTATTGAATAATATCAGAAACGTGATTTCCCTTGGAGGTGGAGGATTTTTAAATAAGCAAATCAGAAAAGAAGTTTTAGACAATCATATTTCTTTTTGGTTAAACTGGAAATCTAAAACCTTATTAAAACGTATTAAAGATAGTAAAAAAAGACCAATTGCCATTAAATCGTCAAAAAATGAATTAGCAAAATTAATTAAAGAGAGATCTATTGTTTATTCCAAAGCACTATATAAAATTGACTGCGAAGGGCTTTCAAAATTAGAAATAGCCAATTATATATTAAAAATTTATGAAAATAACTAAACTAATAGTTAATACTCAATCAGAAAAATACCCAATAATTATTGGCCATAATATTATTAGAAATACTTCTAAAATATTAGAGAGTAATTCAATTTATTTTAATCAATGTTTACTTGTAATTGACAAAAATGTTCCAAAAAAACTACTATCTAAAATTACAATTTCTTTACGCAAAAAAAAAATTTACAAATATTTATTTGTTGCTAATGAAAAAAACAAAAGCCAAAATAAAGTAAATGAAATAATAAAAATTTTACTTGATAAAAACTTTTCTCGACAAGACTGTTTGATCACAATTGGTGGTGGAATAACTGGAGATGTTGGTGGATTTGCAGCTAGTTTATTTAAAAGAGGACTGCAATTTATAAATTTGCCAACCACATTGTTATCTCAAGTAGATTCATCTGTCGGTGGTAAAACTGGAATAAATACTAAACAAGGAAAAAATCTTATAGGAAGTTTTTACCAACCAAAAATAGTTATTAGTGATAGTAAATTCTTAAAATCTTTACCTTATCGAGAAATTGTATGTGGTTATGGAGAAATTTTAAAACATTCTCTAATCAAAGATAAAAAATTTTATAACTATTTAAACAAAAGTGCTTATAAAATATTAAAAATCCAATCGCCTTTTATTGAAAAAGCTATTTATAAAAGCTGTAAAATCAAAAAAGATATTGTTGAAAAAGATGAGAAAGAAAAAGGGATAAGAAAAGTTTTAAATTTTGGTCACACATTTGCACATGCGTATGAAGCTTCTTTAAATTTTTCAAAAAAATTAAATCATGGTGAAGCAGTTATTCTAGGGATGGGTAGTGCTTTAAAATTTTCACGAAATCAAAAATTAATAAAACAAACTGAATATAAGTCAATTATATCACATATAACAAAACTTAAACTCCCTTTAGAAATCAATAAGTACCTTTCGAAAAAAAATTTAAATTCAATTATTTTTTTTATGACTACGGATAAAAAAAATAATTCAGATAAAATTAATCTTATTTTATTAAAAAAAATTGGTTCGCCAAATATTAAAAAATATTACAAAATAGGTAAGATAAAAAAATTTTTAAATTTAGAATTAATTAATAAATTTTAATTTGAATCGAGTGAATCTTTTTTTTAATCTCTTCATTTAAAACTTTATAAATTTTTTTATTACTCTCAATTTTACCCATACGTTTTAATTCTTCTGAATAAATATTTAATTTTAAATGAAATTTATCTTTTTGATTTCCACTATGATTTTTATGAAGAAATGATTTATCTTCTATACTTATTTTTTTTATCTCAAAACTATTCTCTAACTTTTTTTTTACAATTGAAATCAAGTCGTTTATATTCATAAGTAAATTTATTATAACATGAAAAATATTTGTGATTGGAATAATTGTAAAGAAATTGGTGAATATAAAGCCCCAATTGAAAAAGATAATAGTAGAAAATATAGAATGCTATGTCTACAACATGTAAAAGAATTCAATAAAAATTGGAATTATTTCTCCGGTATGAATGACGATCAAGTTATTGACTTTTTAAAGTCAGACATGACATGGCATAAACCTACTCAAAGCTTTAGCTCTTCAGATAATTTTTTTAAAGTATTGTGGAATAATACTTTAAAAGATGAATTTGATAAAAATAAATTTGAAGGTGAGTTTAATCATATGAGTAGATTCAATTTTAACCATAAAGATATTAAAGCTTTTGGAATTTTAGGAATTTCAGTGGGCTTAAAATGGCAAAAAATTCAAGAAAAATTTAAAATCCTTGTCAAAAAATTTCATCCCGATATAAACTCTGGTAATAAAAAATTTGAAAATAAACTGAAGGAAATCACTTTAGCTTATACTCAACTTAAAAACACATATAGGAAAAAAATTGACACCAAATATTAATTTAGAACCTGATATTAAAATTTCAGTCAAACAAACTTTTGGCATAGAGTCTGATATGGAAGTAGATGCTTTTTCTCAAAAAAGTGAATATGTTCCTCAAATTGATAAGTCATATAAATTTGATAGAGATACTACACTTGCTCTGATTTCAGGTTTTGCCCACAACAAAAGAGTTTTAGTACAAGGTTATCATGGTACTGGTAAGTCTACTCACATTGAACAAATAGCATCTAGATTAAATTGGCCATGTATTAGGGTCAATCTTGATAGCCATATCAGTCGTATAGATTTAATTGGTAAGGACGCAATTGTATTAAAAGATGGAAAACAAATAACACAATTTAATGAGGGTATCTTGCCTTGGTCAATTCAAAATCCAGTGGCACTGGTTTTTGATGAATATGATGCAGGCCGACCAGATGTGATGTTTGTTATTCAAAGAGTTCTGGAAGCTGAAGGAAGCTTTACTCTTCTTGATAAAAATAAAGTAATAAAGCAAAATAAATATTTTAGATTATTTGCAACTTCTAATACTGTTGGTCTAGGAGATACTACCGGTCTTTATCATGGAACTCAACAAATTAACCAAGGTCAAATGGATAGATGGAATATTGTTACTACTTTAAACTACTTAACCTTAGATAGAGAAATGGAAATCATTTTAGCGAAAAATAAAAGTTTCAATAATCCAAAAGGGAAAGAAAAAATCGCAAACATGATAAAAGTTGCATCTTTAACTAGAAAGGGTTTTGTAGCTGGAGATATTTCAACTGTTATGAGTCCTAGAACTGTTTTGCATTGGGCAGAAAATACAGAAATCTTCAAGGATACTGGGTACGCTTTTAGAGTAACTTTTTTAAATAAATGTGATGAAATAGAAAAAAATATTATTGCTGAATATTATCAAAGATGTTTTGGGGAGGATCTCCCAGAATCTTTAGTCAATATTCAAATCTAATGAGTAAAGAAGAAAATCTAAAAGAAAAGTTAAGACAAGCTCTCTCTTCAACTATGAGAGTAATTTCGGATGACATTAAGATTAGAAAAAAGACAGAAAATAAAAGTTCAAAAAAATTCGACTTTTTTGAGTTAGATAATTTGCAAACTAAGAAAGATTTTATCAAAGCAAGAGCTGAAACAGACTCTACCGCGTTAAAAATAAAATTTTCTGACAATTTAATCTATCAAAAGAATCTTCCTAATAATACTAATTATAAATCACTTTATGCAATAGCCGAAAGAATAAGATATGAAACTCTAGGTGGCAAAATGCTTAAAGGAATTAAAAAAAATTTTGAAGACAATTATAATCTTTTAATAGAATTAAAAAGAAAAGATCAACTAAAAACAAAAGAGGATGTGAATGTGACCGAAGCATTTGAACTATATATGCTTAAAAAATTTCACAATATAAAATTAAATTCTCTTACATCTAAAATGCTTAATTTTTGGGAAAAAGATTTTGATCAATCAATAAAAGATCATATTAAATATTTAAAAGATAATCTAGAAGATCAAAGTAAATATAGCTCAAAATTTTCAGAAATACTTCAAAATTTAGATATTTTTGAAAATGATGATGATAATGAAACTAAAGAAAAAAATGAAAATGATGGGCAAGATAATCCATCAAATGATGATCAAAAATCTGAAAATGATGAAGAAAAGAGTCAAAATAAAGATCAAGAAACTGAAGCTAGTCTTGACTCAGATTATGATATCGACGATTATAAATTAGATGAACAACTTGTGGATACTGACTCTAATCAACAAAGTTCTGAACAAGTAATTCAAAAAAAAAATCTTAGTGAACTTAGTTTAGAGTATAAAATTTTTACTAATCAGTTTGATGAGACTATTAAAGCCGAAAATTTAGAGAATGCAAGTGAAGCTAATAAACTTAGAAAAACATTAGATCAACAATTAATTGGATTTCAAGATATAGTTACGAAACTTGCAAATAAACTTCAAAGACAACTTCTTGCAAAACAAAACAGAGCATGGGAATTTGATTTAGAGGAAGGTCTTTTAGATAGCTCAAAACTACCGAGAGTAATAATGGATCCGTATAATTCATTATCATTTAAAAAAGAAAAAGATTTAGAGTTTAAAGACACCATTGTTACATTGTTAATTGATAACTCCGGTTCAATGAGAGGAAGACCAATCACTATTGCAGCGATTTGTGCAGATATATTATCCAGAACTTTAGAACGTTGTTCTGTTAAAGTTGAGATTTTAGGTTTTACAACTAAAAATTGGAAGGGTGGTCAATGCAGAGAACTTTGGAATAAAAATGGTAAGCCAAAAAAACCAGGGAGATTAAACGATTTAAGACATATAATTTATAAAGGTGCAGATACTCATTGGAGGCAAGCTAAAAATAACCTTGGGTTGATGTTAAAAGAAGGATTGCTTAAAGAAAATATTGATGGTGAAGCAATTAATTGGGCATTTAATAGATTAAAAAAACGTAAAGAAGAAAGAAAGGTCTTAATGGTAATTTCAGATGGAGCACCAGTTGATGACTCAACTTTATCCGTTAATTCAGGTGATTTTTTAGAAAAACATTTAAAGAAGATTGTAAAATTTGTTGAAGAAAAAACAGAAATAGAAATTCTTGCAATTGGAATTGGTCATGATGTTTCAAGATATTACAATAAAGCAATAAAAATAACTGATGTAAATGAACTTGGAGATGTTATGATCTCTCAACTCAGTACTTTATTTGAAACAAAAAAAAAATTACATTAAATATTAAATAAGTCTTTATTTTTCCATCTTATCAATATTTCTGCACCTTTTTTATTTTTTGAGTTCTTACAAGTGACTCTAGCAAAGTTTTTTTCCAATAAAGTTTTTCCAATAAATATACCTAAACCTAATCCCGATTTTGATTTTTGATTCAAATTATACGTTTTAAGATAAGGCTCACCAATTTTAGTTAAAATATCGCTTGGGTATCCTGGACCATCGTCTTCTATGACAATTTCTGTAATTTCACTATCACTTTTCAAAGTAATGAAGATATTTTTTTCTGAGAACTTATTGGCATTTCCAATAAAATTTCTTAAACCATAAATTATTTCAATAGATTTAGAAATTTTTTTATTATTAGAATCTTGATCAAAGTTAAAAATAAAATTTTTTTTACTTATTTCTTTAAATGATAAAATTATTTCTTTTAAATATTCTCTAATAGATATATTTTTATCGATAAAATTATCTTCCTCTACAGGATTCAAACTTAAACGTTTTAAAATTTCATTACATCTCTCTACTTGACTAGACAACAGCTCAATATCTTTTTCAACTTCTTTCTGTCCTTTAAACTGTTTAGCTAAATCACGAGTAATTAGTTTGATCGTTGAAAGAGGTGTACCTAAAGAATGTGCTGCTGCAGCAGCTTGACCTCCTAGAGATAGTAGTTCATGTTCTTTTGCCATTACTTCTTCCATTTTAGCTAAAGCTTCTTTTCTTAAACGAGACTGAGTGCCAAATGTCATTGCAAAATAATTTAAGAAAACAAGAGCAATTATAAGAGCGATAGGGATTGAATAATAATAATAAGGACTCACATGAAAATGATCACTAAGTGGGGAAGGTAAATTTTTAGAAACAAAAGTAAGAAATATAATTGAAATAATGGTCATCATCACTAGAAGAGTATTTGTTCTAAAACTTAAATTTGATGAAGAAAATACACTTGGAATCAGTAAAAAAATTACAAAAGGATTACTAATACCTCCCGTTAAATATAGTAAAATACTTAATTGTAAAATGTCAATTATTAAAAAAATAAACGCTGAACTATCTGATAATTGAGTTTTTTCATATTTAAAGATTAGATATAAGTTACTTAATATTCCAAAAATTAAGACGATATTAGATAATATATAATCAAATTTGAAATTTAAGATAAAATATACAAAATTTACAGCGACTAACTGGCCAATAATTCCAATCCATCTTAAAGATATATAAGTAGATTTCTTGAAAGAATAATATTTAGAAGTTTGAAAAAACTTCATTATCAAATATCAAGATTTTGAACATTGATTGCATTTGAAATTATAAAATCTTTTCTTAACGCAACATCATTGCCCATAAGAGTATGAATAAGATTTTGATCTTTTTTAAAATCTTTTGAGTACTTTACTTGTAGCAAGTTTCTTGTTTCTGGATTTAATGTAGTGTTCCATAACTCCTCAGGGTTCATTTCACCAAGTCCCTTAAATCTTTGAATATTCATTTTAGATCTCTCCAAGTTGAGAGCATTAAGATATTCTTTCGTTCCTTTTCTGTATTTTTTTAAATCTTTAGTATTTTTAATTATAAAATCATCAAGTTCTTTTTCATCTTTTATATAAACACTCTTAGATCCCTTATTGATTTTAAATAACGGTGGTTGAGCTAAATACACATAGCCATTTTCAATCAGTTTATTAAAAGGTTCATTATTAAAGAAAGTTAGTAATAAAGCCCTAATATGTGAGCCATCTACATCAGCATCTGTCATAATAATTATTTTGCCATATCTTAAATCTTTCATATCTATCTCTTGTACTTTTGGATCTAGTCCTAGAGCGTTTATTAAAGTAATTATCTCGTTAGAGGATATCATTTTAGAGAGAGCTTTTGTTCTTTGTTCAGAACCATTGGCATTACCATTTTTTTTGTGTTTTAAATCTTCAACATATGTATTTAAAATCTTGCCCCTCAAAGGTAGTACTGCTTGATTTGCTCTATTTCTTCCTTGTTTTGCTGAACCACCAGCAGAATCTCCCTCTACAATAAACAATTCTGTTCCATCTTGTTTTCCAATTTGACAATCTGCTAATTTTCCAGGAAGACCACTTAACTCGAGCGCACCTTTCCTTCTTACATTTTCTCTAGCTTTTCTTGCGACATCTCTTGCCATCGCTGCTTGAATAATTTTAGCAAGAATTATTTTTGCTATTGAAGGATTTTGATCAAACCAAATCGATAATTTCTCGTTAACAAGAGTTTCAACAATCATTCTTACTTCAGAAGAAACTAATTTATCTTTAGTCTGAGAAGAAAATTTTGGATCGGGAATTTTTGCTGATAAAATACATGTAAGACCCTCTTTTATATCATCACCAGAAATTGCTAATTTATTCTTTTTAAGTAAATTATTTTCATTAGCATATTTATTTACTACTCTTGTTAATGCACTTCTAAAACCTAATAAATGTGTGCCTCCATCTTTTTGATGAATATTATTTGTATAAGGAGAAATATCTTCTGCGTATCCCGCATTCCATTTCAAAGCACATTCTAGTTCAATATTATTTTTCTTACCCTCTATGTAAACTGGTTTTTTAAATAAATCATTTCCATTTTTATTTTTAAGTTTTTCTCTCTTTTCATCTAAAAATTCTACAAATTCAAGTACACCTCCATCAAATTTAAATTCTAAGGTTTTTTCTTTTTTTTGACTGGCATCAATAAATAATATTTTAATCCCTTTATTTAAAAATGCTAATTCTCTCATTCTTTTGATCAAAATGTTTGGATTAAATTTAATTGATGAAAAAACCTCTTTTGAAGGTAAAAATGTTATTTTCGTACCAGAATTTTTTGATTTTCCAATTACTTTTAAGGGTGCTTTTGACTCACCATTTTTAAATTCAATAAAATACTTTTTTCCATCCCTATTGATTTCTAATTCTAATTTCTCTGAGAGTGCATTAACTACTGATACTCCAACACCATGCAATCCTCCTGAAACTTTATATGAGTCGTGATCAAATTTTCCACCAGCATGAAGTTGAGTCATAATTACTTCAGCAGCTGATTTTTTTTCACTCTTATGAGTATCTACAGGAATTCCCCTTCCGTCATCATTAATAGAAATTGTACCGTTATTATTTATTTTTACAGTTATATTTTTACAATAACCTGCTAAAGCCTCATCTATAGAATTATCAACAACTTCGTAAACCATGTGATGCAAACCAGTTCCATCATCGGTATCTCCAATATACATGCCTGGTCTTTTTCTAACTGCCTCAAGGCCTTTTAGGACTTTAATAGAATCTGCTTGGTATGTATTTTTAATTGTCATTTTTTTAATTAAAGGAAAAACTCATTATATCATTTTTTTAAAATAATTGTGGATTTATAATGAATAGTTTTAAAATATCTCTTTAAATAATCCATATTTTTCAATGCTTTTTGACCTTTTAAAGATATTGTTTTAAAGCATCTAAAATTTAAGAATAATTAGAAAAAAAATAACTTGGACCCAATTTTTTTATAAAATAATACCCATATTTTATTAAATAATTATTCAATACAGTCTCATTTTTTGAATTTAAAATCTCAATACATATAAGTTTAGGATTATAAAATTTTAGATTAATAGATTTTATTACTCTCATATCTAATCCCTCTATATCTATATTTAAAAAATCAAATTTATCTTTTATTAAATTATTTATCGTTTTTGTTTCAACATAATAAGTGTGTTTTTTTGACTTATTTTTGTTAAGTAATTTGAAACGTTCTTCAGATATTGTATTTAATGGACTAAATAAATTTTCTATATAAACTTCAACTTTTTCAATTTTATCACTTACTGCAGCACAAATATTTTTATCGTTTGGCCTTAAAATATTAAATAAATCTATCGATGTTTGATTTAAATCTATATTAGTTCCTTCCCAACCATTTTTATAAAGTAAATATGTATTATTAAATTTTATTGGATTAAATGCACCAATATCTAGGTAAGTACCTTTAACAATTTTATTTTTGAAAAATTCTGAAATAAAAATATCCTCACCACATTGAGAATAGCTTTTCTTTTTCAAAAAAAATTTTTCTAACCAAAATATTCTAAAATAAAGATATGGTTTATAGAAAATATTTTTTCTTCTTATATATTTTTTAATCATATCTATAATTTTAATATGGCGGAGAGAATGGGATTCGAACCCATGAAAGAGTTGCCCCTTTACACGCTTTCCAAGCGTGCGCCTTCAACCACTCGGCCACCTCTCCAATTAGTTTTTAATAATATAATCATGATACTTTTCAATGTTCTTTAGTATATAGTCTGGAAAATCTTCATTTAATTCTACAACATCATATTTATGACCTCTACCAAAGAGATCTTCTTTATTTGCTATTTTTTTTCTTATAATTTCTACAGAGCTATATTCTTCACTAGCGAACTCCGAATGAGCAAAAGTTTTTAATTTAAGGGATATTTTTGCTGAAGACATCACATTGTTAAAATGCCATCCAGCATCACTAAATATCTCTATATTTTTTTCTTTATCAAATCTAAAAAAATTATATTTTAAATTTTTCATTTTAATTTTTTGTCTCATAAAATCTATAGATTTTAAATTTTTTTTTTTTACAAACTCTTGTTCCCTCCCAAGGAGACTCGTGAGGATTAAAAAGATTAAATTTATAATTAAAACATTTGTGTAAAAATATTCCATATTTTTTATTAAGTATAAATTTTTTTAGTAATTCTGGTTTAATTATTTCATCTGGATCAGAAAAAAAAATATAATCGTCAGGATGAGCAAAATCTATTTTGGAAAGCAGAAATTCTCTTTGGATAGCTTGGTTTTCCCACCTATTTGTATTTATTGGAAAAGGTTTTTCTAAAAAAAAATATTTAATTTTTTTAGCATCATAATTACTTTTCCAAATAAAATTTTTTTTCTTTTCTTTTCCTGAGTGATCAAATTTAGACTCACAAATTACAAAATAATCAACAAAATTGGATAAAATATTATATCTCAATTCAAACATAAAATTATTATCAAAGAAGGTGATACAATCTAAAATTTTGTTTTTTGACATTAAAAAAATAATTTACTCTTTTTGTATTTTTAATACTCCAATAAAAGCCTCTTGTGGAATTTCTACTTTTCCAAATTGTTTAGACCTTGCCTTACCTTTTTTTTGTTTTTCTAAAAGTTTTCTTTTTCTATCAGTTGCACCTCCACCATGAATCTTTGTTAAAACATCTTTTTTAAATCCTTTAATTGTTTCTCTTGCAATAATTTTACCTCCTATAGCCGCCTGGACAGGTATCATAAAATTATGTCTTGGTATTAATTCTTTTAGTTTTTCACAAACTTCTCTACCAGCTTTTTGCGCAAAATCTTTATGTATCATCATTGCAAGAGCATCAACCGGCTCACCATTAACTAAAATTCCTAATTTTACCAAATCGCCCTCTCTATGTTCAATTATATCATAATCAAAACTTGCATAACCACTTGTCATTGATTTCAATCTATCATTAAAATCAAATACAACCTCATTTAAAGGTAATTCGTAATTTACAACAGCTCTATTACCAGAATAACTTAAATTAGTTTGTATGCCTCTTTTATCCTGACACATTTTAATAATTGGCCCTAAAAACTGATCTGGTGTAATTATAGTTGCTTTTATCCAAGGCTCTTCAATTAACTTCACTGTAGAGGGATCTGGTAAGCTTGATGGATTTTGTAAATCGATAACTTTTCCATTATTAAGATAAACTTTATAAACAACCCCAGGGGTAGTCGTTAATAAATTAACATCAAATTCTCTTTCTAATCTTTCTGTTACAATTTCTAAATGAAGCAAACCTAAGAATCCACACCTAAACCCTAAACCT
>MDTE01002737.1_pt1 | contig 28362 bp, 24 predicted proteins | sample 811231 | NCBI WGS metagenome assembly MDTE01 (sample SAMN05326651, study PRJNA326480) | marine metagenome | isolation source: seawater | place: Indian Ocean: Red Sea | collected 2010 | reverse complement strand
GACAAAAGTTTTTTAATTTTTCTCATTATTTTTTTTATTTCTAATAGGAATATATTTTACAAAAACCACAATAAACAATCATCTTTCACAAAATTTTTTAAGAAAAAAAATACCTTCTTTAGCACTTTTTTCTGGATGAAACTGAAATCCAAATATATTTTTATTTATTAAAACAGCAGGAATCATTTTATTTTTTAACTTAATGAAACCTGCAATATCCTTTTTATTATATGAGGTTAAATAATATGAATGGGAAAAGTAAAAATATTTTTGCTTTTTATAACTAAAAAATTTCTTCATATTAAAATTACCTTTAACTTTTTTCCAACCAACATTTGGAATTATTTTGATGAAATTTTTCAAACTTTTAAATTCTCCCTTAAATATTCCGAGTCCTTTCAATTTACCTTCGGTACTTTTTTGAAATAAAACTTGAAAACCAACACATATTCCAAGTATCGGTTTGTCTGCTTTGATGTACTCATTTATATATCCAATATATTTTTGTTTTTTTAAATTTCTCATAACACCATCAAATGATCCTACGCCTGGTAGGATTAAATGAGATATTTGAATTTTTGATATATTCTTATTATTAACAATTATTGGTTGATGGCCTAATTTTTTAATTGCATTTTTAATTGAAAGATAATTTGCAGGTCCTGTTTCAAGAATTCCAATTTTTTTTTTCATAGTTTTTTTTTTAATTCCACAAGATCATCATAGTTATCTAAATTAAGCGAAAATCTTTTATCAATTAAAAAAGGTATGCATCGATCAAAAAAAGTTCTCCTTTTTAACAATACATCACTTTTTATTATATAGATTAAACCATTTAGTTTAAAAACCTTAGGCATAATCTGTCTTGGTTTTTCACTATCAGCATTATTTATGAATGGCTCTACAAAATTATTAACAATTTTTTTTAATTTAAAAGGATGAATGCCGTCATACTCTGAAACTGAGACAAGACTATTGCATTTTTTTTTATTTTTGTTGAAAAAATTAATGCTTTGATCAATATGTCTTGTTTTTCTTAAGGGAGATGTTGGCTGAAGTAAAACAATATTTTCTGGTTTATAAAACTTTTTTGTAAATCTATTTAATGCATCAATGACTGCATCTACTGTTTTGCTATTATCTTTAGATAAACTTGATCGTCGTTTAACAATCATGTCTAAATCGTACTTTTTTGCTACTTTTAAAATTCTTTCGTCATTTGATGTTAACAAAATTGAGTTTAATTTTATAGATCTTTTTGCTGCTAATAACGTGTAATCAATAATTCGTTTATTTTTTTTTTTATTTACAAGTAAAAAATTTTTATTTTTAATTCCTTTTGAGCCTTTTCTTGCTACTACAATACCCAAATAACTATTTTTCATTTATTTAATAAGAAATTTGACCTTTAAGTTTCGGTTTAATCTGCTCTAATATTTTAACGATTTTTTTTCCAGCTGACCCATCTCCATAGATCTTTTGACGTTTAAATTTCTTTTTTTTTTATCTGAATTTTTAAATTCTTTATTATTTGATCTTGATCGTAATTACTAAAAATTACATTTTTTCCAACTTCTCGCCCTTTTTGTCTCTCACCTAAGATTACAGCTGGTTTGCCCATTTGTGATCCTTCCCTTATAAAAGAACTACTATTCCCAATTAAGCAGCGAGCATTGTATAACAAACTAATATACAATTCAGGGTCTAGATTTACAAAAAAAGTAAAATCATTTTTTTTGTTTTTCTCTGTTTCTCTAAACGATCTAATGGCAGAAGAAACCATCTCAGAGTAAGCATCAGCGTTAGGCCAAAACATTATTTTATTAATTTGAACTTTCTTTAACGAATTTAATAACAATTTTATGTTGTCTGTGTTTTTTTTTTTATTTAAATTGCTTACAGGATGATTGATTACAACAATATATGGCTCTGTTAAATTTAAAGATTTTCCTGTAAAACTTAATTTTGAGAATTTTTGATATCTAATTCTACAATTTTTTTTATTTATTAAATCCATTCCTGGACAGCCTGTAAAAAATACATTATTTTTATGTTCACCCATCTTTATGACTCTATTTTTACTTCGTACGGATGTTGTGAAATGATAAGTTGACAGCTTGGTAATAGCATGCCTTACACTTTCGTCTAAGTTTCAACTTACCTCTCCCCCTTGAATGTGCGCCACTGGAATATTCATATAACTAGCAGCAATAGCAGCTCCGATCACTTCATATCTATCTCCAACAACTAAAACTATGTCTGGATTTAAATTGTAAAAAGCAGATGAAAATTCATTGATAGCTATAGAGGTAGATTTTGCTTGAAGCACTGGCTCATAGCCATTTACTAAAAAGTAACATTTTGCACTGATTGGAAGTTTATTTTTTTTAAGTTCATCGCTTAAAATTCCATGGTTTCGAGAAAGTGCAGAACCCGACAACACACATTGTAAACTAATTTTCTTTGATTTTTTTGCCTCTAATAAAAAAGATTTCATTCGAGCAAAGTTAGCTCTGTTGGTGATCACTGCGCAAACTTTTATTTTTTTATTTTTCATTTTTTAAAAAATTAGTATCTAAAAACGTTCCTTTTTTAATATCTCTATTTAACTTTTTTCCAATTATTCTCTCATAATTTGAGCATGATACACCCTTACCATAAGGTTTTTTTGTCTCTAAATGATTAATAGTAATTTTTGTATTTTTTTTTAGATCAAATCTAAATGCTAAAGATTTTCCAAAAATTTTTTTTATATTTATTAATTTTTTATTTTCTCTATTTTTGTTAATAGGGTTTGAAATAACCTTATTTATATGTTTCACTCCATCAACTAGATCTTTAACTTCATCAATTTCTATTGATGAAAAACTATCTGGTCCGAAGCTTTTTTTATTAAAAATTACATGAAATTCTACCAGATCAGCTCCCAAAGCAGATGCTGCTAAAATAGTATTTTTGTTTCCAGAATGATCAGAAAGGCCTACGGGTACTCTAAATAATTTCTTTAAATCTTTAATAACATTTAATCCAATATTATTAGCTGCTGTTGGATAACTAGAGGTACATTGAAGTAATGAAATTTTTTTCTTATTGAGTCTATGAAACGTTTTAGTTATTTCTTTAATATTTGATAATCCTGTCGACAAAATTACGTTTTTTTTAAAGGAATTTATTTTATCTATCATTAAATAATTATTAATCTCACCTGAGGCTATTTTATAATATTTTGTATTAATTTTATTAAGAACATTGACTGCTTTTATTGAAAATGGAGAAGCTATGAATTTTAGATTTGCTTCTTCACAATGTTTTTTTATTTCAGCCCACTGTTGTGGTGAAAACTCCATTCTTTTCCAATAATCATATCTAGTTTTATCTTGATACGAAAATTTTATTCTAAATTTTTCGTATTTACTACTTTCGGCATCAGCATAATGAACTTGAAATTTTACTGCATCAACCCCTGTATTTTTTAAAGCGTCGATATATGAGTGTGCGAGACCAAGGCTACCCTCATGAGCCTGGCCGATTTCAGCAATTAAAAATGTTTTTTTTTTCAAATTAATTACCTTAAAGGTATACCTTTTAATTTAAGTTTTTTTTTTAATTTAGCTGGTGATATCAAATTATAGTGAAATATAGAACTAATACATACTGCTTTAATCCCATTTATTTTAAATATATCGTATATGTCCTCAACATTACCAGTTCCACCACACGCAATTATTGGGATATCAAAATTTGAAGCCAATTTTTTATAAAGATCATAATCCAAACCAGATTGTTTACCATCTTTATCTATAACAGTTGCAATAATTTCACCTATGCCCATTTTTAAGGCTTTTTCGGTCCAATTAAAAACATCAATTCCAGTTTTTTGTCTTCCATAATCAGTATAAACCTCCCATTGATTTTCTAAATTTTTTTTGCAATCAATCTGTAGCACAACAGCTTGACGACCATAAAAATCTGAAATCTTTTTCAAAATTACTGGATTTTTTACTGCTCCTGTATTTATTGCAACCTTATCTGCACCATTCTCAAAGAGTTTTTTTGCATTATCAAAATTTTTAATACCACCTCCAGCACAAATGGGAACAAAAACTTGTTCAGATACCCTGGGCAATAAATCAATTAAGTGACTTCTGTTGTATAAAGATGCTACACAGTCTAAATAAATTATTTCGTCAATTTGTTCTTTATAATATTTTTTTGCTAATTCTATAGGATCGCCAACTTGTCTAACACCTTCAAATTCAACACCCTTTATTACTTTTCCGTGCTTGATATCTAATTTTGCTAATATTCTATGTGACATGAGAATAGTTTTTAAAGATTATAACCATTGAAATATATAGTAATTATCTTTAAAGGTAAAATATATCTATATTTTCAAAAATAAATTATATGTGTGGTTTTTATGGAGTTTTTTCTTTAAATCAAAATATTAAAATTAAATCTCAGGACTCAATAGATCTTAATCATCGTGGTCCAGATAGCACAGGAATTTTTTTTGATAAGAATTTATACTGTAAATTTTTTAGATTAAAAATTCTTGGAAATAATCAAAGTAATCAACCGATGAAGTCTTATGATGGAAGGTGGATTATAATGCTAAATGGTGAAATATACAATTATAAAGAGCTTGCAGTAGAACTAAAAAAAATAAGTTTGATTAAATATGGAGATACTAGAGTTCTAACAGAATTAATAGCTAAAAATGGGATTGAGTCTTTAAAAAAATTAAATGGGATGTTTGCAATCGTTATTTACGATATTCTAAAAAAAAAACTATATTTAGTAAGAGATAGGTTTGGGATTAAACCAATTTATTACTCAAAAATTAAAGATACTTTATTTTTTTCGTCAGAAATAAAATCAATATCGAAAATGATTAAGCCCAGTATATCAAAAAAATCTGTTGAAGATTATATTATTTCAGAATTGTATCCAAAATGTCCAAATACTTTTTTTGAGAAAATTTATGAAGTTAAACCCGCAACATTCTGTAAGTATTTTAATAAAAAATTCTCTGAACATAAATATTTTGATTTAGAGGAAAGTGTGAATAAAATTAGAGATAATGTAAGTCTAGATTATATTGACGATTTGTTGACTAATTCAATAAAATTAAGATTTAGATCAAATTTACCAGTTAATCTTCATTTTTCTGGAGGAATTGACAGCACTGCTTTATTGGTAAAAATTAAGGAAATTTTTGGCAATGAGATGCCAATAAATCTTTTTTGTGCAAAATTTTCAAACAATAAAAATCAAGATTTTTTTAAAGCAAACAATATAGCAAAATATTTCAATGAAAAGTTAAATTATAAAAATATTAATATTCATAGAATTCCTCAACTAGCAGAGGAAGTTCAATACTTTTTGGACGAACCCTATGGGGGTATTCCATTAATTTCAATGTTCGAATTAAATAAATACGAAAAAAAAAAAATCATATTGTAACTCTAGAAGGTCAAGGCGGTGATGAGCTTTTTTCAGGATATAATTCCCATATGTTGATGGCTTATTATGACCTACACTTGAACAATTCAAATATAAATTTACAACATAAAATTCTAAAATACCTCAAACTTTCAAAAAAAAATGCTTTAATAAAATCTAAAAAATTAATAAAAAATAATTTTGGTGGATCAACAGATTTAACTTCATTTCAGAACTCAAATTTTTTAATTAAGAAAAAGAAATCTTGGCTTAAAACAATCGAGTATTTTAATATATTACATAATAAAATTCCAAGAACTTTACGATTCCATGATAGGGTTAGTGCCGCAAATTCCAGGGAATTACGTTTTCCATACCTTGATCATAATGTTGTAATTAATTCATTGGCGCTTAAACCAAATTTGAAATTTCTTGATGGTTATCCAAAATATCCTCTTAGATATATAATAAAAAGAAGACTTGAGGAAAAATATATATATAAAAATAAAAATTCTATTAACGTTCCACAAAAAGAAATTTTAAATAAAAATCTAAAAAAATGGACTAATGCAAATGTGAAAAAGCTAAATTCATTACAAAACGGCCATTATAAAAAAATTTTTCTGAAAAAGAATTTAAATAAAAATAACAGTTTTTCACTATGGCAAAAAATTAATTTAAATATTTTTTTTGAGAGTTTAATTAAAATTAATGCAAATTTGAAAGTTCGCTCCACTTTAAATAACAAAAAACTCTAAAATAAAAATCAGCGTTTAATGATATATTATTTTCTTTATCGTTAATAAAAGTCTCGAGAACTTGACGTGAGTCAAAATAATTTGAATATTTACCTTTATTCGATTTAAGGAGGTCAATTAACTGATAAAAATATTCGTTAAACATTAGAAAGTTATTACTGCCTGGTCTTGGTGATTTTTGTTTTCTTTTGATCACATCATCAGAAAAATATTTTTTAAATACTTCTCTTAATAAATATTTATTTTTTCCATTTTTCATAAATAAAGATGATTTAATCTTAAACACATTTTCAACCAATATATGATCTAAAAAAGGAACTCTTGACTCAATACTGTTAGCCATTGAATTTCTATCTTCCATTCTTAAAACATATGGTAAGTCATTTTTAAAAATGTGAGACTTTAATGCACTTTTAAAAAAATTTTTTTTATCAAAATTTAGATATCGGAATTCACCAATCCAATTTTTATAACTTTTTTTATCCTTTCTTAGAAAAGTAAGGCTACTTTGATCTTCTAAATCAAAAGTATTATTTTCAATCATTTTTTTAAAATTTAAAAAATTTTTGATTATTACCTCTTTTTTTATACCCATAAAAATCTCACTTTTAATCGCATACTCCTCTAATTTTTTTTTACTTAGTTTCATTTGATATAAATAATAATTTAGACATCTCCTATATCCAGAAAATACTTCATCAGCACCTTCTCCAACCATTAAAACTTTAAATCCACTTTCTTTAACAAACCTTCGTAAATAAAATTGATATATTGCATTTGACGATTGTATGGGCTCGTCATGATAATTTAATAGTTCTTCAATAGAATTTTTTAATATAATTTTGTCGTCTGTCAAATATGAATGTTTTAAATTATATTTGTTGATTGTTGAGTCTATCCAAAAACTTTCGTCAATTGTATTATTTGGTTTAACACTAAAAAAATTTAATTCATTTTCATTACTAAAAGTCTTTACAACTCCAGTGATTAAGCTTGAGTCAATACCACCACTTAATGTAAATGCAACTGGAACATCTGAGATCATATGATATTTTAAGCTTTCTATAAAATTTTCCTCTAAATTTAGTGACTTCTCATCAATATCTTCCTCACAAAAGTCTAAATCCCAAAATTTCTTTTGCTTTAAAGTACCATTATTAAAGTACCCCATTGTTGATGGTTCAATTTTAGTGATCTTATTAAAAAATGTTTCATTAGTATCTTCCAAAGATGATCTGTATAAATATTTAATTACTGTTTTATCATTTTTACTGAAAAAATTTTGAGAGAAAATGCTAGTTATATCTTTTATTTCACTTGAGAGAAAATAAATATCCTTATAACTATAAATGTAAAGTGGTTTAATTCCAAATCTGTCTCTAGCAAAGAAAATTTTTTTATTATTTATCTCGTATATACATATCGAGAACATACCTCTCAATTTTTTAACAAAATTTTCTCCCCAGGCTTTATATGCTATATCAATAACCTCTGTGTCTCCATTTGTATAAAATTCATAATCTAAGTTTTTCAACTCTTCCTTTAAGTCCTTAAAGTTATAAATTTCTCCGTTAAAAATAGTAATTCTTTTATTGTCTCGAGACTTGAAAGGTTGATTTGACCTATGATTAAGATCTTGAATAGAAAGTCTTCTAAATGAACACGCAAAAAAATTATCTTTGTAAAAACTTTGATGATCAGGACCTCTGTGAGTAAATTTCTTTAAATTTTTTTCTAATTTTTTTGCAAATAAATAAAAATTTTCTTTACCACCAAATAAACATACAAACCCACACAAAATATTACAACTTTCCTTTATTTAATAACTCATTGTATTTAAATCTATAATGAATGCTTAGTAAGCTCTCCTTCTTTTTGCTATCATCAATTATTGATTTAATATTAGATTTTTTTTTTGTTTTGATGCCTATACAAAAAATTGATCCTTTTCTTGAAGGCCCAGTAATTGGATACCTTGTTGTTAAAAGGGGTTCAAACCCATGTTTTAACATAATCAATTCTAAGCTATTTAGAGAAAAGTACCTATAGTGATTGTGATTAAAATAATTTTTTATCGATGATTGAGGATCGCCTCTGGCCTCTAAAACTAAAAATCCACCATTTTTTGAGCTAATAGAACATTTATTCATTACTTTATTAACATCATAACAATGTTCTAAAGATCCCATTATTATTGTTAAATCAAAGAAATTTTTTTTAAAATTCATATCTTCTGCTTGCTGATCCTTTAACTCAAGTTTTAATATTTTTTTACCATAATTAATAAAGCTTTTGTCTGGATCATTGCCATAACAATCCCAACCAACTTTACTATAGGGTTTCAAAAATAATCCAACAGAACATCCAACATCTAAAACTCGTCCTTTATTTGGAATTTTAAAATTATTATGTAGAAACTTAAATAGCATCTTGCCTCTAAATTCCTGATCTCTCAAAAAAACTTTTGATGGTAATGGATTTTTAAATATCTTTTCTCTATAACTTTTAGCGTAAAAGTCTCTATTAAAATTTATATCAAATTTATATTTTTGAAAAATATATCCACATTTACTACATGATACGATAGGCATAAAACCATGCTTTTTTCCCCACATTATTTTTTTTGAAAGTAGATTTTTCTTTTTAGAATTGCAAATATCGCAAGAGATTTCTGTTACTTTATAATCAGAATGATTGAGTTTTGTAAATTTTAAATATTTTTTTTTTAAATTAATAATCTCTTGGTTTGCCATAAGCTGTATAAAGTAATTTCCATTTATTTTTATTTTTTTTCCACAAATGTTTGGCTCTAAATTTATCAATCGTTTTCCAAAATAATCTTTTATCAATCATCATATAATCCAAAACTTCTTCGAAATATTTTTTTGGAAATTCACCATCATATTTTTTAACAAGATTCATTCCTTCATCTCTAGAAATTTGACCATTTCTTATTTCCTGAGATGCATCCATCGATGCTCTACCGAGTCCGTATTTTATGAAAGCAGTGTAATAATGAAAACCATCAATCCTATCATCTAAAGATGCATATTTACTATATGTTCCCTCTGTTCTTTCTGGATTTGGCAAAAAACCAGTTTTATTTACCGTATAATAATAAACTTCTTGTGGATTCCAATTTATATAATAACCTAAAAACTTATAATTAATTTTATTTTTTTTTAATTCTTTGGGATCAATAGGAAAGTAATTTTTAAGATCGTTATACTTTAATTTGTTTTTTCTTAAATGTTCTTTTACTGAAACTCCTCCAAGATAGATTTTTGAGGGATCTTGACTTCCTGCGAAATATTCTTTTTCAAATCCACTTGCATTAATTGATTTTAAATCATTTGTACCATATTCAAATGGACTTTCTCCATGAAAAATTAAGTTTATACCTGTTTGTATTGCCATTCTTATTGCAGCAAACCTCTGACCAAATACAAAAGGTTGAAATGGATGCAGTAAATTGAGAAATGCTGTTTTTGTTAAAACTCTTTGAACACTTCTATTTGGTGTAACTAAATAATTATCAATATGATCACACCATGTTTTCATATTTTGGATGCCTATTTCTGTATACATATGAGGAGACCATGTTACAGTCAAAGGATTCATTCCAAACTTATTTTTCAAAATATGACTGGTGTACCTGCTGTCTTTTCCTCCACTGCCAGGCACAATACAATCATAATTTTTTCCGTTTTTTGACCTATATTTATCTAATAATTTAATTAACTCTTTTTCTCGTTTTTCCCAATTAATATTTGTTTTTTTGTATTCGTTAAATTTACAAGCATTACACACGTGTTGCTTATCGAGTGAATTTCCTAGCTTCTTAGTATTTTTTCTAAACTTAAACTCAGAGGTGGGTACGGGTTTCTGATTAGATAGCAAACATTTCGAGCAAAAAATAACTTTTTTTGGCAATCCAAACATATATAAATAGTTAAATTTATTATTAACAAACAAAACGTATATACTTTTGAAAAATTCGATCAAGACAATAAACCAATTTTATCTAAAAGATGGCTCGCTTTATGCTAAGAGCCTAATAAAATTGATCCAAATATTTAATAAACTAAATAAAAAAAAATACGATACCAATTTCATAAAGGCATTTATTTTTTTTGATTTATTTAACAAAATCGAAAAAATTTTGTTAAATCCAAAAAAAGCTACACAACTATTTGACCGTGAAATTAAAAAAAGTATTAATTTTATTAATGAATATATAATATATAATGAGCAATATCTTAGCAAAGCAAACTCAAAACTAAATAAAAACGGAAAAACAAACATTAATATTCAAAAATTCACTGCAAATCATTATGGAAAATTATTTTCAAATTTTAGTAATTATCACTATTACACAGAGCCTGTTAAACTTTTAAAAGAAAGATTTAAAAAAAACAAAATAAAATTTAATAAAATAAAAAATTTAAGTGCCCTAGACTTAGGATGTGGGGGTGGAAGATACTCAGGAGCACTTGGAAAATTAGGTTTTGCGAAAGTATTGGGTGTCGATTTTAGTAAAGAAAATATTTTAACTGCAAGAAAGTTTAATAAACAAAATAAAATAAATTTTCAACGAAAGAGTTTGTTTAAAACAAAACTAAAAAACGATAGTTATGATTTTGTATTTTGTAATGGTGTATTACATCATACACCATCAATTATTAATGGTGTTAAAGAAATTAAAAGAGTGCTAAAAAAAAATAGCTTATGTTTTTTATACTTATCAGGTATTGGGGGCATTAAATGGTCTTTAATTGAAACTTTTAGAAAAATTTTTAAAAATATAGATACAAGTTTTTTATACGATTATGGACAATTTTTTGGTTTAGAAAAAAATCGTATATTTTATACGCTTGATCATGTTCTTGTGCCAATAAATACTTTATCCTTTCCTAAAGAAATTGATAAAATTCTATTAAAATTAAAGATATACAAGTTCAAAAGGCTTTCTCGAGGCACAAAAAAAGACGAAATTGAAAATATTTTTAAAAATAGAAAAAAACTCAATAAGCAATCTCTTTATCACGTTTATGGCACAGGTGAAAATAGATATATTTTTATAAAATAATATTTAATTTATTAGTGGAACATTCAAAGTATAGAGTAGAATTAGATGTACTAAGAGCTCTAGCAATAATTTTAGTAATTTTTTATCACCTAGAAATCGAAATTTTCAATTTAAGCATTTTTAGAGGTGGATTTTTAGGTGTTGATATTTTTTTTGTAATATCTGGGTACTTAATATCCTCTATAATAAAAAATGAAATTCAAAATAATCACTTTAAAGTAAGTAATTTTTTAGAGAGAAGATTGAGAAGAATTATACCAGTTTTTTTACTGGCGATATTAGTTTCTCTTCCATTGGGTTATTTATTCATCATGCCTACAGAAATGGTGGATCTCGCCAAATCTGCAATTTCATCAACTTTCTTAGTCTCAAATTATTATTTTCATTTCACTTTGTCAGCTTATGCAAATTTATCGTCATTTTTAAAACCATTGATACATACTTGGTCTTTGTCTGTTGAAGGACAATTTTATTTAGCTTACTGTTTAATAATTTTATTTATTTACAAATTTTGTAAAAAAAAACTCAAATTAATATTTATTATAATTTCTGCTGTATCGTTTATAATTGCAATTTGGGCTAGCTACAGTCATCCTGGTATTAATTTCTATTCTTCGCCATCAAGATTTTGGGAATTTATTATTGGGGCCTTAGTACCCTATCTGAAATTTAAAAGTAAGATTAATCAAAAAATTAGACTGGTTTTAATATATTGTTCATTATTAATAATTCTCATTTCATCATCATATATAGGTTTTGAAAATAAACACCCAGGTGTAATTACATTACTAGTAATTTTTCCAACAACTCTTCTTATAGTTTACTCGAAAAGTAATGATGAAATATTTAATAATAAAATTTTAGCCTTTATAGGAAGAATATCTTTTTCAATATATATATGGCATTATCTTTTTTTTTCATTCGCGCGTCACACAAATTTTTTTAATACTTTGTCTCAAAAAGCTTTTATTTTGTTTTTTTGCCTAATTTTCTCTGCAATATCATATTTTTTGTATGAAAAAAAACTAAGAGATAAAAAAAAAATAAATACTAAAAATTTTTATAAAATAATATCTCTTAATTTTATTGCGATTTTTATTTTTGCTTCAATAATGATTTTAAATGATGGGTTTAAAAACAGATTGCCAAATATTAAAAACTATAATTTTGACAACATCAAGTTAAGAGACGAGTGGTTGACTTATCAAAATTTATCTCAAAGAAAATTTGATGAAAATAGTAAAATTAATTTACTTATAATTGGCAATTCACATGGACAAGATATTTATAACTCAATATTTCAAAATAAAGAAAAAATACCAGGTTATAATCTTGCAATAATAGATACATCAAAATTCAGATGTTTTTTAGAAAATGAAAATAAACAAAATTGTTTTTTAAACGAAGGAAACAAAGTGGCATTTGATACGTTTCTTAAATCGAATATTATAATCTTTCATAATAGATGGACTGAGGAATATATTAAAATGATCCAAGATTTAAACATAATATCTAAAGAGAATAATAAAAAACTAATTGTAGCACTAAACAGACAACAGTTTAATTATGAAATTACAAATTCACTAACGACTTTAGATAAAATGCTATTTGATAATTATCAATATAAAATAAATGAAAATTTGGATCTTTTATTTAAAATATTTAAAAGGGCAGAGTTAGAGTATTTTAAGATTAAAGATCCTAAAGTAGAGACTATAAATGATAAAATAAAAGAAGTTACGAACAAATTGAATATAATCACTTTTGATTTTTCGAAATTTCAGTGTGAACAAATGAATAATCGATGTCTCACAGTTACCCCGACTAATGAAAAGATATATTGGGATTATGGTCACTTTTCTCTTAAAGGTGCAAAATACTTTGGTAAATTATTTCTAAATGATAATGATTTTTTGAAAATTCTAACTATAAACTGATGATATATCAAATGTAAATATTTATGAAATCAATATCATTATTTTTAAAATTTCCTTTTTGTCTTTTGATTTTATTGTTTGCGAGCATTAAAATTAAATTTAAAAAAAAAATAAATGAAAGAGATTATCAATCACTAATAAATACTTTTTTAATAACTGGTGGATGGAGCAATAGTTTATTTTCAATTATAAACAAATTTTATAAGAAAATTGAAATAGACTCAAAAGAAGTTTTAATAAATACAAAAAAAATATCAAATAAAATTAATGAGGATGGATTTTATATTGAAAGAGATTACCTCTCAGGAAACGTTGTAAATAATTTAGTTAATTTTGCAGAAAATAATTTAGGAAATTATGCTATGGATAATATCTCTTATGAATTAAAACAAGAGATGAAATTTGATCGTAAAAATCCAAAGGCAACTACTTTTTTAATCAATGAAAATTTATTATTAAATAACCCATTAGTGCAAAAAATAATTTGTGACCCTTTTATAATCTCGATTTCACAGAATTATTTTAGATCACAACCTATATTAGCTGCATTAAATATGTGGTGGTCAACAAGTTTTAAGAAAGAACCAGATAAATATTCGGCTCAAATGTACCACTTTGATTTAGATGGAACAAAGTGGTTAAAATATTTTATATATTTGACTGATGTAAGTAGTCTTAATGGGCCTCATACGTTTGTAAAAAAATCGCATAAAAATAAAGGAATTCCATGGAGTTTAAGAAAAAAAGGATATGAAAGAGTACCAGATGATAAAATACATGAGCAATATGGTGATGCTAATATATGTGAAATTCTTGGAAAAAAAGGTGATCTAATCATAGAAGATACTAGGGGTTATCACAAAGGTAAACCTGTCATAAAGGATGATAGATTAATGTTAGAAATTCAATTTACGGACACAACTTTGTTTAAAAAAAATAACTTTCCTATTTTGCATTCTTACAACGGTGATCTAAAAAATTTATTAAAAAAAAACAAAAATTTTTTTGATTTAGTTAAAGTTAAATAAAATTCTTTATATGAAGCAAGTTATATACATATTGGATGGGCTAACACCATATGCTTTATTACAATTTAAAGAGGTTTATCGAGGAATTAGAAATAAAGATAATTTTATAAATAAATTAATGAAAAATTCACATGTATATTTAAATGCATTTGGATATGGAGAAACTTATTCAACCACTTATGGATTTAATACAGGTCAAAATATTTACAAAACAAATTGTGATAGCTTTCAGAATTTTAACTCATTTCCAAAAAATAAAAATTTAGCATTATTTTTTCGAGAAAATAAATATACGAATATTTTTTTTAGAAATGCACATCATGAATCTCCAATCAAAGGTTTTTATGGTCGATATTTAAGTGCAGTAACTGAAAATTTTGATTATGTATGTTTAAAAAAAAAAAGAAAGAATTATACATTTAATAATTTCTATGAAGATAACCAATTAGATAAGTTACAGTTAAAAGAAAAAAATTTAATGTTTTATTTTCATGATTTTACTTTACATGATCATAAGTTAGTTTACAAAAATTCTTCGCCAAAAAAATATTTATCTGCGTTTGAGACGGCTTCCAAAATTGTAGAAAAAAATATTAAAAGATTAAAATTTAATCCTAATAAAGATATATTATATTTTTTATCAGATCATGGAATGACTTATAATCCATATGATCAGATGTATTTTAACAAAAATTTTAACTATCATTTACATTATAAAAAAATGTACTCCAATGATAAAATTCAATTTACTTTTTTTGTTAAATTTCCAAATTCAAGAAAAAATAAAATAACAAAATTTGTCGAACCAAGAAAAATATATGATTTGATTAAGATTTATAATAAATATTACAAAACAAGTAATTTAATTGATAAAATATACAAAAAGCTAACTAATACAATTATCATATCTCTCAAATCACCAATATCAGATAAATTTAATAATTTTATTATAAAAGAAAATTTTCATACGCATTTAATTTACTTATCTAAAAAAGAAAAAGTATCTTTTGCATTAAATCACCCAAAAACCTATGAAATTTTATTTAATAGTAAAAAAATAAAAAATAGAAAAATTTTATTAAAACTTAATAAAAAAATAAAAATATATTATTCAAAAAGAAATATCTGCAAAAAGGTATTAATTTATTTTATCTCACTTGTATTAAGAGGTACCAAAAAAATTAAAGATTTTTCATTTGGTTTTTAAAATATTTTTTTGAACTTAGCGTTCTGCTCTTAAAATTTGGAATTGGTGGTTTAAAATTTGGAAATGTAGTATCGTTCCACATTCCAACTAAACTGAATCTAATTTGATTTCTAGTGGAATTATTGCCAGATCTGTGAAAGAGATAGGGATTAAAAAAAAGTACATCTCCTAATTTCATTGGTAGCTTAATTTTTTTATATTTGTTGACGGTTTTTTTGTTTACAATTATTTGAGTTGCCCTGTTTTTAATTTCATTCCAAGTTTGTGGCGCTATACCTTCATGATGAGACTCGGGGCATAATTCAATAGTACCATTCTTTACGCTGGTATCTCGAATAATTGGACACCAAGTTTGTAAAAATTTTGTATTAGGAATAGTATAAAAAATTTCCTGATGCCATCCGTAGGTTCTTCTTTCATCCCTGGGAGGATCAATTCTTATCCTGTGTGTCCAACTATAAATTGTATTTTCTGTTTTAACCTCCAATAATTTTTTCGTAATTTTTTCAAAATTTAAATCTGAAATAAACCTCAAAAATGTTGAACTATATGAAACGGTATCATAGATTTCTCCAATAAATTTTTTATCTTTTTTCAAAATAAATAATAAAAGATCATCCAAAATTTTAAGATCTTTAGGATATTTAATTTTTTCAATATTTTTAATATTTTTATATTTTAATTTATTCCTATGAATTACTGATAGTGCTAAGTCATAAAACATTTTAAATAATTTTTTATGAAAATTAGGATTTATCATATTTGGAACAATTACATATCCATTTTTTTTAAAAGATTTTAATAGTTTGTTTGAATTATATTTCATAATTTTTACTAATTTTATTAAGAATACAATTTTTATTTTTTAGCTATTAACCAGTATTGATGCTGTACAAAGCATAAACCATTCATTATCAATTTATTTTTGTTACCAAATGTCCAGGCTCTAAGTTTATCTTTTCTTTGAGGAATTTTGCTTTTAATTTGAAATTTTAAAAACTTTGTAGATAAACCTCGTTTATGAAAAAAATCTTTCAGATATTTTATTGAAAAAATATTTCCACCATATTGAAATATATTGGGTTTTTCTAAATTAATATATTTTGTAAATACGTTGTAAGGGTAAGGATTAAATGCTTCAAAAATAAAAATTTTCCCTCCTTTTTTTGTCATTTTAATTAAATTGCTTAATGTTTTTTCAATTTCATCAATACTACTTAGAACTCCACTACATACAACAATATCAAATTTTTCACTTATTTTATAGATTCTTTTTATATCAATTTTTTTAAATTTAATATCGCTACTATTATTTTTTTTTGCCTTTATTAATAGATCATTTCTAATATCATAACCTGTTATTTCAAATTTTTTGAAATTTTTTTTTATATTGTAAATTAATTCACCATTTGCGCATCCTATATCAGCAAGTTTTTTTTGTGAATTTTTTGAAGTACTTTTTTTTAATATTCTTATTAAAAATTTAAAACTTTCTTTTGTATTTTTATACCTATTTTCTTTTAAGTAAAAGGTATCATGTAATCTTTTTGGTTTACTTTTTATCTTCATTTTAATTTTTATTAATTATTCTATTATAGCTCACTAAATATTTAGATAAATCTATTTTTTTATTATGTAAATATCTGTTATATAAAATTCTTATTTTATTAAGATTAATCTTCTTTATATCTGTTTTAATATCTTCCACTTCTCTCAAAAATGATGTGAAATAAACTTTTGATGCTTCATTTTTTTTTGACGCTTTGGAATATTTTTTTGTATTGTTATGTAATTTTAGAATAATTTTCTCATATTCCAATCTATTTTTGGGATTATATGTACATTTAAATGAGGAAGTTCGATTTTGGCCTGCAGACACAGCATCTTTGTCTAAATATGCCATCTCGTAAAGAACACTTCCATAATTTGATATTGCAAATTTAATATTTGGTAATTTGAGTAAATAACCATTTGATATGTCTTTTTTTATCCAAACAATATTTGGATATATTTTTTTAAATAATTCATAAATTTTATTACTATCAAATACAGCATTAGGGTGTATCTTAACACCAATTGATAAATTGTTTTTTTTAATAAAATTTAAAATATGATTTGTCCACTCATAGTGATCATTAAAAATCATTGATCCGTAATAATGAGGGGCATCGTAAAAATCGTGCAAAAAAACAACACCCTTTATTTTCATTAAATCTGGGTAATTATACCTTTTTTTATACAAAAATGGATTTTTACTTACGCTTTTACCAAATTGATCCTCAACACCTTTAAATTTTTTTTCTATTTCCTTATTAGCTTTTTGAATGGCCAATTTTTTATTTTTAATTAAGGAAAAATATTTTTTATAATTTAAAACATTAGTATTTGAACTGTAAATGCTATCAACTTTTGTAATATAATTAAACAATTCACCACATGAAAATGTTTCAATACCTTTTTCTTTGAACATTCTTATTGGGACACCATGAGAAATATATACGGTATCACAGCCGATATATTTATTTATTTTATATTTTTTGCTCAAATTTTCTGTCTTCTTAATCGAAACTATGGTTTTGAATATAATATAAAAAAAGAAAAAACTTTTTTTGTCTAATGTTGGTTCTATCCTATACCTAATAAAACTATCTATTAGTAAATCTCCAATTAAAATTTTTTTATATTTTAAATTATTAATTTTTAATTTTTCTGATTTTTTAAAAATTACATATGCGTCGTAGATTGAGTTAATTATATCTATTAAATTAAACGTTTCTAATGTTTCAATTTTTGAGATTCCAATAGACTTATACAATTTTGTCCATTTTATTTTTAAAAGGAAAAAAAAAATTTTTCCTCTTATAAATTTAACTAATTGAATTAAAAATAAATCTTTTTTCAAACTTCTTAGATTATGATGCCATATACCAATTAGATTATATTTATTAAAATAATGACTTTTAATTATTAATTTCCAATATAATAAAAAAAAATAATCTGTTGGCATTTGAAAAATTATCGTTTTTTTATTCGGATCAAATTTTTGCTTTTGAATTTTATTTTCCTCTAAAAAAATTTTCTCGTTTTTATTGAAAAATAACTTACTAATTTTTAAAAAAAATGACGATATCATTTGATTAAAAGATAGCCTTTAAAACATATCCACTGAAAAATTCCAGCTACATCTTTAAATCCAGCTCCTTTTAATAAATTTAAATTTCCTTTGTCTGAAAAGGGCTCCATAATTCCTTTCAATGACCGACTTTTATTTACTATTTCTTGCTCGGACAATCCCTTACTTAACTTAAAATCCTGATAAATTAGCGAATATAAATCTTGAAACCTTGCATCAGGAGCTCTAATTTTTTCAAAAAGTATAAAAGCTCCTCCCCAGTTTAAATTTTTATAAACTTTATTTAAAAATATTTGTCTTTGAGATGTTGGTATAAAAGAAAGTGTATAGAAAGCCGTTATTAAATCAAACTTATATTTATTTTTTAATTTCAAATAGTCATTATAGTAAAATTTAATTTTTTTAGATCTTTTTTTTTTACAAAAAGAAATCATACTTTTTGTATTATCAACACCATAACAATTAATTTTTTTTTTTATGTTTTTTTTATATAATTCATCCAGAAAAAATCCTGTTGAACATCCAATATCTAAAACATTGGAATTATTTTTTAAAAAAAAATCTGCAATATTTAATGAGATTTTATGACTTTCAGAATACATCGGCACAGACGTGGAAATATGTTTCTGAAAATTTTTTTCAATACCTTGAAAAGTCCAGTTGGCATTATTTGCTATAATATTATGTCCTACTTTTTTTTTTATTACACGCATTAAATTATATATAGATTTTTTTGTTTGTTTAACAACTTTAAAAATTTTAAGTCTTTTCCATTTTAGATAAATACTAGAATTAAATACTAGTAAGTTTTGTAGCTAGACAAGTTCTGAAAGATATTTTGCTAATCTCAAAGATAATCTAACTATATGATAGGTTGGGTTGGCGTGACTACCTGTTGGAAAAGTTGAACTACCAGCTATAAATAAATTTTTTAATCCATGCACTCTTAAGTTTTTATCACAAATACTAGTGTCTGAATGATTTCCCATCGGAGTTCCTCCCATATGATGATAGCCTCCATCTATTTTTTCTGGAAGTTGAACTTTTGGATCATAAATAAATTCATTTAATCCAATTCTTCCCATATCAGAATCAATAAAATCATCTGAAAGCAAATCTAATGTTTTTTTTAATGATACTTTTAAATTATCTTGAACAGTCCAGTATAAGCTAGTTTTTGGAACACCAAATTTATCTATCTCATTTTTAGATAAAGTAACTTTATTGTTATTATCTGGTAATTGTTCACAGAAAGCGACTATTCCACCTACGCAGTTTAAATCTTTCTTAAAAAAATTTTTAATAATTTTACGTGAGAAATTTGGAGCTAAACATAAAAATTCTCGTAGCATTTCTTTATGTTTATCTTTTTGTTCATGATTATTTTCAAATAAAAATAATTTTAATCTCACATTATTTATTTTATTTTCAAATAAATTTTTGTTTGTCGGAATAATATTTATAAAGTTCTCTTTTTTAATTTTGTTTTCAAGTTTCTCATGAGGTATAAAATAACCGACACTTAGAATGGGGTGCTCCATCCATTTTTTTCCTATGTTAAGATTAGATAAAAATGCAGAATCACTTTTTTTTTGTGACCATAACAAAATTCTACTATTTTCTATGCCACCACAGGCAATAATTAAATTTTTAACTTTAATTGTTCTTTTGTAATTTTTAAAATTAATATCAATACTATTCACATAATTTTTGTTCCCATTAATTTTTATTAAAGCGCAATCAAATAGTATGGAAATATTTTTACTTTGTTTTAACATATCTTCGTATTCAGAAGAAAAAACAACGTTACTTGTTGATACAAATGTTTGATCGAAGTTTTTTGAAAATTTTTGATTGGCTTGAATTTGAATATTTAAAATTTTTTGTGCTTCTTTTGAGTAAAGGTTTAAATCTTTTGGCGAGATTGGCCAACTTCTAAAATCCATATCTGAAAAATCTACACAAGCTCCTCCCCAATGATTACTTGATCCCCCAAACATTCTTAATCTTGCTTCTTTAAGATCAAAATATTTATTACCTATTACCTTTCCATCATACATTTTTTGGCTTTCATCATTATAGAATTCTCCGCCAGCCTCTAAAACTAGAACATTTTTCCCATATTCAGAAAGTTTCATTGCAAGAGTTAATCCCGCAGGGCCGCTTCCAATTATTGTGAAGTCGTGAATATCCTCAGGTAAATTTTCAATTATCAAATTAGTCCCCTTGTTTTAGTCGCCACAATATTTTGTTTTTATTATCTAATTTTTTTAAGACAAATTTAAACTTAAATATATGAGATAAAAAATTTAATGAAATAACTGGCAGTATAATAACAGTTTTTAAGAAATTTCTTTTTTGATTGAACACTAACTAATAACTTTAAATTTATACTTTTATATTAATTCAAAAAAAATAATTTTTAAACTTTTAACTTACTTCTAGTAATTGCAAAACCTGCTATCAACCATGGTAATGAGCCATACCATGTGCTAAAAATAGAACCCGATGGTTTGATAGGTAAAATAAATGCCAAAAGTAATAAAAATATCATTTTATTAGATGTTCTAAATAATTTGTTTTTATCTTTTGTATAAATAATTTGAAAATATTTAAAAACTAAAAATAACAAAATAAAAAGTCCTACCACTCCTGTGTCTACTAATATTTCCAAAAGAATATTATGTGGGTGAGTAGAGCAAGCTCTAAGACGATATTTTTCGTCCAAATACTTAATAAAATTTTTACATTTACTTCTGGAAGATTTTATTCCATGTCCAAATAAAGGTTTATCTTTAATCATTTCCAATGAAACCAGATAATGTTTACCCCAGTCTGTAGTTAAAATATTCTTTAATTTATTTTTTGAAAATAATTTTTCTTTATTATTAGTTAATTCAATTGGGTTATCAATATACCTATATTTAGTAACTGGGGAAAAACTAAAAATTAAATAAATTAAAATTCCTAAAATTATTATAAAATGAAAAAAATATTTTCTAATTTGATGAATAAAAAAATTTAAAAAAATTATAAAACAAATAAATATTATAACTGGCGATCTATCACCAGTAATGAAAATAAAAAATAATATAATTAAAAAAGAGCAAATGGTAAATATTATTTCCTTTTTAGATTGTAGATTATTTAAAAATAAAATAGATATTAATCCGAAAACTAGCAATACTGCACCCGCACCTAGCTCATCTCCCATTAATCCAGATACTCTTGAGCTTACTCTAAAATTTTTGAGTTCATCAGAAGATATTTCATGATTTGGGTAACCATTGATGGTTTTTAAATCAAATCCAAGTATGTTCTGACCTGTTTTAAATTGTAAAAAAAGATCGACTGAAAATAATAAAATAAAAATGATATAAAAATGTTTTAGTAAGTTTAATTTGAGGTAATTTTTTTCGATAACATAACTTAAAGCAAATGGAAAAATTAAAAATCTTAAATAAAAAATAGCCTTATGAGTATATTCAATATTTAGAATTAAACTATGAGCTATTAATAGTGCACCAATTATTAAACTTAATTTTAATATTTTTGATCTGAAATCATATTTTTTTATAATTGCTAAATTTACTAAAAAATAAATATCAATTAAAAAGATTGTCATATTTATTGCTAAATTACCAAGAACATAAGCAATGGGTAAAAATAAAATTAAATAGAAAAAGGACTCATGTATTATATTAGAATTTAATTTAGTCATGTTTTGATAAATTATTGATTATATCAATTTATTATAGAAAAATATCAAAATACTATTAAAAATCAAAATATTTTGTAGTTATTTTTCTGAGTAAAGAAATATTTAAAATTAAACTAATTTAGAATAACAATTATTTAAATGTTAAATGAAAAAAAATTTTTTAAAATTGTTATTGCTGTTTTATCTTTAACATTTATTTTTTTAAAAATTTATTTAATTTTAATTAATAAAGTTAATTTTGGTTCTTTTGCATACTCAGCTAATACTTTTATTTATTACAATACAAGAGCATTTTCTGAAATACCTCAATCATTTCATGATTGGAATCATCCAGGAACACCAATTTATTATGTAACTTTTTTATTAAGCTCAATATTTTTGAAAAATTTGAATGTTGAAAATTTTCAGAATTTCATAAATTTACATCATATTTTTATTACTATTTTTACAGTATTGGTTTTAAATTATTCGGCAATTAAATTAAGAAAATATTTAAGCCAAATTGAAATATTTTTTTCTTTTTTATTCCTTTTTTCATTCTATAGCTTTGTTCATACTCTAGAAGTTGTAGATCCTACTAATTATTTATTTCCATTTAGTCTTTTAATTGTAATTCAAACTATTGAGTTGATGAATAATCCTGTGAAGTTGAGAAAAAGATTAATTTATTTTTCTTTAATCTCTTCTTTGGCAATTTCCATTAAGATGTCATTATTACCCTTAGTATTGATGAGTTCGCTTGTTGTAATTATTGAGCTTAGAAAAAAAATAAAAGAAAGTTTAATATTTATTTGCTTACTTTTTTTCTCATTTGTAATGTTTAACTTGCCAATACTTGGCAGGATGCCAAGGGTCATTTATACAATTTTATTTGTAAGGTCTGATACAAGATTTTCCTTTGATGAGATTTTTTTATATAAAATCACTAAACTATTTCAACTAATTGCTTTCCAAAATATTTTTTTATTAATTATGATTTTTATTTTTACAGTAATCATAATAATCAACTCCAAAAAAGTATTCCGATATTATGAAAATAAAAATTTTGTATATTCTGTTTTAATTTTTTTATGTTTTTTATATACTTTATTTAGCGCAAATGATGAGATAAATATTTTTGATAAATATGACCGAACAGGTTTTTTTCTCAGAAACTGTTACTTTAATAGTGTTTTTATAATCCCTTTATTAATCGGGTTTTTTGAATTTAGAAAAAGCTTTTTCTGGGTTAATTTTAAATTAATTTTTTTCTTATTCATTTTTTTATCTTTTGCTTCAAACCTACTTTTTTACTTTGACTATAGAAATCAAAAAAACGTTAACATTATTCAGAAAAAAGAAAGATTTAATTTAGAAATTGATAAATTAATTCCAGAGAGCTCTTTAATTGCAATTTATGGAGATAGTGGTTACAGCTTTGAAAATGAAATGTTTCATTTTATTGGAAATAGTCTCTTTGCTGGAGAAAAATTCAATCATGATCTAATTAATAGTTTTGAAAATTTAAGATTTTTTAGATTACATGATTTTATTGTTAACAATTTTGCTGATAGCAAATTAAAACCTCAGAGCAATTTGATGAAAAATAAAAACCTTGCTAAAAAAAGAAATTTAGACTCGATAAAGGAAGTGATTTATGGTTATGATAATTATCTCAAGGAAAATTTACCATATTATCTATATTTAATTTTATCACATAACAGTCATAAATTAACTTCTTCATTTCCAGGTCAAAAAAAAAGATCTAGGGATCTATTTTTAAAAAATCAAAATGAAAATATCAATTATGTTATATTCAATGAAAATAATATGATTCTAAAAGAATTTAATATTTCTGGATTAAGACTTATTAACAAATTAAACCAATTTTTAAATATTATTAGTATTAATGAATTTCAAATTTATGATGATAAATGGTTTATACTAAAATTAAATTAGTATTAAATAATTTAAAAATAAGCAATTTTTATCTAGGCTTTATTTTACTTTTTTTGCCTTTAAAAAAATTGAAGAGTTACTTTTTGAAATAATACCATAAAAAAAGAAAGGTATATAAACAATGCCAATAGCGGCAGTAAATACAATCGAAAATATCATATCAAACAAGCCATTTGAATTAATAACAGTAACCGGCATTTTAAGTCCTTTTGTATTTAGATAACAAGTAATACTTCCTACAAATCCCATAAAATCTAGTGCTGGAAAAAAATTTTGGTTCTTAATCACCTTAAAAGATTTTTTTTCAAGAAAAATTTTTAAAGTTTTAATATTAAAATGATTAATGTGCCTAGGTGGATCTAGATGGATCCAATATTTTCCAAAAAGTTTAAGTTGATATGAATTAATATTTGGAACTGCAAACATTAATTCTGTATTAATTTTTGAAATTTTTGATAAGTAATTCAAAAATTTATGTGGTTTTTCAATATGCTCAAGAGAGTGCCACATCAAGATCTTTCCCTCTATTTTTTTTTTGGTCTTCATAAATTTATCAATAGTTATAAAGTTTATCTTTTTGTTATACTTACTTAATTTTTTAATGTATTGCTTATCTCTTTCTACTCCTGTGCATTTCCAACCTTTTTGTTTAAATTGATTTAAAAAAAAACAAGGTCCACATCCAATTTCATAAATTTTTTTAATATCTCCTTTGTTGAAATTTAATCTAACAAAATTTAATGAATATAAAAATTTCAAAGCTAATTCTTTTAAACCTTTAAAATTTCTATATGTATTAGGATAAAATAAATCTAATTTTTTCGGTACTTTGTGTGTTTTGTAAAACTTGCAGAAACTACAATAATAAATATCAAATTTTTTTTTTGTATTCAGTTCAGTAATAGGACCGTAAAGTTTTTTTCTTAAAATTTTTTTACATTCATTACATCTAATTTTTTTTTCATTTTTCATAAATTGAATTTAATAACAAATTAAAATTTAAAGAATACTCTTTTCAATATTTATCACATAAGGTGGTCTGTTTAAAAGTATTTGGTAAATCCTCGCAATATATAAAATGGAAATAGAAAAAAAAATTAAAATGAATAATACATTTATATGAATAACTACATTTTTAATTTCAGAATAAAACATGCTAATCAGATTTAAAGGGATTAACACAGATAAGAAGTAAATAGGGAATCTTAGTATTACAGTAGAGGTTGTTAATAATCCCATTATTGCAAATCTAAATGCTCCAAAAAAATTATAATTGGATTTACCAAACATTCGTAAATTTCTTTTATAATCTATAGATTTTGAAGAATATCCACTGTAACCTATTTCTGCCCTAAAAAAGTTATAAGATTTGTTTTTTTTTAAAATTTGGTCTTTAACTTCTTTTGAAATGAGAGCAAATTCTGCCATTTTATCATAAATTTTAAAATCAGAAGTTTTTCTCAAAATAAAATAAAAAATATTTATTAATTTTTTAAAAATAAAATTATATAGAAAGTTGTGATTTATATCTCTATCAATTCTTTTTCCGTAAACTATCTTATATCCTTCTTTCCAATATTTTATAAAATCGTTAATTAATTCAGGTGGATCTTCTAAATCAGTATCTAACACCACAATTGCATCACCAGTGCTATGCTCATATCCAGCTAAAAGCGAAGATTGATATCCAAAGTTTCTTGTAAAAGAAATTAATTTGATCATTATATTACTCTTTTCTTTCGTAAATTCTAAAATTTTATTTACTTCAGACGAAGATTGGTCCTCACTTGCATTATCTACAAAAACTAACTCAAAATTATAATTAGAATTTTTTTCAAATATTAATTTTAATTTTTCAAAAATCACTGGAATGGATTTCTCCTCATTAAAGAAAGGTAAAATTATAGAAACAGTATTCATAGTGCTTAAATTTTATGTTGTTTTAAATTAATAATACAATTTTATTTATTTTATGAAAGAATCAATATTTGTTTAATCCCCAAAAAATTTTGGGTTCATATTTTAAATAAGGAACTTTTCCAAATTTTAGTTTAATTTTAAGTTTATTTTTTTTTGTAATTCTTAAAATATGGTTTTTTAGAGTTACTGGCTTTCCTGAGCTTATATTAAAGACGCCATTTTCAAATTTTTTGCTATAATCATAAATTTGTTTTACGGCACTTTTTACATTTATATAATCTCTAATCTGATCTCCCTTACTTAAATGAAAATATTTTTTTCCTTTTCTCTCACATTCAATTATTTTTTGTAATAACGATTTCTTTGATTGACCATTTCCATAAACAAAAAAAAGACGAAGCCAAATTAAATTATAAAATTTTTTCTTTTGGTAATTTTTTAACCATCTATATAACTTTACCTTAGCTTTGGCGTATTCAACAACTGGATTAGTTTTATATGTATTATAAATCAACCCTTCTTTTAATCCATACTCATAGCAAGTGCCAGTTACGACAATTTTTTTTACACCAAAATCAATCATATTTTTTAAAAAAAATTTTTGTTTTTTTAACTCTTCTGTTGTGTGTATTTTAGATTGATAATTTGGCAAGTTTCCCCATGCAAAATGGTACAATGTGTCTATCTCTGTTATTTTTTTTTTAATCTTTTTTAAATTTCTACTATCCTCAATTGCAGTTTCATGCCAAGTAATTTTTTTTTTTGATTTTATTTTTTTTCTTACTAAGCAGTAAAGTTTATTTTTTTGAAGATTTTTTAATTTTAAGAAATTTTTTCCAATAAATCCTGTTGCGCCTGTTATCAATATTTTCTTCATAGAGACCTAATTTTTGGGACAGCTATAAAAATTTTAATTTTTTTTTTTAATTTTTTTTTTAAATATAAAAGGATTTCTTTTTCAAGATTCCAAACAAAAATTACGAGTATATCAATCTTATAATTATTTATTTTTCTTGCATTTAATATTTTAATGTGGCTACCTGGCATCAATTTTCCGATTTTTTCATTATTTAAATCAAAAATACCTTTTATATATTTTTTGTTTAATTCAAGATAATTAAGAAACGTATTAGTTTTAGCTGCAGCACCATAACCATAAATATTTTTATTTTGATTTATGTTCTTTTGAACAAAATTTGTAAAATTTTTTGATATACTTTCCACTTGAGACTTAAATTTATAAAAAGTTTCTATATCGTTTAATCCAAATTTTTTTTCTTCACTTATTATTTTTTTAACTGAGTTATTAATTGCAAATTTTTTATTATTATTTTTAGTTACATAAACTCTTAATGATCCACCATGAATTTTTGGTAATTTTTCAATTTTAAAAATTTTTAATTTTTTTCTATTCATAAGTTTGTCTAAAGAAATTATGGACAAATATGAGTAGTGTTCGTGATATATAGTATCGAATTGTTTGAATTTTATAAGGTTAAGTAAATGTGGAAATTCAAAAGTGATTAAACCCTCATCATCAAGTAAGTTATAATAGCCATTTAAAAAATCATCTAGATCAGGAACATGCGCTAATACGTTGTTAGAAATTATTAGCTTTGCTTTTTTATATTTTCTTTTAAGTTTTTTTGATAATTTATAACCAAAAAAATCTACGATTGTATTAATACCTATTTTCTTTGAATTTTCAGCTGTACTTTTAGTTGGTTCTATTCCAATACATTTATACCCAGAATAAAAAAAATTTTTCAACATAGTTCCATCATTTGATGCAATTTCATATATTGTATGGAATTTTTTATTTAATTTGAAAGTCTTCGTTATTTTTTTTTTGTACTCACTGCAATGATCTTCATATGTTTTTGAGTATCCACTAAAATAAGCATAGTTTTTATCAAAAAAATCTTTTGATCTTAAAAAGTCTTTTGTTTGAACGAAAAAACAGGTTTTACAAATAAAAACTTGTAAAGGGTAATACTTTTCAAATTTTAAATTCTGTTTGCTGATATATGAATTTGATGGTGGAGCTTTGCCTAAATCAAGAAATTTACTTAGTTTATTAGAACTACAACTTCTACATTTCATTAAATTTTAAATCCTCTGGTAACATCTTTTTCGCTTAAATATTTGCTTTTTTTATCTTTGCTTGAAATAATTTTATTTATTTT
>MDTE01013618.1_pt1 | contig 28368 bp, 28 predicted proteins | sample 811231 | NCBI WGS metagenome assembly MDTE01 (sample SAMN05326651, study PRJNA326480) | marine metagenome | isolation source: seawater | place: Indian Ocean: Red Sea | collected 2010 | reverse complement strand
CGGGATCGAACCGACGACCTCCTGCTTGCAAAGCAGATGCTCTCCCAGCTGAGCTATAGCCCCAAAAACGATGTAAGAAGTGTATTACCGATACATTAAATATTCAACAAATATGTCTTCGACTGGCGCCAAATTCTTAGTTGGATACATTGGGAGATTGTTTTGGTGCATGTTTCTGACATTTTTATGAAAAGAACCCCATTTTTATACATTATACGGATTGATATTCGTTAAATAAGTGGCATATATCTTGCATAACTATAGATAGTTAGCATACCTATGGTTGGGCAATCGTTTCCTCATTCACCCCTATTCCAACCATAGGCCCTATCTCTTATTTGAATCCCAGCCCTATGCGGACAATATCTATTATCTTTGACCACGCATTCTAAATAATCTCTATACATATTTATTTAATTTAATTATTTATTTGTTTTGTGTGCATGATAGTATCAGATTGATTATAAGGATATAACACATGCGGATAGTCAACTTCAATTACATCAAACAGGCATCTATACTCTTGAGAGACAAGGGTAGATTTCTATCGAATAAGAGGCTCAGAAGATTAGCCTATCTTGATGTTCTTACGAATAATTACAAATTATACTTACTTTATATGGACTACAAAAAAATTATGAGCAATGAAGCATCGAATAATCAGACAATTGCAATAGTGATTGTAGTAGGGCTTATGATTACAGTAGCTCTTTTCTTCATTACTCAACAGTAATCTCAATTTTATCTGAGATCAAAGGCTGACTATGTGGTATATGAAGGTGATTACCCAAAAGCAGCTGTAGTGTATGTTTACCCGGAGGTAAATCAATTTCAGTTTCTGTTTGTCCACCTCCAAAATGAAGATGATTACTATCTGCTGGGATCGGTAATTTCAAATTAGGAAGTTCATCTACATTTATTAAAAGATGATGGTGGCCTGACATAGGTAAATCAACACCGGCCGGTACAATATCTATTCCAGTAGCTCCAAAGATTACCTTAATTGGATTTGATACTATCTCACCACTCTGTGGCTTAATGAAAAAAACTCCTCTCTCATCCTTGCTATGATAAGTGTGAGCAAACACATTGAATGACATAAAAAAAGAAAAACATAAAATAAACAATCTCATTTGATTATCATAGCAAGTATCATGAATTTTTTAAAACAGATATAGTTTTATTCTAATAGTCTATTGTGATGATTCGGTATTCATAGTCAACTCGTGACTAAGTAACTCATTACCATTAAAATTTGTTTTGACACCCTTTATCATAGAAGTATAAGAAAAATCATATCCACATCCTACTCTGACATATCTCTCATCAATGCAGTTACTATGGCACGGATCAAAACCAACCCAGCCTAGATTATCGATAAATATCTCGGCCCAAGCGTGTGTATCTCTCGAAGCTATATCGGTCTCGTCGAGCATGAAACCGTTAACATACCTTGCTGGATAACCACAATATCTTGCTAACCCCACTAAAATATGTGAAAAATCCTGGCAAACACCAGTTCCTATAGAAATTGCATCTGCTGCAGTGGTGTTAATGTCTGTACTCCCTGACACATATTTGATGGATGTTGATACTACTCCATTTAAAGTATGACAAAAATCAACTGAGTTTTTCTCAACTTTATTGTTTAGAATACTTAACATTTTCTTATCAGGCTGTGTTAATTTTGTCTGCCTTAGAAAACAGTGTGGGTGAACAGATTCATTGAGACCTTTCATAACCCCATAGTAATCTTTAGTCTCTACAGTGCTTTTCATAGAAATAGTTTGTGGTTCTGAGATATTTTTATTGTATATGTTAAATAATTTATGCCCAAGAGCATCTTTTGGAACTTCGATTAATTCTCCCTTTGAAGTATGGATATCACATTTGATAACTTTCTGATTGTTGCACTCAGTCGGATATAGCATGATACTCTGGACAAGCCTAGGTACATTGGATGAGAAATAATATGATGTCTCATAACTAATGTTTATTATCATCTATCTGTCCCTAAAAAATAGACCTCTTCTAAGTCTGAATAAGTTGTCGACATATCATCAATAAATTTAGTTAAAAACTCATGCAGCCCAAAATCAATGATTTCCTCTGCATTGCTATTGATAAAACCTTTATGAATTTTCTTAACATTCCTATTGGCAGCATTATCAGAGTTGTAAAACTCAGTTAATCTTCCTAGGTGGTATTGAATCTTATCAACCGCATAGAAAATTGACCTGGGGCACATATTGCTCAGGATTAGAAAATCTATAATTTTTTTATAATCAATTTGACTATTGCCGTAGGCCCATTTAAATCCGCGATATGCTGAGACTGATCTGAGCATTATACTCCATTGAAAATTGTCAACTTGCGTGCCCACATAAGAACTACTGGGAAGCAAAATGTAGTATTTGACATCAATAATCCTGGCAGTGAAATCAGCTCTCTCGTAAAAGACTCCTAGGTATATAAAATCAAATCCATCATTGATTAACTGAGTATTATTTATTGTGCCTTTTACTAGATTCACTTGCCTTTTAATCCAATCCAGAATCTGCGGAAGGTTTTTGGAATCATACTTTTTTTTATCATAGTCTGCTAGTTCATGATACCAAGTATTTACTGAATTCCAGACTTCAAGCGTTACTGCTGTACGTACCATCTTCAAGTTATTTCTAGCACTCTCAATGCATGCTTTAACACATGAGCTGTTATTGGAATCAAATAGAAGAAAATATTCGATTTTATTTTTAGTAATCTCATTGTAATTGTTCAGATAATCCTGCTTTATTCCCGCAGCTGCAAGTATAGACTCCCATTCATTCTGATAGCCTTCTGAAGTGTTTGGTATTAAATGAATTCTATACGCAACTTCAAGCAGTCTGGCTATTGAGTCTGCGCGTTCAATGTATCTTGCGGTCCAATATAGATTTTCTGCGGTCCTGCTAAGCATAATTTAATTCTTTAGTACCCAAGTATCTTTTACTCCACCACCCTGTGAAGAATTCACTACAAGTGAACCCTCTTTCAGAGCCACTCTGGTAAGACCTCCTGGAACAAGTCTCTTTTTTCTGTGGCCCAGCAGAGTAAATGGCCTGAGATCTACATGCCTCGGTGTGAGCGAATCTTTTTTAAAAATAGGTACGGAAGATAGTTTTAAAATTGGTTGTGCTATGTAGTTATCTGGATTATTTTTAATTTTATTTCTAAATAAGTTAATTTTAGTTTTCGTTGCAGTATTGCCAATTAGCATACCATACCCACCAGAGCCATGGACCTCTTTCACAACGAGTTTATTAAGATTGTTAAGAACATATTTTCTATCTGGCGCCCTAGAACATCTCCAGGTTTTAATACTAGGTAGTTTAGGTTCTTCACCTAGGTAAAATCTTATTATATCTGGCATATAAGTATAAATTGCTTTATCATCTGCAATTCCTGAGCCAGGCGCAGAGCATATATTTACATAACCCGATTTATAAGAGTGAAACAATCCAGGCACACCTATTACAGAAGTGCTATTGAATGTTAATGGGTCAATAAAATCATCATCAATTCTTCTATAAATTATATCTACCTTTTGCTTACCTTGTGTAGTTCTCATGTAAGTAATATTGTCTTCAACTATAAGATCTGACCCTTGAACTAATTCTACGCCCATTGTATCTGCAAGATAACTATGCTCATAATAAGCGCTATTCAACGGTCCTGGTGTGAGAATGACAATCCTAGGTTCACTCTCACACTTTCTAGGAGCAAGACTTTTTAAAATATCTAATAAATAACTTGAATAGTTTTCTACGGGCTCAATATTTATTTTTTCAAACAACTCGGGGAACATTCTCATCATGATTTCTCTATTTTCAATCATGTAAGAAACGCCCGAAGGTGTCCTGCAATTGTCTTCCAACACTTTAAAAGATTTTGCGTCAGTTCTTATGATGTCTGTACCAATAATTGGGCTGTAAATGTTGTGGGGTACTTTTAGTCCAACCATTTTAATTTCATAAGCTGGGTTCATGTATATTAGATCAGATGGAATTTTTTTAGCCTTGATGATTTCACATTTGCTGTAGATATCTCTTATAAATGCATTTATGGCTAAGGACCTCTGTACAACTCCATCTTGGATATCCATCCACTCCAGCTTGGTAATGACTCTGGGGAACATATCAAAAGGGATGAGTCTCTCAGCACTGTCAAAATTATTGTAGACGGAGAAAGTTATACCGATTTTCTTAAACAAGTTCTCAGCCTCGTTCTTCTTTTTTATCAGAGTGTTGTATGGCAAGGAATTAGCCCAAGAAATAATATCTTTATAGGCCACTCTAGGCTTATTTTTATTGAAAACCTCATTAAACATAAATATTCCAATGCAATTTATGTACCAAATAAGATTTTGAGCTATTTCAATCTACGCATTTTTGGCATGAAAGTATAGAATATTGATATAAAAAAAGTGATAGCTTGGTGATGAGCAAACTGACTTTGTGTAAGTTGGGATGATAATAGCATTATCATAACGATTGTTATTAGAACCCTATCTTCTGGATTTTTCACCGTTACAATAAAGAAATAGACCAAGAATAATAAAACAATACTTACAACTCCAAATTTCAAAATTATATCTAAGTAGTCATTGTGAAGATGGTCAGTAGGTCTAATATCGTCTATATTCTTGTCCTTAAGAGTCTGAATCATTCTTTTCTCAACATTCTGAGGCCCAACTCCTTTGAAATAATTATCTTTGATTTCTTCAAAGCCATAAATGTTATAGAACAATCTCTGTTTGAGATAATAACTATTGGTTTTCAATGGTTCATTAATATTAATATTTGTCATTTCTTTCAAACGTTCACCGAAAGGATTAGGAATAGTCACAACTGATACTAATAAAATAGTTAATGCTATAAGAGGTACTTTGAAGCTTAGTTTACTCCCGGTGTGACTTTTGAGTTTAAATGCAAGATAAACAAACCCAATAATAATTCCAATTATTGGGCCACGAGTTTCAGTAACCCACAAGAGAGTCAAAAAAATAATCGCTGAAAAAATAAATAACCATGATCTATTTCCCTTATAAAGCAGGTAATAAATGCATACCATAAATAATGTCCCGCACATATGCCCATATGTAATAGCCGTATTTGATGTTCCTTGAAAACGGAAGGTGGAATCAAAGAAAGCATTTACATAGAGAGCTGTGGTAATTCCTGCTAGTGCGCAAATGAAAAGAAGGTATGACATATATTTGGTGTTTAGTGATATAGACAAAAGTGGTAATAGCAAAAAGAACCGATAATAATTATCCAGCTCACTTGCTGGACTACCATGATAATAGCCAGCAAAAGATATGTAGAGTGTAAAAGCTATCACACTTAAAACTAATTTATAATTAGCCTTCATAGCCTCATACAAAATCTTGTAGTTAATAAGAGACAAGAGTAGTGTCAATAACAAGAAAATATTACTTATACTTCTTTCAATGTGATTAAAAGCAAAGTACAAAGCAAATGTGAATAATACAAATGTGCTTATTAAATTAGTTATGGGCATTCTCATATATATTTACTTTTCAAAATAAGCTCAAAATAAAGATCATTACATTTTACACTATTAACAAATTCTATGGTATCTGGGGAAGTGTTTAATTAGAACTATTAGTCGGCCTTTGAAAGTATTGTTTAATGCGTGATAGTAATTTACAAGAAACGAAGGTCAAAATATTTTTTGGTAGATTATGGTATTTTAAAGCGTTAAGTACCTCTAAGTTTTGTTTCACTACATTAATTGATTTGTTATTAGAAATACCTCCCAATCTCATTTTTATCCATAGTTGATGACAATACTCTGCATTAATTTTATATACTTCAAGATATCTCATCATTAATTCTATGTCTGAGGCAATATTATAATTCAGACTAAAACTCCCCAATTTTTTATAAATATTTCTACTTACAAAAAAAGTTGGATGAGGCGGACTCCAACCTTTAGAAAATGTACCTGGTATAAACTGATTTGATTTCCAATAACGAATAGTTTTTGATATGTCAAACTTATCAACATATATTAAGTCTGCATAACAAGCATCTAGTGATGGATTTTTTTTAAATTTTTTAATAACATTTGTGATGACATCTTCGTCATAGAAAAGATCATCAGAATGTAGAAAGCCAATGATATCTCCCGTCGCATTATCTATGCCTTTGTTCATTGCATCATAGAGACCATAGTCCTTTTCACTTAGTAAAATATCTATTTTGTCTCTATAATTTTTTAGAATTTCTAGAGTACCATCCGTACTGTCGCCGTCTATGACAATATACTCAATATTATCATACGTTTGGCTATAAACAGATTCTATAGCTTGTTCGATAGTCGCTGAGTTATTTCTGACTACTGTAATTATGGATATTTTCATTTAATTATGGATTTTTTAATTTTAGCAGCATCTCTCAAGACGTTCATGTACTTCTGTGAAATCACTGCTCTAGAAAAGTTTTCAATGACATGCTTTCTACCATTTTCTCCCATTTTCATTCTATCCTCTTTAGACGACATAATAATTTCAAATAACTGATTACATAAAGATTCAATCGAGTAAGAGTCTGCGACCAGACCTGTGTGCTGATGTAAAACTATGTCTTTTAAGCCAGACGTATTAAAGCTTATGACCGGTGTAGAACACGATAAAGCTTCAGCAGCAACTTGACCAAAGGATTCAACTAGAGATGGAACCACGACACAATCAGCCGAGGAGAATAGCTTAGCTAAGTGAGTGTCGTCATCAATATGACCAAGAGAAATATTACGAAACCCACAAAATTCATTATCCCCGAGAGTTCCACCAAAATCGACTAGAATAATATTTGATTTGTTGATATTCGAAACATCTAGTTTTAATTTAATTAGAGCATTCCTCAATAAGTCCATACCTTTCAACTTATTCTTGCTGCCGGAAATAGCACCAAAAACAATCATAAAGCTCTCATCATCAATATTCAAAGATTGTCTAAATAATCGAGAATCCTCCTCTGAATAATTTTTAAAAACTTCTGTATCAATAGGATTTGGAAGAAGACGTACATCTGATTTTTTTAGAATTGCACTAGACTTAGCACGCTCAAGCATCCAGCTTGACGGAACTGTATAAATCAAATCTTCTCTATGTGCGAGTTTTTTTAACTTAATTTTCCATATCAATGAGTTCCAGTTTATGCCAAAGATGCCTCTCTTAAAATATCTATAACCGGTCTCAAATTCACGAGTGTGATCATGAACTTTATAATAATGCTCAGATCCACAATACAACCATTCGTCATGAAGTGTGATAATCGAACCTGATGGAATTTTGTCAAAATCAAAAATGCTTAATGTATCGTTGTTAATCCAATGAAAGTGGTAAGATACATTTTTATGTTTTTTAAAAGAATCTGTAACTGGTTTATGTGAGAAAAGATTTAATGAATGCTTTGTTGGATTACTGTCATATTGAAATTTACTTAGTGCGAGTGAAATCAGTCTCTTTATGAAATGATTTAATCCTGCAGCATCTTGTGTGATTGAACTTACTTGAAAATTAGGAATTTTATCTGAAAATAGTTTCAAAAACTTATTAGCGGCAATGCCGGCGCCACCTTTTTTTAGGGAAAATAGTATCATTGTCAATCTAGACATATACTCAGTGCTCCTTTAAATCATTATTCATGTTTTTATACTTTGCTAGTCCATAGAATGTAAGCAGAGTAAAAATTAACATATTTGTGAAGTATTGAGTGTTGAAAAGAAGAAATAGTGAAAGAGATATTAGCAAACGAGAATACAGTTTCATATGCTTACAATACATAGGAAATAACAGTGGATATATGAAAAATATACCAAATATACCAACTTGTGCTATAAACATAGTTATTCCGTCAGAACCAGAGGGTGGCATCATATTATATTGCTCGAGCCCTAGTAGCTCTTTGCCGTATGGAATAGCTTTTTCAACTTGTGTGCCATACCCGTATCCTAGGAGGATATTTTCTGCAAACATATTTATGCTAATTAAAACATCATGGTACCTTGACAAAGATGATCTACTGGTTAATTTCTCATAAATTTCTGGTGCTGCTACTAAAAAACCTATCAGTATAATAAAAATAGGTATTAAAAATAAAATAGGGCTAGTCACTATAAAGTACTTTTTGAAATAAATAATACTTAACAGCCCAAACACAATTACTCCGGTAGTTGACATCGTAGCAAGAATAGTTATTAAAAAGATTGTATATGTTCTTTTTGAGATTGTGTTATTTATCAAGCTAAATGCAAAAGCTAGATTTACAAAAATTTGAAATGCACCGGGCTCCCACCATAATCCACTTGCTCTGAGTATGTTGTATGTTACAAAAGTCTCGTCGACTCCAAGTACGATAAAATTTCTCAGGATTCGGCCTTGGACCTCTTCTATATAGTGCATCGATGTTAGAGGGGGCAAAGGAGAATTTATATTAAATTGGACTATGATTATTGCAAACCATGAGAATAACGACAACACAATCATAACTCTAATGAAAGCTATCGAGAATCTTTCGAAAGAGATAAGGTGAATAATCAAAATACCAATCAATAATCTTATAAATAATACTAAGAGTTGATTATTATTTGTCTCTAGGTTTAAGAGAATGAGCGCGAGTAAACCAAGTGAATATATTAAAATGATCCTGTCTACTTTAAAATTTTTAATGTTTGGAATAACGATAAATGCTAGGAGGAAAAAAAATGCGATTAATAAGTAGTTGCCACCATAAGTCTCATAGTAGAGTGATTTTGATAACAAAATCACACCCAATACTATTAGGATGTCTCTCGTGGAATATCCATTAACTTTTAATTTATTTTGCAAAATAAGCTCTAAGTTGTTCTAAATCTTTTGCTTCTACAGAGAATTTGTCAACTCCATCGATTAATTTTTGATAATTACTTTCATCTATGTTTTTAATAACATTTTTTATATTTCTATCATCCTCTATATCGACTACGTAACCATTGATGCCATCTCTAATAATCTCGCACGAGCCACAGTTACTACTTACTATTACTGGAACGCCATAGTAAAGTGCCTCTTCAACAACTAGCCCCCATGTTTCCGAGACGCTGGTGAGCACTAATATATCATTGGTCTCAAAATACTTCCTAATTCCGAGATTTACAACATTTCCCACAAAAATTATATTTTCATTTGCTCGCCCTTTAAGTTGTTCCTCTAATGGACCTGAACCTACTATAGTTAATTTATAGTCTTCAAGTTTGTTAAAGATATCTATTAGCATCTCGATATTCTTCTCTTTTGATAATCTGCCCACGAACAAATATTTTTTATCATATTGTTTAAATTTTGGAGAAAATTTTGGTTTGTTAATAATACCTACTCCTTTTGTAACCTTGACTTCTCCTTTATATCTAAGGCTATCTAAAAGTAGTTTGTGTAAATTTCCTGACGCAAACACAGTAGAGATTCTACTTAGAAACATTTTTTTCGCTACACCTCTAATATTGTTTATACTACTTTCGTTAATTGTTGACTCTAGCACAAGACAATTCTTCGATTTATAATTCGTAAAAACTAAATACCAATACTCTTGTAGATCCCATCCTCCTACTATTATCCTTCTATATTTGCTTTGACTCATGATAGCGCTTAGGCTTCTTATATTTTTATATACATTCCTTTCTTGCAGATTACCTGTATATAATATTTTATGATCGAATTTTAGATCACTTTTACTTATGAAGTCATCTGACCTATTTTCATTAGTGTCGCTTGCAACAAAAATTACAAGTATATTCATCTTCTTCGCTAACTCATTATAAAGATTAACCTTGTAGAATGCTGGAATGTGAGTAACTATAATATATTCATACATATTTAAATATTCCTTTATTTTCAAACTTACTTTTTATAAGAAGAATAATTTGCAGAAGAATAATTGAAATCAAGAACTTCAAATACCATTCCCCAAAATAAAATCTATCAATAATTATATGTCCAATGTTATTTGTATACGGATGGACGATAAAAAGCAGCATAGTATTACTTCCCCATATTGTGAGGACTTTATTTTTTATATTTATCCTTTTTAAAATCGAGATAAAAACAAAGATTATTCCCATTGAGTATATAATATTTATCAGTGTGTTCTCATAAGCTTTATTTGCAATATCAAGCTCGGGCACACCATAATAGTACATCAATCCAACTAAAATAAATGGTAATAGAGCGAGTCTTTTATCATTCTGGTAATGCCTGTAAAAAACCGATCCCATGAATACAAATAGAATAGCGTTAAGTGCATTATCTATACCAAAGATAATGTTGATCTTTAGACTTATATAAAATAACAGACTGATAATTCCGAACTGAATGAGAACCGATTCTATTTTTTTATTAATTACGAATAACAACAACCTTGCAAAAAATAAAGACGGCAGGAACCACAAGACGAAGCCATATGTATTAATTAAAGATGGGTAATCCATCCAGACAATAACAGCTACAAATTCGTTTGAATAATCTAGATTAGGTCTATTCAATGCTAGTCTTTTAAATGTCTCTAATATTATAGCCAGTATAGCGAAGATGAAATAAGGGATTATTAATCTTGTAAAGTCTTTATAGAAAAATTCTTTTAATGAAAGGTCATATTTTATGAAAAGTCCAGCTAAAAAAAAGAACAGAGGCATGTGCCATGAATAAATGAAATGACCTAGTGGTGAGGCTATATGACCTAATATTACAGCCAATATGCCGATTACTTTAAGGTTATCTATCCAAATTACTCTTTGTTGCAAAATAATTGCTCATAATTATTAATTTCAATGATTCTAAACCTTTTTTTCAATATAAGTAATATTTTTAAGAGCTTCCAATTATTTTTTTCAAAAAGTATTTGGATAAATTGATGTATTTGATGATATTTAATACAAACTTATTAGCTACCTTATTTTCTCTTTTTATTTTATCCCACTCCTTAAATACATCTAACATTTTATCATTTCCAATTCCATCTGCTCTCCATTTTGCAACTACAACATTACTTGTCATCACTTTTGGGAACTCTTTGTAACTTCTAAGTATGTGCTCATAATCCATGCAAAATATATTATTTACGTCAAAAAGACCATACTTTTGGAAGTATGTTTTATGTGTAAAAAGTCCTTGATGCGGCATGGACATCCTCAATAAAAGCGACCTTTTATCAAAAGTTTGTATAGCTTTAGAGGTGAATATTTCGTGTCCATTCACATCTACTCTCTGAATCCTGGCGCTAACAAAAATATGTCTATTTGAATCTACGTCCTCAAAAACTCTCTCCAATGCGTCTGTAGATTTAAAACCATCGCCATGTCCTTGAAAATTAATATAGTCACCTTTAGATACCCTTACACCTTTATTAAATGCATCTCCTATGCCCTTATCATTTTCACTAACCCAGTATGTAATTTTTTCCTGATACTTTTTAATTATATCTATTGTTCGATCCGTTGAACCGCCATCTATGATGATATATTCAAGGTTCTTATATGTTTGATTAAGTATGCTTTGAATAGTTTGCTCTATATACTTTTCACCATTAAAAACAGCTGTTATAACTGAAACAAGTGGTCTCTCATTAGGAGGATTTATACGGGTAGTCATGATTTAAATATAATTTTAATTTTGATTCAAGTTTGAACAACTTCCTTTGAAATTACAATATAAGAATCTGCAAATTTTCTAGTTCTGCTAGATAAGGAATCTATATTTAATCCAGAGTCCAAGGCTTGATAGTCTCTTAGAATTTTTTTTAGTGATTCTACACTATTTCTCTCAAAGAAAGTTGCGCTTGGATATTGTTCTTTGTGAACATTTAAATCTGACAGTATCATATTCTTACCTACACTCTTACACTCCTCCACTGTAGAGCTCCAACCCTCAAATAAAGATGGGTTTATAACCGCTTTTGATATGTTTATCAAACCAAATACATCCTCATAATCAATAAGCCCATGTAATTGTACATAATTACTCAATTTATTTTCTTTAATATAATTTTTAAGATGTTTAATATGACTTTTGTTTCTATAGTCTGACAATTGTCCACTGCAAACTAGGCTAATTTCCAAACCTTCACTTTTCAACTGATTGATAGCTTCGAAAACTAAAATATGATTTTTATGTTTCCAATATTGATTTGGAATATAAAAAAAATCATTTTCTATTTTATACTTATTCTTTAATTCAAATATCTTTTCTTCATTTATTGTATGATAACTATCACAAGGCTGAGAGACGAAACTAAGAACTTTCGTTTTAGTGATATAATTTGGTGCGAATTGCTTTAGGTGGTCCAATGTGTCATTACTACTAACCACAACAACATTGCTATCTTTGATTACGCTCATATACGCTCTATTTCTATTCGCAATTTCCTCATTTGAAAACATTTCTGGCAAGTAGATGTGTTGAAAGTCTGGAATCCAGTTAATTGTTTTTATATTTTTGAATCCAGTCAGAGATGAATGAGATAAAATATCTATACTATTTTTTTTTAAGACTCTCTCTAGTAAAAGATTTGATTTGAAAATCTTTTGTTCAATTTTCATTATAAGCCATTTCAGGCTATTTCTATCAAATATACTATCCTCAACTAAGACAGCATATTTATCAAAAATATCACGTATTACTTTATCAGTCTTCTTTCCGATAAATACATAAACTTCAAGCTCTCCTTTTTTGGATATGTTAAGTGCATATAATAAATTTTTAAAATAATTAATACCACCTGTCCAATCTTTTGTGAGTGCTCCTATAAATCCTATCTTAATCATTTAAACTAACAGCCCATTTAACATAATTCTTTAACTCATCATGTAATATTTTATTTGTTTTAAAACCAATTTCTTCTAACTTTTTGGTATCAGCCCAATAGTAGGGAGGGTTTCCTTTATTACTCTGATTATTAAAAGTTATTTCAATATTTGAATCTATGAGGTCCCTAATCATCTCAACTACTTTCTCTACGGTATACTTTTGACCCGTTCCTCCATTTAAGATAAGAAACTTATCTTTTTTTTCTAGCAGTAGTTCAAATAGTCTAATAACATCAGTGACATGAATAAAGTCTCGTGTCTCCTTGCCAGTGCCCCAAAATACAACCTCGTCTTGTGAATTAGAAATCTTCTTGCAAGCGTCCCAAAGAAGTTGCTTTTTTAGTCCATTCCCATAAATAGAGAATAGTCTCACTACAGAAATATTTAATCCAAATTCTTCAGAATATTGCAAACATAAATCCTCGACAATCCTTTTATGGTATCCATATGGTGAAGTTGGTTCTCCAACATATTCCTCTTTTATGGGCTGATCAGGGTGTTCGCCTTGAACAGCGGGGCTCGATGGATAAATAAGGTGGGCGGAGGGGTTGTACTCTCTCATGAATTCTAGAACTTCTTTAGTGCTATCAACTGTTTTTTTGAAGTCATCTTTAACATGGTTCATTGAATAGCCAACTGAACCACTACCACCACAATGAATAATAACATCATATTTATTATCAAGTTCTAAGATAGATTTCTTAGTGATATCACCATCTATCCAATATTTCATGCTTAATTCTTTTTCTTTTTTCGATGATGGACTTCGATGCCCAACGCCAAACGTCTCATAACCCAGATTATTAAAGTGATTCGATAAATTCGAACCCAAGAAACCTTTTGCTCCTGTGATAAGGATTTTTTTCACAACAAATTTTTTACTTTGATAGTTTCTTTAGTTTCTACATTTACAATTTCCATATTTGAAATTATTCGCAAATTACTTTTTATATCATCAAACGTGAGTTTTCCATTTTTGTCTCTTGCTTCTCTAAATTTAGAACTTTTATAAGCCTGATCAGGAGCAAGTACATCAAATTTCGAGACTAAGTCATCTCTTACAAAAAACGCATTATTCCCAGCGTCATTTGAGCCAATTAGGCTGTAACCTTTCTTACGTGCTAAAAAATCAAGGGCAGCTATTGAAGCTCCATAATAAATATTCGAGTAATGCTTCTTAGCCCTAATGAAACTTGTATCATATGGAATGCTTACTTTTTCAATATTGCCAAAATGACTATTATATTCACAAATGATAATCCTTGGTGAAATACAATCTATTGCCTCCCAGATCCAATAGTCATTGCCATCTATATCAATAGAGAGAATTCCAATATCACCCTGTATTCCATTTTCTTTGATTAAATCATTTATGTTATCTTTAGTAATAAAGGCGCACTGTGCTTTTAAATTATGTTTCCAGTATATGGGGTCGTTTTTAATAAAAGAGATATTTTTTTTTGATGCATCAATAATCATTCCGCTCCAGTTATCATTTTGAAGCAGGAAGCGAGTATTAGATTCTGTATAGTTTTCAACACCAAATTCTATGAATATCTTATTTTCAATATAAATATTTTGCACTAGATGTTGAATGATACCATCCTCGCCCCATTGTGAAGATACTCGGAATTCATAGTCATTTATATTCTTAGAATTTATACCAGTGTTTTGGCGAACTTCAATGCGTCCAAGAGCCTGTTGAATATTTGATAACTTATTAAGAATAGTGGCTGGAAAATCAATGAGCTTTTGTAATTTACTTTTCATCTAATCTCCGTAATATTTTTGAGGGGCTACCAGCGTTTACAGTAAATGGTTCTATATTCCTGGAGACTATACTCCCTGCACCAATTATTGCACCCTTACCAATTCTAGTTCCTTTTAAAACTGTCACATTAGCGCCGATCCACACATCATCTTCAATAATAACTTCACGGTCACTTAAATTTATATTTTTTGGATGGCCGTCTGAGAATATTTTTTTGAATTGAGCGTGTCTCTCATCTTTATCAAAAGGATGACCATCATTGTCAAAAACATTGCAGTTATGTCCAATCAGAACTCTGTCGCCAATATGAATACTTTTACCTGACCAAATATAGGAATTCTCACCAACAAAACAATGATTGCCTATCCTGACCTGACCCCCATGACCGAGTATCTGAATCTGACAATGTATAGTTGAGTTGTCACCTATGACTATTTTCGACTTATCTTTCGTTGGATTCATTATTTGATTTGGATATGCAATGAAACTGTTACTCCCTAATGAATAATACTTTATTCCTAAAATTTTTTTTATAATAGATTTAATTTCTTTAAGCATCATTACTGATCCTTTCATGTTGAAGAATCGATAAAGGTTTATTTCTTAAGATTGCTTGGATAGGTAGGTAATCTCTTTCTAAATCTTCAATGGAGAGTTCACTCCATTTGAGGAAGTTGGTTCTAACAGGAGTAAATTCTGTTCTGTATAAGTTACATGTCTGAGTCAAATAATTGCTTATACATGCTCGATTTTTCATTTCTTCTGTAATTTTGAGTTCTTTTTTCGAAGATTTAAGTAAGTACATATAATACTCTTTTTTATCGCTTGCATTATAAGCTATCCCAAAATTTGAAAAATATGCATTTGAAATTATTATTGCTGGCTTACCAAGCATAACTGATTCTACTATAATTGTACTCGAAAACCCAAGAACACAAAGTGCATTTTCTATTAAATCATAACTATTAACATCTTGTCTCGCTTCTATAAATATAATCCTTTTATTAATACCAAATTTACTCTCTATTTTTTCTATGTACGTGTCTGTATTGTTGATTTGTTTGCCTCTTTCAGCAGGGTGTTGTCTGATTAGAATTGTTTTATCTGTATTATTTAAAACCCAATCGATGGAGTCTAAAATCCAGTCGAGCATGCTTTCATAGACCGCATGTATACCCAAAGCTGCAGTATCCCAAACTGAATTTAAAAGCATAAGATAATAATCATCACCAAACTGATTTACATTAGTTGCTTTATTGAAATGACTTTTAGTATGTTCTCTTCCTTCTCTTCTTTTTCTAAGCTGCTCTTGGCCTTTTTCAATTATAAGTTTCCTCTCACTAGAATCTTCTACCAACTTATTGAATGCATGTGGTATATCTTTTAATTGAGCAGCAATGCCAAATAAACTCATCCGTAGCTCTCCATCAAGGCTGTCATAAGATGTTAATTGTACGTCATATCTCTTAGATAATATGGTATAAATACCACTGTTCCCCCAGATACCCCCAGGTACTATGATTTGAGAGAACTTACATTCCTCATACAACGTAACAATCTTTGCGTATGCATCTGATAGCTGCTTGCTAGTTATCTTCTCGTATTCATCTCTCAATAATTTATTTGTCTCTCCATGGGCATAATGTAAGGAATTTAATTTTATTAAGTGTTCAATTTCCACTGGTTGTGAACTTTTACATTCTTTGTAGTCTGATAATTTAATTAGTTTAATTTGTAAATTTTTTAAAGTTTTAAGTATAAGACTGGACTGTATTTTATGAAATAAGACATCATCACCAAAGGGCATATCATCAAACAATAAAATAATATTCTTTCCATTCTTATATAATATTAAAGCGATAACAATAGAATACCATGGTACTGCTGAACCTAGCCAAGGCATAACAGTTATACACAGTGGTGTTTCATCATTTTGCTTACTGTGGTGTATTTGATTCTGATTCTCTAAGAATCTTCTAAAATTCAAATAATCATAGAAGAATTTTATGGCATTAGTTGCGCGCCTAAAAACAGAGGTCACAAAATTAAGCCAACTATTCCTTTGTAATATATCTCGCACTAATTATTACCAAGCTAAATAAATATGACTTACGAATATATTCAACTGACTATACATGTTTGTTTGTCATGAAAGTTTGTGCGATTTTAAAGTCAATTTCTTCATCCACATCAACAGAGCTCTCTCTATCCATTTTATAAGCGAAAATTTTGTTTCTCAGAAAGAAGCTTTTTTGCTTCAAAAGTTCATCTATCTTGCAAATATAAATTCCGCCATTTAGTCTATAAAACTTGTCTAAATCTTGACTGCGTTTATTATGGACATCATCACTCAAAAAATTCTTCATTGATAAACTATCATCTAATGTGTTAGACCACAAAGGGTTATGGTCGGTTTCTGACACACTTATTATCCCATCCGCATTTTTTTCAAATAGAAGCTCTATAGCTGAATCAATATGTACTTCAGTTCTTAGCGGGCTGGTTGGTTGGAGCAATACTACAAAATCAAATCTATCTGAGTGCTGAAGTGCATGTTCAACTACTTCAAATGTAGTTGATGTATCGCTTGATAAATTTTCTGGTCTTTTTAAGACATGTGCCTCGAATTTACTAGAAGTATCAAGAATTTCATTATCCTCACTGGATACTAGAACTTTATCAATGTATTTACTTTTCTTCCCAGCATCTATACTCCAAGCTATTAGAGGTTTACCACAAAGATCAAGTAAATTTTTGCGTGGAAGCCTTTTGCTCCCACCTCTAGCTGGAATTATAGCTAGGAATGTTTTGTTATTTAACATGGATTAGAATATTTTTAATTTCATCCATGCTCTTGAGGCTCTCATAAGTTGGTAGATTCAAACCTGACCTAGAGAGTTTGTGAGCAACTGGAGTCCTGCTTTGCGAATAGGGTTTATAGATTTCCATGTCACTCAGAGGATAAAAAAATGGTCTTGCATCTATGCCCTTATCTTGGAGTTTTTTAATATACTCATCTCTTTCCATACTCTCACACACAAGAACACAAACAAGCCATGTAATACGTCTTCGACCATCTAAATCCTTCTGGAATGTAAACGTGTGATTCGGTAATGAATCTTTATAATTGTTTTCATATTCTCTTCTGTTATTGTGTATTTTCTCTATTCTCTCGAGCTGAGCTAATCCAATCGCCGCCTGAAGATTAGTCATGCGATAATTATATCCAATTACCTCATGCCAATATCTTTTTGTTTTACTCATACCATGATCACGAAGAATCCTCATTCTCTCATTGAGATTAGTGTCATTTGTTACACACATTCCTCCCTCACCAGTTGTAATGACTTTGTTCCCAAAAAATGAAAAACAGCCCACATCTCCAAAACTACCAACTTTTTTCTCATTAAACATAGCTCCATGTGCCTCAGCACAATCTTCAATTACTCTTAGTTTATATTTTTTTGCAATTTTCATAATAGCTTCCATATCACAGGCTTGACCGTAAAGGTGTACTGGAATTATTGCTTTTGTTCTCCTTGTGATTGCTTTTTCAATTTGAATTGGGTCTATGCACCAACTAGACTCCTCAACATCTACAATGACTGGTGTAGCGTTAGCATGAAGAACAGTATTTATAGTAGCTGCATACGTAAGGTCAGGGACAATTACCTCGTCTCCTTCTCCTATGCCAAGAGCAACTAACGCTAAATGTAGTGCCACTGTACCATTTGATACAGCTGCGCCATGTGCACAATCAGAATATTCAGCGAATTCATTTTCAAACTTCTCAATGTATTCGCCACTACTTGATATCCATGAGCTCATGAAAGCATCTGTGAGATACTTAAGTTCATTACCAGCAAGATTAGGTATAGCTACGGGAAAATACAGATTCTGCTTAAATTCGAAGAAATCAACAACTTTAAATTCATCGTCAACTAGAGGAATTATTTTAACATCATCTGATATTTTAGAAATGAGACTATCATAATGTTCATTAATATTTGCATAACAAAATTCTTTTGAGACTATTTTCTTTACTTTTTCATCCAGGCTAACACTATTAAGTAGCGCACGTCTTATATCTCCATCAGTGACAACGCCTTGAAGTGATTTAGATTCATCAATAACGAAACAGATGCCTTTTCCGTTTTCATTGATTATTCGCATAGCTTCTATTAACGAATTTTCTCTGTCACACAAAAGGTCTACATTCATTGCACGACCTCAGATAGAAGATCATGACTCGCTTTAATTGCATCAACGCCATCATTAACTTCAAGAGTGAAATCCTTATTCGCGGTATCAATCTCTTTAATCATAGCTAATAAATTAGACTTCTTTGTTAGCTGATTATTAAGATCATGTAAGCCATCATTGTCACTTACATGGATATAGTTGCTTACACTCATCATTTTTTCAAATTCATCTTCCCAGTTAAGCCCCAAAGTTTGCACACTAACTTTTAGATGGGCGACATCTAACAGAAGATTGAAGTCTATTTTTTCTCTCAGAGATGTATAATCTTCAAAACTTGTCATCATGAATGGCTTCTCACCATCATATGTCGAAGCGTTAGTTTTAGAGAAAACATTATTTTCAATAAACAAACTTAAATTCTGTGCTTGCTCTTTGATAAGATTAAAAGCGTTACAAAATCTATCAACAGCTTTTGTCTCATCAAAAAGATTATCTTTACTTAGTTTTTTCCCAATTTCGTCAATTTTAATATCGATAAAAAACCCAGCATGAAATGCAAATTTATCTGCACCCAATCTAGCTGAGAGTGAAATGACTTTCTGCAGATGCTCGAAGCTCATTTGGAAGGTTTCTTCATTTAGTGAAGCTAAATTCAATACAAATGGTTTTTTAGGAGGAGGGAAGTAATTATGGCAACGATAATTTAGGCCGTATTTATCTTTAAGCTTCAGTAAATCTTCCTCATAGTTCTGATAATATTGGGTGCCCCCAGATAGTTCAATATTTTTAAAACCATTTTCTGCAAGTTCAATGACTGAATCTCTAATCTTACTATTTTTAACAGAAGCTGTAGATATATATATCATTTTATCCTCTTTGCTGGATTACCAACATAAGTCCCTGGCTCATTTATGTCAGCCACTACAACTGTTCCTGCTCCTATAAGGACATTATCACAAATAGTTAATCTATCTGCTATTACAGTATCTGCACCGATGAGACACTTGTTGCCTATTTTACTTCTTCCGCACACTTTAGCTCCAACAGATATGTGATTATGATTACCTACCATCACCTCATGTTCGAGAATGACACCTGTATTGATAATATTATTGTCCCCAATCACGACTTCCGAGTTGATGTAGCTATTAGCATAAACTTGATTAGCAATACCAAATGTTACATTCGTTTCTTGCAATGAAGTTTTATGAAGTAGATTATCTTTGATGATTTGATCCTTAAACTTTAGGAAATACCTCTTTCTAATACTATTATCGCCTATAGATAGGAAAACTTTTTGATTTAAATCAATCTCGTTGATATTACCTATCACTGGAATTGAGTGTATTCTCTCTTCCTGTTCCTCCCCAAACGAGTCATCATATATGCAAACGTCTGCTTCTCTATAATTGGTTAAGAGTAAATTTAGTGATGACCTTGTGTGACCACCTGCTCCAATAATTGCTACTTTAGTCAATGGAAATTACCTCATTTTTTCGATAGTCCTTATTAGATTCTTTGCCTACAACGCTCTCATATTCAATTGGAGATATCCCTTCTCCTCCCGTCCTTTTAGCAACTATATTTTCTTCTGATAAAATTTCACCTTTTTTAATGCTTTGATTTGCCACAAAACATTTTTGCAATGATTTCCTGGTGATATGTTCTGATGCGCTTGGCTCTTTTATGTTGCTGCCCATATATATATCAACTTGTCTCACTGCCTTTATAAAGTCCCTTAATTCAGACGGTGATAATGATGCTGCATGATCTGGACCTTTGCTTGACTTATTCAGTGTAAAGTGTTTTTCAACTACTTTTGCTCCCATCGATACTGCATACGGCGCAGCTCCTACTCCAACAGTGTGATCCGAGTATCCTGTTAATATATCAAATTTATCTTTGTATGTGTTGATTACTGCTAAGTTAACCTCGTTATCTTGAATTGGATAATTAGCTGTGCACTGTAGTAATACTAAATCCTTATTATATTTGGAAATAGTCTCGAGCGCAGAATGAACTTCCGATAGGTAGCTCATTCCTGTAGATAAAAAAATTGGCTTAGCTTTCTTTGCTATTTTTTCTAAAAATGGGAGATTTGTTGTATCTGTAGAGGATACCTTAATAGCTGGTAAATCTAGGGAATCTAAATTATCGAGGCTTTCCTCATCGAAAGGTGTCGTTAAAAAAATGACATTTTTCTGTTCACAGTACTTTTTTAATAGAAGATTCTGCTCGGTGCTTAATTCAAGTTTTTTAAGCATTTCTGTTTGTGATTCTGATTCTTCAGTTGTTTGTTTTTGGTATGGTGCTTTTTCAATATCATTTAATATCAAGTTTTCAGCTTTAAATGTTTGAAACTTAACTGCATCAGACCCAGCATCTACAGCTAAATCAATTAGTCGTTTTGCAATATCTATGTCACCGTTATGATTCACTCCGGCCTCTGCAATAATAAAAGTTGGGGAATCAACTGAAATTACTTTTTCTTGGACTTTTATATTTTTATTAAAGTTCATCATATAGGTTCTGCAAATTATTATTGAGTAATATCTTTTGGTAATTCTATCAAGTTTTACTTTATATTTCTCACTTATCATCATGTATATTAATTGACTTAATCTAGATACAAGGTTAATTAATTACTTTTTGAGTGAGGTAATTTAGATTGTCAAGGTTGTTGATAGTATTATGGATATCTTTCTTCAAGCAAGTGTGGACATCTTTTTGAAATATTCATTTGTTTTTATTAATTCATGATATGTACCTTGATCAACAATTTGCCCTTTATCCATGAAAAAAATTTGATCGCATTTTTGCACTGTTTTTAACCGATGGGCTATCATAATGATTGTCTTTTGCCCGCTGAAATCATGAATTGCTTCCATAACCATTTTTTCAGTAATACCATCAAGAGAGCTTGTTGCCTCGTCAAATACAAGCACCTCGGCCTTATGATATAAAGCTCTGGCTATTCCTATGCGCTGTCTCTGTCCACCTGATAGTTGTACGCCTCGCTCCCCAACTTTTGTATGGATATCATTTCCTAAACTTTTTACTAATGCAGTGAGGTTAGAGAGTTCTAAAGCTCGTTTTACCTGATCAAAATTAATGTCCTCTTTTGGTATTCCGAAGGCCACATTTTCAGCTATAGTCCCCTCCGACAAAAATATACTTTGTGCTACAAATCCAATAGTGTTTTGCCAAGATCTAAGATTTACCGGGTCTATAGTCGTGTTGTCAATCTTCAACTGGCCTTGTTGCGGGTTTATTAGACCAAGCAAGATATCAATTAGCGTTGACTTTCCGGATCCTGATGCACCCACTATTCCAATCACACTATGAGCTGGTATTGTTATATTTAAGTTTGTTAGTGTGGGTGTTGTTCTACCCGGATATGTAAAAGTTACATTTTCAAGGGATATTTTATTTTTTAAATCAAGATAGCCATGCTCAAATTTATCTGTTTTTATTTCTGTTTGTTTTGAGTCGATTAAATCTTGGTGGATGGACTCAAATGCTGAGATATTACCTTTTATATTTGCAAGGCAAGCAAATATTTGTTGGAAAGCAGGTAACAACCTAAAGCCAGCTAATGTATAAACAGTAAGCACGGGTAATATGAGACCAATGTTACCCTCGTAAGTTGCGATTAAGTAAAGTACAAGCGCAATCATAAATCCAAAAGCAACCAATTCAACCATATAACGAGGTACTTGAGCTAACGACTGATTTGTACCTTGACTGTAAGCAAAAGTCTTGCCTGTTTCGTTAAAACGTTTGATAAAGTCATCGTTTCTTCCAAACAGCAACACATCTTTTATTCCGCCAAAACCCTCATTCATCAAACGGAAACGTTGTTCATCAACTTTCGAGATTGCTTCTCCATTCCGCTTTAAACGTCTCCTAACAGCTGTAAATATAACAAAATAACCAAATGCAAATGCAGATAAGCCAATTATTGCAACCTGAGGATCATAAATAGAAATGCTAGCACTCATTAATAACGCAAGCACTATCCTTGCGTTCATTTGCATTAGTGGCATCAACACGCCGCTTGTTACACGAGCAGTTTCTGTTGATATTTTCTTTGTTAACTGCGCACTACTTCCGTTGGCATGAAACAACCAGTCCTGCTTGAGATAGTGAGTATATAGTCTGTTTGCAATATCAGTACCAGTTTTATTTGCAAACATAAATAGTCTCCATAGTGTAAACATTGATATTAATGATGAAATAACAAACACAATTAGTACGCTAACCCCTAATAGAAACACGAATTGTGATTCAGAAGTTATACCACTATATTGATAAAATTTTGCAATGGTAGTCTCTTCTCTTAACAGTGTCATATCACCTACTAATGTCATAAATGGAATGATCGATGCAATACTTACAATTTCCATCAATGCTGTGACTACAACCAAAATTTGAAGTATATAAAAACTTTTGCGTTGTTTGCTTGTTAGCAAAGCAAAGAGCTGTTTAACTAATTTAAGCATAATAATATACCAATTATTATATAGCCATTGTTTGTGTTAAAAATAGTTTTATGTTGAGACATTTGATAGATACCATTTGTAAGTTCTTTCTAGACCTTCTTGAATATCAATACTATAGTTCCAACCCATATTTGATAGGCGAGACACGTCAATAAGTTTTCGCAAAGCACCATCTGGCTTGGTTGTGTCAAAAATCAATTTCCCATTGTAACCGACTACTTTTCTAATAATCTCTGCCACTTGTTTAATAGATATGTCTTTGCCAGTACCAACATTGATGTGTGACTGCATTGGCTCAGTGTTAGCCTTATATATTGATGCATCCAATTCTAAAACAAAGAGAGATGCTTTAGCCATATCATCAACATATAAAAACTCTCTCATTGCCTTACCTGTACCCCACACCTTAACGCTCGGGCTCTGATTAACCTTTGCCTCATGAAACCGTCTTATTAATGCAGGAATCACATGAGAGTTTTCATCATGGAAATTATCATTGATTCCATACAAATTTGTAGGCATGACTGAGCGAAAATCTGTTCCATGCTGTCTGTTATAAGACTCACATAACTTAATGCCAGCTATCTTAGCTATTGCATATGGCTCATTGGTCGGCTCAAGTGCATCAGAGAGAAGTGCATTTTCTTCAATTGGCTGCTCAACTCTCTTTGGATAAATACATGTACTTCCCAAGAATAATAAACGTTTAACATTATTTTTATACGAGGAGTGAATTACGTTTGCCTCTATCATCATATTTTGATAAATGAAATCTGCAGGATACGTATTGTTTGCATGAATACCTCCAACTACTGCAGCAGCGAGTATAACGTAGTCTGGTTTTTCTTTATCGAAAAAGAGATTGACCTCTCTTTGATCTGTAAGGTTAAGTTGCTCGTGGGTCCGTGTCAAAAGATTAGTAAAACCGCGACTTTTCAACTCTCTAATAATTGCAGAACCAACCAGTCCACGATGTCCTGCAATATAAATTTTCTCGTTTAGATTCATTGAATGATGACTACTCGCTGAAATCGGGTACTTTAAAACCGTGCTCTTTAACCAAACGGTCTCGTTTTGCAATATTAATATCGTTTTCCATCATTTCATGCACCATTGCTTCTAATGTAATTTTAGGTTCCCAGCCTAGTTTTTCTTTTGCTTTAGTTGGATCGCCAAGAAGTGTCTCAACCTCTGAGGGACGAAAATAACGTGAATCAACAGCCACAATCAAGTTACCATTACTAGAGTCATAACCTTTCTCATCAAGTCCTTCCCCTTCCCAACGTATCTTTCGATTTAAGTGTCCCCATGCAAAGTCTACAAAATCACGAACAGAGTATTGTTTTCCAGTAGCTATACAAAAATCCTCTGGTTTGTCTTGCTGGAGCATCAGCCACTGCATTTTTACATAATCCTTTGCGTGACCCCAATCACGTTTAGCATTTAGATTTCCTAAATATAGGGTCTCTTGAAGACCTAATGAAATCCTAGACAATCCTCTTGTAATCTTGCGTGTTACAAATGTCTCACCACGAACAGGTGATTCATGATTAAAAAGAATGCCATTACATGCATAGATACCATAAGCTTCGCGATAATTAATTGTTATCCAATAGGCATAAAGTTTCGCTGCTGCATACGGAGATCTTGGATAAAATGGTGTAGTTTCTTTTTGGGGTGATTCTTGAACTTGACCAAACAACTCAGATGATGATGCTTGATAAAATCGAGTTTTCTTTTCAAGACCTAGAATACGTATGGCATCGAGGATTCGTAGGGCGCCAAGACCCACTGTATCTGCAGTGTATTCAGGAGTTTCAAAAGACACAGCTACATGAGACTGTGCTCCAAGATTGTAAATCTCATCGGGCTCGATTTCTTTTATAATTCTTACCAGATTCATTGAATCTGATAAATCGCCATAGTGCAGATAAAATTTTCTATTAGCAACGTGAGGCTCTTGATAAAGATGATCTATCCTATCAGTGTTAAAAGATGACGAACGACGTTTGATACCATGAACAGTATAGCCTTTATCCAAGAGAAACTCAGCTAAGTATGCTCCGTCTTGTCCTGTAATACCTGTGATTAATGCTGTCTTGTTATTCATGCTCACCTTTTACAACAATCTCATAATACAACCTGCATTGTATCTTAGTTTGCCAAGAATTTGTTGTGAGATTAAGATTTTGAATAAAATTATTTAATACGCTCAATATCCTCTTCTATGCACTCCTCACCATATTGTATCTCAATAATGTGACAAGGTTCTTTAAATGGATTAGTAATTTGATGCCAATGTCCAAGCGGAGCTAAGTAATTATCAAATGTTTTGAGTTCAATGCTTTGTCTTTGTTCAGGATTATTTTCACTATAATTTACCACACACGCTCCTTTACTCACTAACCATATTTCATTTCTTTTAAAGTGTCTTTGAAAACTTGTTCCTTTTCCAGGACTGACTATCAACTCTTTAACCTTAACTGGCCTCTCCTCAAACAAGTTACTGAAAGAACCCCAGTCTCTCTCTTCATTATAATATTTCCATTTTTTTAAAACCCATGATGATGAATTCTTTTTGTCATCTCCACCTACACTAAAAACAAAGTCGACTCCGCTTACTGACATTTCTGGTATATTGCCTTGATTTCTATCACCGCCATTTGCAAAAATGATTTTATCATTAGGGTACATCTCTTTAACTTTTACGAGAGAGTTGGTCGCACTTCCACTATCATCATCCTCAAAATCAATTACAGTATCTACAAGTGATAGATTTTCTACAACTAACTTTCTCTCACTAAACGGCATGAAGAATGAACCTTTTTTATTAATTAACCAGTCATCACTGTTTAGAGCAACTATAAGTTTATCTCCTAGTTTCCTTGCAGCTTTAAAATATGAAATGTGCCCAGAATGAATAGGGTCAAAACCTCCGCTTACAACTACAATTTTTTGACTCTTACTCATTTCTTATATTTTTTCTCTGCCCAGGCTTTGTTGAATTTTATATTACTGGTCTCTTTATCTTCATAGAGCCACGGGAAAAGTGGATTTCCTTGTGTAACTTTTGATATAAAAAAAGCAAACTGATTTTGTTGTTTGAAGAATATTTTTGAAAAGATCATATAGATAGGTTTCATTAGTGCCAATACGATGACCTTAAAACTATTTTTCAACTCTAATTCAGGTGTACATGGGTACGCGCTCCCATAATCATAAAGAAAAGTATGCTTTCGAACAGGATCATATGACTGAATTGTCTTTTCAATCTCTCTCTCAGTCCATCTATAAACATAATTCGGTATTTCAGTATTATTCACTCCACCATAAGCGCAGTCATTGTAAAAGACTGCTGCGTGCTCATATTCTTGAGCTAACTTTAATTTAGTTACAATCCTCATTAAAACAGAATCTCTTGCTTCAAAAGCTAATAATCCGAGTCTAGAGACCCTGTACATCTCTAATAACACCTTGTGTGGCATCGGTGCATGGTGGATAGCTGCATGGATTACGACATAGTCAAATGAATTATCATCATAGCTTAGTGATTGAGCGTCCTGATAATCCCATTTATATGGAGCAAATCTCTCAGCGGCGTCCCTAGTATCTAAATTTGACATAGTTACATTGCGGTATCCTAAGTTCAAAAAAGTTTCTTTATCTAACATCCCGCCTCCACAAACTAGAATAGATGACCCTTTGTCAGGTATTCTCTTATTAACTATATTTGAATAAAATCTGTGCCTTGCATTTTTCATAATTATTTAATACTAAAAAATATTTCTATTCATACTTACTTATAACCTGTGTAAATAGATTTAAGAATTTTCTCTCGATTTTGTCATATGTTCTTTACGCATACGACTAGCGTCTCTAACAAAAATATAAATGATACCGATTATCAAACCTAGAATGACAGCTATAGCGAGTATTAGAGGTACTCTTGGAAAGACTTGGTCAGGATATGATGGGCGCATAAGTATTAGGACGTTCGCACCACTATTTGCCTCTACAATATATCTATCTATTGCTAGAAGCTTTGAAGTAATAATATCGGTCGTTGAACTAAAATCGGTGAAACGTTTACTAATGATATTTATTTCTTCTTTCGCTCTTGAAACATACTCATTAGTTAGTGTTTTATTTATATAACTAGTATAATTGAAAAAGTCATCCAATAACTCAAGTCTCTCGGTCCTTATAAGGACAAACGCTCCAATTTTGTCATCCTTATCAAGTATAGCGGTCCTGTTGTCTTCATGCTTAGATAACATAAATCCATCGATATTTTGGCTTTCACTGAAATCATCATAGGTAAGTTCACTATTTTTATTATTTTCTTTCCATTCATCAAAGAAGTTTTTTGAATAAAAAAACTTTCTGAAATCTCTCATCGCTATTCTCTGATCCGCAACATCATAGAACGGAGGCATGGTATCAACATGATAAATTAGTTTTGATTCATATACTGGGGCTTTTACATTCATAAAAACTACAGAAAGCAAGACGGTTACAAGTACAAAAACCCCTATAGTATTTTTGCTGTCCCAAATAGTTTCAAAAAACTCAAATAGGCCAATTTCATCATCAGGCGCTGGATTCATTTAACATGTCCTCATGTCTAATTATTCTGTTTATATTACATAATACTTATATATATAGCTAGACCTTAATATTTATAAGGTATGGAAAAGCATGATACAAAAATCTGTTGTCAGTGCGGACGCCCATGCATCAACGAATTTGTGTGATCGATAAGAAGTGAGGTTGAATAGATGAGATATGTGTCAGAGGGCTATGGGTCAGGGTGGACTCGAACCACCGACCTCACCCTTATCAGGGGTGCGCTCTAACCAACTGAGCTACAGACCCATGGGTTCGAACAAAAATAAATTTAAGAATGATTTGTGACGTAATGCTTGTTTAAAAACTCACCCGATTTCTCTTTTAGGAGGTGATCCAGCCACAGGTTCCCCTACGGCTACCTTG
>MDTE01194415.1_pt1 | contig 28380 bp, 29 predicted proteins | sample 811231 | NCBI WGS metagenome assembly MDTE01 (sample SAMN05326651, study PRJNA326480) | marine metagenome | isolation source: seawater | place: Indian Ocean: Red Sea | collected 2010 | reverse complement strand
GCAAACTTAAAATTATGTTTAATACAATTTTTCCAAAGATCCACAAAGAAGGCTATAAATTCTTAGCTATTTCTATTCTAGTGACATTTATTGTTTTAATTTTTTCTAAGTTTTTTGGATTTATTTTGATTTTAATAACCGCATGGGTCTATTATTTTTTTCGAGATCCAGAGCGATTTCCAATAAACGACGACTCATTTTTAGTCAGTCCTGCCGATGGTTTGGTTACTGATATTTCCGAAAGAGCAGGACCTGAGGAATTAAGATTAGAGAACACGACTTATACAAAAGTAAGTATTTTTATGAATGTTTTTAATTGTCATGTTAATAGAGTTCCTGCGTCTGGTAAAATTGAAGAAATATATTACAAACCAGGAAAATTTTTAAACGCTTCCTTAGATAAAGCAAGTGAAGAAAATGAAAGAAATTATTTTAAAGTTAGACTAAACAATAATAATGAGGAGATCGTCATTGTACAAATAGCTGGGCTTATCGCAAGAAGAATAGTGTGTGAAGTTGAGCAGGAGCAAGAGCTTAAACAAGGAGACAGAATAGGAATGATTAGATTTGGAAGCAGAGTAGATATTTATTTTAAAAATAAAAAAGTTTTAGTTAAGTTAGGACAAAATCTCACTGCAGGCGAAAGTCTCATAGCATCAGAATAATGGAACAAAATAAAAAGTTTAAATTAGTAAGTTCAAAAAAAACTAGATACCTTTTACCTAATATTTTAACACTAGGTGGAGTTTGTTTAGGCATAAGTTCTATCAAGTTTTCAATTGATGGAAACTTTAGCCTTGCAGTAACATTAATTTTATTTGCAGCGATTTTAGATGCGCTTGATGGAAGAATAGCAAGACTTATCAAAGGAACTTCAGAATTTGGAAGAGAATTAGACTCCTTAACAGATTTTGTAAGTTTTGGAATAGCTCCTGTATTTATTTTGTATTTTTGGGAACTTAATACGTATGGAAAACTTGGTTGGGCAATAGCTTTAGTCTATTCTGTTTGTTGTGTTTTGAGATTAGCAAGATTTAACTTAACAAAAATTGATAATCAACAAGAATGGAAAAATAATTTCTTTGAAGGTATTCCTTCTCCTGCAGGAGGATTATTAATATTGATGCCGCTTATTTATGAATTAACAGAATTAAGTTTTAATTTTGAGATTAAGCAGTTTACACCTTTTTTGACAGTTCTGGTTGCGCTTTTGTTAGTAAGCAAAATACCAACACTGTCATTTAAAAAAATATCAATTTCATCAAAAACAACTATTTTCCTTCTACTTGCAGCTGGTTTGATTTTTATATCATTATTATTTTATACTTTTGAAACTCTATTGATTTTTGGTTTTCTTTACTTACTTTCAATTCCAGCAAGTATTTTTGTTTTTAGAACTAATCAAAAAAAATTTTCCTCAAAAATATCTGACGATGATCATGAAGATGTTTTATAATGAGAAAATCCAAAAAATCTAAAAAAAGTAATACTTGGAAAATTAAACAACATAGAGATCAATTCTTTAAAAAATCTAAAAATCTTGGTTATAGATCGAGGGCCTACTTTAAATTAATTGAACTTAATAAAAAATTTAAATTTATCAAAAACAATACAAATCTTTTAGATCTAGGTTCTTCCCCTGGAAGTTGGTCGCAAGTTGCTTCAAAATTAATATCAAAGGGTAAAATACTTGCTATAGACATTAAAAAAATGGAACCGATTAGCAGTATCAAATTTTTAAATTGTGATATTTTTGACAAAAATACAAAAAGCCAGATAGAGGACTACTTTAGCGGTGATTTAGATGTAATCATTTCAGATATGGCTGCTGACACTACAGGAAATAAGTCTCTTGATTCTATAAGAACAAATCAGTTGTGCTCTGAAGCAATTGATATTTCCTCTAAAATTTTAAAAAAAAACGGTGTTTTTGTTTCAAAATTGTTTATGGGTGAAGATTTCATAGAGGTGAAAAACTTGGCTAAATCAACGTTTAAACAAGTAAATTTTTTTAAGCCAGAGTCTAGTAGAAATGAGTCGAAAGAAACTTATTTACATTGCAAGATTTTAAAGACTTTATAAATCTAAGAAATTGTTTATAAGTGTATATGGTAACAATTAAAGAATCCTTAACCTTTGACGATGTATTATTGCTTCCTCGGTACTCTGAAGTATTGCCATCTGAAACAGATATATCATTAAAACTTACAAAAAAAATTTTTCTTAAAGTTCCTTTTTTATCGTCAGCGATGGATACAGTTACAGAGTCTAAAATGGCTACTGCCTTGGCTCAAGCGGGAGGCATTGGAGTAGTACATAGGAATTTAAATATAAAAAAACAAACACAAGAAATAATTAAAGTTAAAAAGAAAAACCTAGTTGTAGGCGCAGCAATAGGCACCAACACTAACGATATAGAAAGAGCTAAATCTTTAATAATGAATGGATGCGATCTTTTAGTGATAGACACGGCTCATGGACACAGTAAAAAGGTTTTAAGTACTCTCACAAAGTTAAAAAAAATTAATACTTCAATACCAATTTGTGTCGGAAACATTGCAACAGCAGAAGCTGCAAAAAAATTGTATAATTATGGAGCAGATATAATAAAAGTTGGAATAGGACCAGGATCAATATGCACTACCAGAATGGTTTCGGGAATTGGTGTGCCACAAATTTCTGCAATAATGGATGTAAAGCAAGCTTTAAAAAATAAAAAGGTCAAGATCGTTTCTGATGGAGGAATAAAGTTTTCTGGTGATATAGCTAAAGCTCTAGCAGCCGGAGCTGATGCAATTATGATGGGGTCAATTTTTGCAGGTACAGATGAAAGTCCAGGCAAAAAATTTAAATTCAAAGGCAAAACTTATAAACAATATAGAGGAATGGGCTCAATAGGAGCAATGTCATCTGGCTCTGCTAATAGATATTTTCAAAAGAATTTCAAAGATAAATCTAAATTTGTTCCCGAAGGCGTTGAAGGTAGAGTTGAATATAAAGGTAACGTGTCAAAAATCATCTACCAATTAAAGGGAGGACTAAGATCATCCATGGGCTATATTGGAGCAAAAAAAATTAAAGATATATCTAAGAATGCTAAATTTATAAAAATTACAAAAGCCGGTTTTTATGAAAGTATGGTACATAGTGTTGAGATGACACAAAAAACAATAAATTATAAATTATGATCTTTCGAAATTTAAGACTATTATTAATACTCTTTTTTATTTTACCAAGCTATTTAGAGGCTAAAACACAATTTTTTAGCGAGGGTTTAAGTCTATTTAAGAATAAAAAATATGATGAAGCTAAATTTAAATTTGAACAAGACATAGTCCTAAATCCCAAAAATGAATTATCATATTTATATTTATCAAAAATTTTTAATAATCTTGAAAAAAAAGATCTTGAGGAACAAAATTTAAATACAGTTATTCTTTTAAATCCAAGTAATGAAGATGCTATTTATAATTTAGCAAAATTAAAGTTAGATTCTTCAGACTACAAAAAAAGTAGGGAATTAATCGACAGACTAATGACTTTGTGCGATAAGCTTTGTAGTCAAAGCCAAAGACTGAAAACAGAAATTGAAAATTTATCTAAGAAATAAATGCAATTTCAAAATAATAAGGAAAAAATTATAATTATAGATTTTGGCTCACAAGTAACCAAACTTATAGCTAGAAGAATTCGAGATCTTGGTGTTTATTCTGAGATAATTACTCCAATAAGTACTAACAAAATAAAAGATTTTTCAAAAATTAAAGGTTTCATATTATCTGGTGGTCCTTCGACTGTAACAAAAAAAAATTTTCAAAGTATACCAAATTCTTTATTCTCCAAAAAAATTCCAATACTCGGTATTTGCTATGGTTTACAATTAATTGCAAAACTTTATGGTGGAAAAATTAAGGCTTCAAAAAAAAGAAGAGAGTTTGGAAGAGCCCATATATTTCAATCGAAGCAGTCAATTTTGACTAAAAATTTTTATAGATCAAAAAGGGCGGTCTGGATGAGCCATGAAGATGCTGTTATTAAATTACCGAAAAACTTTAAAGCTGTTGCATATACTAAGTCTTCAAAGCTTACAATAATTGAAAATAATAGAGACAAAATATACGGAGTACAATTTCATCCAGAAGTTTCACATACTGATAATGGGAAACAAATATTTAGAAACTTTTTATTTTCAATATGTAAAATTAAAAGAAAATGGAATGTCGTTTCACAAAAAAAAAGAATTATTCAAGAAGTAAAAGAAAAAGTTCAAAATAATAAAGTGATCTGTGCCTTATCAGGAGGGGTAGATAGTAGTGTGGTTGCACTTATTGTTAATAAAGCAATAAAAAAGAATTTAATATGTATTATGGTAGATACTGGTCTAATGAGAAGAAATGAGTTTAAATATACTTATAAAATTTTTAAATATAAATATAAATTAAATGTAAAATTAATTGATGCTTCAAAGCTATTTATAAATAGTTTAAAAAAAATTTCCAGTCCTGAAAAAAAAAGAAAAATTATAGGAAAATTATTTGTCAAAGTATTCGAAAAAGAGTCAAAAAAATACAAAAATGTAAAATTTCTCGCTCAAGGAACTCTTTATCCTGATGTAATTGAAAGCAAATCATCAACAGGTAGTAAAACATCAAAAATTAAATCTCATCATAATGTTGGAGGATTGCCCAAAAAAATGAATCTTAAATTAATTGAACCATTAAAAGAATTTTTTAAAGATGAAGTAAGAGTGATGGGAAACTCATTAGGCCTCTCAAAAGATATATGTTATAGGCACCCATTTCCGGGACCAGGTCTTGCAATAAGAATTATTGGCAATATTACAAAACATAAAATCAAAATTCTACAAGAGGCAGACTATATTTATATTAATGAATTATTTAAAAGTAATCTTTACCATAAAATTTGGCAAGCTTATGCTGCCCTACTGCCAATGAAAACTGTGGGTGTTATGGGAGACTCTAGAACATATGAATATACGTGTATGCTAAGAGCTGTTACCTCTGAGGATGGAATGACAGCAGATTATTTTAATTTTCCCAAAGATTTTTTAGATAAAATTGCCAATAAAATAGTTAACAGCGTTAAAGGTATTAATAGAGTAGTATATGATATAAGTTCAAAGCCTCCAAGCACTATAGAGCTTGAATAAAAATTTAAATGAACAAAAAAATTCAAAAAATTATAAGAAAAAAAAACAAATCCAAGATCGTAAGTTTAACTGCTTATTCAAAAAATATTTCAAAAATTTTAGACAAATACTGCGATATTGTTTTAGTTGGAGATTCTATGGCAAATGTTTTATACGGTTTAAAAAATACTCACGAAATTAGTTTAGAAAATATCATACAACATACTAAAAGTGTAAAAAAAGGCGTGAAAAAATCACTGCTAGTTGTAGATATGCCAAAAGGAACATACATCAATAAAACTGTTGCAAAAAAAAATGCTAAAAAAATAATGAGGATGACAAAATGCGATGCTGTAAAAATAGAGAGTAATAATAAAAATTACAATATAATAAGAGAATTAGTTAAGAACCACATACCAGTCATGGGTCACATAGGTTATACACCTCAATTTAAAAAAAAATTTAAAATTGAAGGTGAAACAATTTTAAAAGCTGAAAAACTTTTAAAAGAAGCTTTATTAATTGAAAAAGCAGGAGCTTTTTCAATTGTTTTAGAGTGTATTTTGCCCAAAACTTCTAAGTTAATAACAGAGAAAATTTCAATACCAACAATCGGTATAGGATCATCTTCTTATTGTGATGGTCAAATTTTAGTTACAGATGACATGTTAGGTTTAAGTGGTTTTTACCCAAAATTTGTAAAAAAATACGTATCCTTGAATAGAATAATTGAAAAAGCTGTTAAAAAATATACTACAGAAGTCAAACTATCAAAATTTCCCAAAAAGAAAAATTTTTTATATGGAACAAGAAATAAATAAAAACTTTGAAAATAAAAATAAATTCCTTTTAATTTTAAAAGAGAATAAAATTAAGATAATTTGTATTTTATTTATCTTTCTGATCTCCGCATTAATTGTAATTTTCTATAAATTAAATGAACAAAAAAAAAATACTTTAATCTCTGAGAAGTATATCCAGGCAGGACTTCAATTATCCGCTGATGAAAAAGAAAAATCAAAAAAAATATTAGAAAATATAATTTTGAGCAAAAATGAATTTTACTCAGTGTTGGCACTTAATACACTCCTAGAGAAGAATTTGGAGAAAGATGAAAAAAAAATTATAAGTTATTTTGAAATACTGGAAGATTTATCATTGCCAAAAGAGCAAAAAGATTTAGTTATTTTTAAAAAAGCATTATTTCTGATAAAAATTTTTAAGGTAGACGAAGGAAAAAATCTACTCAAAAAATTAATCAAAGAAAACTCAAATTATAAATCATTATCTGAGGAAATTTTAAATAATTAAAATTTGGTCTATAAATGAAAAAGATATCTTTCCTTGTTTTCTTTGTTTTATTACAATGCTGTTCTTTTGATAACAAATCAGGTATATGGAAAAATGTAAATCAAACTTCAACTGAGGAAAGAAAAACTTTAGATAATTTAAAGCCCCTATCATTAGGTGATAAACAATTTGATAAAACGATTCCCTTTAATACTAATTATAAGTTTAATTTAAAAGAGCCAATAAATATTTCCGGTTGGAAAGATGTTTTTTATAATCAAAGCAATAACCTTGAAAATTTTGAATATAGAGAATTAAATCAACTAAAATATAAAAGTAAAAAAATCTCTAGAAACATTACTAGTCCAAATATTTTATTAGAGGCTGATAAAATAATTTTTTCAGATATAAAAGGCAATATTATAGTATTTTCTATAAATGAAAATAAAATATTTGAAAAATTTAATTTCTATAAGAAAGAATATAAAAAACTCAAAAAGACTTTAAATATAATTGTTGAGGCCAATATAATATATGTCTCTGATAATCTTGGTTATTTATATGCATATGACTATCTTAAAAAAAAATTTCTATGGGCAAAAAATTACAAAATACCTTTCAGATCGAACTTAAAGATTTTAGAGGAAAAACTAATTGCAGCTAATCAAAATAATACTTTATTTTTTTTTAATAAAATAACTGGAGATATTATAAAATCTCTTCCAACAGAAGAAACAGTTATAAAAAATAATTTTATAAATAACTTATCATTAAATAATGAATATACTGTATTTTTGAACACTTACGGATCTTTATACGGGATAGACAACCAAAGCATGAATATTAATTGGTTTTTAAATCTGAACCAATCGCTTGATATTAATCCGAGCAACTTGTTTAGAGGAAATCATGTCGTAATTAATAAAAAGAAAATATTTGTAAGTACAAACAACTTTTTTTATGTTTTAGATTTACAAACTGGTGCAATTATATTTAGAAAAAATTTTACAACAGACTTTAAACCAATCGTTATTAATAATCATCTATTTGTTTTGACTAAAAATAACTTTTTAATCTCACTAGATTTAAAAAGTGGAGATTATGTTTTCTCGTACAATTTGAATCAAAGAGTTGCTGATTATTTGAAAAGTAAAAAAAAGAGAGCGCAATATAAAAATATTATGTTTATAAACAATAAGTTATTCATCTTTTTAAAGAATTCTTATGTTATTAAAATTAAAACTAATGGAGAAATTGAAGATGTAATTAAATTACCATCCAAAATCTATTCAGATCCAATAATTGCGAATAGTTTAATATATTTTTTAGGACCAAGTAAAAAGTTGACAATTGTTGATTAACTATTTGATTTTCCGCTTAATAAAGATAATTGTTTTACTTTATAGCCTTGAAGATTATCAGAGGGCTTAATAGGATAATCTCCAGTAAAGTAATGGTCACTGAATTGAGGGTAATTAGAATTTCTTTCAGAGCCTATCAAGGCTAGGTATAAACCATTTAAACTTAAAAACTTCAAACTCTTAGCTTTTATATAATCACACATCTCTTCCAGGTTTTTCTCATGAGCTAATAATTCCTGTTTTGTGGGCATATCCACTCCATAAAAGTCTGGAAACTTTATTTCTGGACAAGCTATTCTAACATGTACCTCTTTAGCTCCAGCTTCATAAAGCATTTTCACAATTTTGTGGCAAGTTGTGCCTCTAACTAAAGAGTCGTCAATTAAAATGATTGATTTATTTTTAACTAAAGTTTTTGTTGAACTAAGTTTCAATTTTACACCAAGACTCCTAATATTTTGTGATGGTTCAATAAAAGTTCTACCGACATAATGATTTCTAATTAATCCTAATTCAAATTTTTTTTTTGATTTTTCAGCGAACCCTAATGCTGCTGGCACTCCAGAATCAGGGACTGGAACGACTAGGTCAGCATTTAAATCTGTTTCTTGTGCCAATTGTTGACCTAAATTTTTTCTATACTCATAAGCACACTTTCCATTAATTAAGCTATCTGGTCTTGCAAAATATATATACTCAAAAACACAAGGCCTTGGTTTTTGAATAGGGAAAGGTTTAATGCTTTTAAGCTGATTATTTTCAACAACTACTATTTCACCATTTTCAATTTCCCTAATAAAAGTTGCACCTACTATATCTAGAGCGCAAGTCTCAGAGGCAAATATATAAGAATTTTTGAGTTTTCCAACAACCAAAGGTCTTATACCATAGGGATCTCTTACACCTACTAGTTTTTTATTAGTCATTAAAATTAAGGAGTAGCCACCTTGTATTTGAAACAAAGCATCAATTAATTTATCTAAAAATTTCTCCCTTTTTGATTTTGCAATCAATTGAACAATTGTTTCTGTATCTGAAGTAGTTCTAAAAATTGCTCCATCCTTTACAAGATTTTTTCTTAGCAATAAAGCATTTGTTAAATTTCCGTTATGAGCAATGCTTAAACCACCCATATGAAGATCTGCAAAAAAAGGCTGAATATTCCTCAAAGAGGTTTCTCCTGTAGTGGAGTATCTATTATGACCAATAGCAAATGAGCCAGGCAGTTTATTTAAAGTTTCGGTGTTTGTAAAATGGTCTCCAACTAAACCCTGCCTCTTTTCTGAATGAAAGGTTTTTCCATCAAAAGATACAATACCACATCCTTCTTGCCCTCTGTGTTGTAAGGCGTGTAATCCAAGAGCGACTAATGCTGAAGCGTCTTCGTGATCATATATCCCGAAAATTCCACATTCCTCTCTTAATTTATCATAATTAGATTTTTTCAATTTTTTCTTTTGTATCGATGAAATCTTCACTTGATGGAAATTCATCTATTAATATTTCACTTCCTTTATTTATTAAGTTAAATGTGAATGCTTTTTCAACTGATATACCCCAATTTTTATAAGGATAAAACCAATTTAATATTGAAAATATACACACGCAAACTATATAGCCTTTAAAAATACCAAAAAACAAACCAAAAGTTTTGTCAATAGAACCAATTCCAGTCCAAGTAACAGCTCTTCCAAGCGCTTTGCCAACAACAATTGAGGAGAAAAGCGTAAAAACAAATATCACTATTCCAAGACCAATACTATTTAAAAAATCAGACTCAACATAATCACTTACCATAGGTTGAAGTTTTGGTACAAAAATGATTGTAATAACAGTAGAGAGCACCCATTTACTAAATGAAATTAAACTTAAAGAGAATCCCTTTAAAAAACATTGTGTCATTGAATAAATAAATATTAGTGAAACTAAAGCATCAAATATATTTAAATTGATAAAATCTCCAAAAAAATCGTTTATCATTCGGTCTTACTGAAGGTGTGGCCAAAAGGCTTATGAATCAGCAATAATTTGGGAAGTAAAGTAAGAACTGAGATCATTGCAAATAACATAGCTATACCAGTAAATACTCCAAAATAAATAGTTGGAATAAAGTTTGATAAAATTAAAATGGAAAACCCGAACACAATTGTTATAGAAGTATTTAAAATTGCTATGCCCACTGTCTTATGACATTTATCTAGAGTTTTGTTGTAATCTTTTATTTCTTGGAATTCTTCTCTAAATCTATAAATATAATGGATGCTGTTATCCACAGCTATTCCAATTGTAATTGCAGCAATAGTAATAGTCATCATATCTAAAGGAATTTTCAACATGCCAATTATTCCCAAAATAAAAAAAGCGGCAATAAAATTAGGAATAACACCTATTAAAGATAAAATAAGGTTTCTAAATAAAATATAAAACATTGCAAATATACCTAACATTACTATTCCAAGAGTAAGTATTTGAGATTTAAAAAGGCTCTGTAGAAGATTGTTGAACAATATTAGAACACCTGCCAGTTTATACTCTTCTTTTCCTAATCCCAACTCTGTATTTAAATCTGAATTAATTTTTTCAATTAAATCGTTTCTTTTTAAATCTCGTAAAGAGTCTCTTATTCTAACCATTATTCTAGCTTCATCTTTGTCTACTGATATGTAAGGTGAAACTATTTCCTTTTTTATCTCTTCAGGAATTTTGCTGTATAAAACAGCTATTTCTAAACTTTGTAATTCTTTATTATTTAAATCCTCAGCAACTCTTAATATTGATCCAAAAGATAATACTTTTCCTATTTCAGGGAGGGAGTCTAAATAATCATGTACTTTAAGAATTTTATCCATTTTATCTCTCGTAAACCAATATTTTGATTTGTCCTCATTTATTTCGGTGTCTTCATCCCACTCAGAAAATTCGTCGTCATTTTCAATTTTTTTTTTGGGAAACTTCAAAATTATATTAAGAGGGGTTGTACCACCTAGTTTTTCATCAATTATTTTCATTCCTTTATAAATTTCTGTTTCTTTATCAAAATAATTTATAAAACTATTTTCGACTTCTAGTTTAAAAATTCCAACTATACTCATTATTATTATTAAAATTGTAGGAGCAAAAATAAAAAAACTATTTTTTTTTGCTAAGGAACCTAACAAAAAAGTCACTAGAGATTTTTCTGGATTTTTAACTTTTATTTCATTTTCAGATGAAAAAATATTTAATAAGGATGGGAGCAGAAGAAAAGTTACAACTAAAGAAACTATTAGCCCTAAGGTCATCATCCATCCAAAATCTATTATCGGTTTTATTCCACTAAAGATTAAAGATAAAAATGCACAAATAGTAGTTAAAACAGTATACAGAATAGGTAGCATCATTTTTTTACTCGATTGAAGCACCGCTTCATGTTTTTTTAGATACGGAAATTCTTTTCTTAATTGAAGAAACCTTACAGTTACATGAATGTTCATCGCCATATTAAGTATCAACATCAAAGCAATGAAATTTGAAGAAATAACTGTAACTTTCCACCCAATAAAACCCAGTAAACCAATCATTATTATTACAGAGGTTGAACAACCTAATAACGGCATTATTACCCATTTCACATTTCTAAAAATAAACCAAAGAGTAAATATTATAAAAACAAAAACTCCAAATCCAAATACTATGATATCGCTTTTAATGAAACTCATCATGTCATCCGCAATCATTGGAATGCCCCCAAGATGTATCTTTGCGTTTTCTCCATATTTGCTAATAACATCTCTAATTTCAGTAATATTTTGGTGATTTCTTACGTTATATAGATTTTTATAATCTTCATATTCTCTAATAAATTTTTTGTAATTATTTTTTTCTTCTTTTGTTAAACCAATTTCTTTAGATTGATTTAAATATTTGTCTTTGATTTTTATATATTCAGCTAATCTTTCATCTTTTTTTAAATAAATAACAATTCCTGAAGTCTTTCCATCTTCACTAATTACATAATTTTTGTAAATTGGACTATTAATAATTTCTTCAAAACCTCTTTTTCTGTCAATTTCAGGATAAGACAAAGTCTTATAGTTTTTCAACCTATCCATTAAATTTTCATCTGTACTTTTTAATAATGGAACATCTATTACGGTTATCACGCTATCAACCCAGGTTAACCTCTCAATTTTAGATTTTAAAAGTTGTAAGTTTAAGATGGTTTCTTTTTCTGTAAAGCTTGAAACAGGAGTGTATGTAAGTACCAAAAAATCTTTACTATCATACCTGTCATTTATCTCTCTTAAATATTTAAGGTCTTTGTCACCCTCTAAGAGCAGAGCATCTGAGGATGCATCTAAGTTAAAATTTTTTGCTTGAAAAAATGAAAAAATAATTATGGATGCAAGTAATAATAAAGTTATTTTTGAAAAATCAATAACAAGTTTTTTATAAATATAAGAAAACATCGAGATATTTCAGATATATCTTAATTTTTTTATAACTAAAGAAAAAATTAGAGCTAACTTTTGCTTAAATCTTTAAATTTTGTATAAATCCCCTCAAACTCCACTTTTACTGTACCTGTAGGACCGTGTCTTTGTTTACCTAAAATTATATCTGCTAAGCCATTAACATCATTCATTTTTGATTGCCATTCAGCATGTTCAATGGACCCTAATTTTGGCTGTTTTCTCTCTAAATAATAAGCTTCTCTATAAACAAACATCACGACATCCGCATCTTGTTCAATAGACCCCGACTCTCTTAAATCAGCAAGTTGTGGTTGTTTATCGTCTCTTTGCTCAACAGCCCTAGAAAGTTGAGACAGTGCTAAAACCGGTACAGCTAATTCTTTAGCAAGCGCTTTTAATCCTTGAGTGATTTCTGAAATTTCTTGGACTCTACCTTCGTTTTTTATAGAGCTTGATCTCATTAATTGAATATAGTCTACTACTATTAAACTAAGACCAAATAATCTTTTAATTCTTCTTGCTCTATTACATAGAGAGGCAATTGTAATAGCAGGAGTTTCATCAATATACAAAGGAAGATTATAAATATTTCTTGAAGTTTCTATGTATCTATTTATTTCTTCCTCAGTTACTTTTCCTCTTCTTATATCATCCGATTTAATTTTAGCTTGTTCAGACAGTATCCTAGTTGACAATTGTTCAGAGGACATTTCCAAAGAAAAAAAAGCTACTGAAGATTTTTCCTCTCTTTTTAAAATATGTTGAGATGCATTATAGGCAATGTTTGTTGCTAAAGCTGTTTTACCCATTGAAGGTCTTCCAGCTAAAATAATTAAATCAGATTTATGTAATCCACCTAATTTTTCATCCAAATCAGTAAGTCCTGTTGGTATCCCAACTATTCCTTGATCACTTTGCATTGCATTAGTTGCCATTTTTATCGTTTGATCGAGTGCATGATTAAATTTTAGAAATGATTGAGAAAAACTTCCTCTTTCAGCCAAATCAAATAATGACTTTTCAGTTGTTTCAATAATATTTTCTGCATTTTTTTCTTCGGAACTAGCGTTCAATGTATCTGAAGATAACTTATCAGATATTAAAACAAGTTCTCTTCTTAAATACATTTCATGTATTACTTTTGCGTAATCTATAGCTTGTTTAGTCGACCCAGAAAACCTTGTTAATTTCACAAGATACTCCGTTCCACCAACTTCACTTAACATATTATCTTTTTCAAAATAATTCTTTAATGTTATGGGATTTGCAATCATTCCTTTATTATTTAAATTTTCAATAACCTCATAAATTTTAATATGTGCTGGATCATAAAAAATTGAGGGTTTTATAATTGTTGAAACTTCGTCAATAATATCGTTGTTTACTAGTATTGAACCTATAAGTGCTTGCTCTGCCTCGATGTTTGAGGGCTGTTTATTCTCTGTTTTTTTTTGAAGAGGCTGTAATTCTTTCACACAGTTATATTATTCAAAACTTAATTCTGTTAAAGAAAAAAGTTACTCACTTTTTTTTTGCCTCTGTGGAGAAGTTATTTTGATTGAATTTTTTCGATTTTAATTGAGATATGTGCTTTAACTTCTGCGTGAAAATTTATATCAGCTTTAAACAATCCAATTTTATTTAATTCATCTTTAAGTATGATTTGAGAGGGACTAACTTCTGCATTTACTTTATCCTTTATTAAATTAGATATTTCTTTTGGTTTTATTGATCCATACAAATCCCCATTTTCCTTACTTTCTTTACTAAATGAGAATGTCTTATTGTTTATTAATTTCGATATTTCTTTAAATTTATTTTTCATTTCAGTATTTTTTTTATTTAATTCATCTTTTTTTTTACCTACGAATTCTAAGTTTTCTTTATTATATCGTAAGGCTTTACCTTTTTTTAGGAGAAAGTTTCTTCCGTATCCATTTTTAACTCTAACTTTATCTCCTATGTTGCCAAGATTCAGAATGTTTTCTAAAAGTATAAGTTCCATTGTTAAATTATATAAGTGATAAAATCTTTGCTTTTTTTATTTCTTTAGTAAGTTTTTTTTGCTTGTTAAAAGATACCGAAGTAATTTTAGACGAAATAATTTTTCCATTATCTGAAATGTATTTTTTCAATAAACTAACATTTTTATAATCTATTATAGGAGCGTTTTTATTTGATAAAGGGCATTTTTTTGAGAATTTTCCATCTGCTTTTTGAAATAAGCTCAATTTATTCAAAGAACTCGAGCCTCTTTTTTGAATCTTTTTATTTTTTCTTTTCATTGTCAATTATTATTCTTTTTAAAAAACTCATTTTTAGTATCAAGCTTCTTATATTTTACAGTTAAATATCTCAATATGGAATTATCAACTCTGATTTTCTTATCGATCTCATTTAAAGTTTCTTTTGATCCTTCAAACTTAAAGTGAATAAAAAAACCCTTTTTATAATTTTTAATTTTATTAGCTAAACTCAATAAACCCCATTCCTCAATTTTCACAACTTTTCCAGAGGAATTATTTATTAATTCATTATACTTATCTTTTATTGATTTAATTTCTTTCTCACCAAGATCTTGTTTAGCAACTATCGTATTTTCGTAAAAAGCCATAATTTCAATGTTAATTAAGTTTAAATAATTATTTTCAAAGATTGGGTTATACTATAATGATGGATTATAGCAATACTAATTATTATTAGCTAAATTAATGATATGAATGCTTTATTATTTCCAGGTCAAGGCTCTCAAATAGTTGGAATGGGAGCAGAATTTTTTAAAAATTTTAATTCTGTAAAAAAAATTTTTGAAAGAGCAGATCAAAAATTAAATTTTTCTCTATCCAAAATGATATTAGAAGGACCTGCCAATGAATTACAATTGACAAAAAATACTCAACCTGCAATTTTAACAGTGAGTTATTCCATTTTTAAGGTGTTAATTGAAGAGTTTAATTTTAAAACAAATGAATTTAAATTTTTTGCTGGTCATTCTCTTGGAGAATACACAGCTTTAGTTTGCTCAAATTCACTTGAATTTGATGATGCAATACATTTACTTCATGAAAGAGGAAAAGCAATGCAAGAGGCAGTACCAGTTGGAAATGGTAAAATGATAGCAGTACTGGGAACAGAAATAGATAATTTAAAAAATTTATTAAAATTAAATAAAAAAGATGAAGAAATATGTGAAATAGCGAATGATAATGCTAATGGGCAAGTTATATTAAGTGGAGAGAGAAACTGCATTGATACTTTTGGAAATGTTTTAAAAAATCATAAGATAAAATTTATTCCACTTAATGTTAGTGCTCCATTTCATTGTTCTTTAATGTTACCAGCAGCAAAAGTTATGAAAGAAAAAATTGATAAAGTGAATTTCGAAAGTCCGAAAATAGAAATATTTAGCAACGTTACTGCTAATCCTGAAAAAAATCCACTTAATATTAAAAATCTTTTAGTTGAACAAATATATTCAACTGTAAGGTGGAGAGAAACTTTGCTTAATATGGTTAAAAAGGGTATAAAAAATTATATTGAGGTAGGGCCAGGAAAAGTTTTAACTGGAATGGCTAAAAGAACATTAAAAAATGTAAATTGCTTTTCATTAAACTCAATTGTTGATATTAAAAATTTATCAAATGAACTTAAAAAATAAAAAAGTTTTAATAACGGGCGCAACAGGAGGTATAGGTCATTCTCTCGTAAAAAAATTCTATGACTTTGGAGCAAAAGTTGTTGCGACTGGAACTAATGAAGAAAAATTAAAAAATTTAAAAAAGGAATATGCAGAAATTATTATTGAAAAATTTAAGCTAGATGAACATAGAAATATTGAAGGGTTCATAGATAAAATAGAGAAACAACTAGAGGGAATAGATATTTTAATAAACAATGCAGGTATAACTCTAGACAATTTATCAATTAGATTAACAGAAGAAAATTGGAAAAAAGTTCTTGATATAAATTTAACATCAACATTTCTTATGTGTAAATTTGCAATAAAAAAAATGTTAAAAAAAAAACAAGGAAAAATAATAAATATAACCTCTATTGTCGGCCATACTGGTAATTTAGGTCAGGCCAATTACTCAGCTTCAAAAGCAGGTATAATTGCATTCTCAAAAAGTTTAGCAATAGAATATGCAAAAAAAAATATTAATATTAATTGTGTTTCGCCTGGTTTTATCAAAACCGATATGACGGATAAAATCAGTGAGGAATTTAAAAAAACATTAATAAGTAAAATTCCTTCCGGGACTCTTGGTTCAAGTGAGGATGTTTCGAATTGTGTAGCTTTTTTAGCATCAGATATGGCTAACTATATCAATGGAGAAACAATACATGTTAATGGAGGAATGTATATGGCTTGACAATTCTAATTAATAATCTATTAAGAAATTATAAATTCACGAAAGGAATTCATGTCAGAGGAAGTAAAAAGTAAAGTAAAAAAAATAGTTGCGGATCACTTAGGAATTGAAGAAGAAAAGGTGACTGAGGAAGCTAGCTTTATAGATGATTTAGGAGCAGATAGTTTAGATACAGTTGAATTAGTGATGGCCTTCGAGGAGGAATTTGGTTCAGAGATTTCAGACAGTGAGGCAGAAAAAATCCTTACAGTTGGTGATGCTATTAAATTTATTGAGAGCAAATCAGCATAAAAACTATTTAATTAAATAATGTCACATGATGGAGAAAATATCATGGTTATACTTTCATCTCCCTCAGGTGTCGGCAAAACTACTTTAACCAAAAAGATTCAACAAAAATATCCTTCATTTAAGATCTCTGTATCACATACTACAAGACCACCAAGATCCAATGAGGTGAACGGGGTGGATTATCATTTTGTTTCGATGGAAAAATTCAAAGATTTAATTAAACAAAAAAAATTTTATGAATATGCAGAAATTTTTGAAAATTACTATGGAACTTTAAAAGAAAACGTTGATAAAACAATTATTGATAACGACATAATATTTGATATTGATTGGCAAGGTACAAAACAATTATCACAATTTAAAAATCTCAAACTTGTAAAAATTTATCTTACGACAGACAGCAAAAAAGAGCTAAAAAATAGGTTAATTAAAAGAGACCAAAATTCTGAGGAAGAAATAAAAAAAAGATTTAGTGCTTTTGATGAAGATATAAAACATTGGAATGATTATGATTACATTGTAATAAATAAAAACTTAGATGTTTGTTTTAAACAAATTGAAAAAATAATTGAACAAAGTAAAAAAAAATTTACTAACCTTTTTCAATAAATTCAACAATTTTATAGTAGATATCTGGTTTAAGTTCTTCAGGTCTTGAATTTAAATTCAAATCAATAATTTTTTTTATATCTCCTTTTTTTAAAATTTTATTAATATTTTTATTAATCATTTTTCTTTTATTTGAAAACAAAATATTAGTAATCCGCTCAAGTTTCGTAAGATCTTTAATTTTGAAAGATAATTGTTTTTTAGGCTTAAAATGAATTACAATTGAAGTTACTTTGGGTTTTGGTACAAAACAATTAGCAGAAACAAAAAACTTTTTTACGCTATTCAATTTATAATTTGATAAAATAGATAATCTCCCGTAATTCTTTGATTGAAATTCACCTAAAATCTTTTCTCCTAGTTCCTTCTGAAACATTAAAATTAAATCAGTGTAATAGGGAGGCCATTTTTTTAACTTTAAAATTTTAACAAAAATTTGAGAAGAAATATTATACGGAAGATTACCGAATATTATTAATTTTTTTTTGTTTAAATTTTGAATATCGAACTCTAAAAAATCTTGATTATATACTCTAATATTCTTATGTTTAAAGAATCTTAAACTTAATTTTTCTGCTAAATTATTATCTTTTTCTATGAGTGATAATGAACGTGGATTATTTTTAATGATTTCTTCAGTCAACGAGGCTTTGCCGGGACCTATTTCAATCACATCTTTGTTTTTTATTTCAACTAAATTAATAATCTTCTTTATAACATTTTTATCTACTAAAAAATTTTGCCCTAATGATTTCTTTGCATATTTCATTTTATTATTTTATCTAAAAAATTGACACAATTTATTAAGCTTGAGGGATTAGCTCTCTTTTTGCCAATAAGGTTTACAGCTGTTCCATGATCTGGTGAGACTCTTATATATTTCAGTCCAAGAGTTATATTTATTGCATCAAAATTAAATAAAGCTTTAAATGGAGAAAGCACTTGATCATGATACATGCCAACCAACAAATCATAATTTTTGTATTCATTTATAAAAATTGTATCTGCAACTAAGGGCCCATTTACATTCACCCCCCTTTTTTTTAATTTTGAAATAGAAGGTATGATCACTCTTCTTTCTTCAGAATTTTTTCTCAACTCAGCATTATGAGGATTTAGACCAAGAACACCAATTCTTGGTTTACTTTTAAGTTTATTCTTATACCAATTATGAATTGTAAAAATTTTTTTACAAATAATTTTTGAATTAATTTTTTTTGAAATTTCACTAACATCAATATGAGTTGTAATTGGCGACACAGCGAAAGTCTTATTCTTTATAACCATCACTTCTGAATTATCTTTTAATTTACATTTTTTTGCTAAATATTCAGTTACTCCAATTTTATTTTTTTTTAGTAAATTTTTACTTATAGGACAATTAATAATATTTATATTTTTGTCTTTAACCGCTAGAGAATGAGCATAATTTAAAGATTTTAATACAAATTTAGAGGCCTCATTTTTTGTAACATTGAATGGTTTTTTAAACTTTAATTTTAAACTTAAAATATTTAATTGATTACTTTTTGTTTTCTCATATATATTATTAATCTTGTTAATTTTTATTGGATATTTAAGATAACTAAATTGTTCTTTTAAAAGATCGTAATTGGATATTATGTAAATTCTTCTTCTCAGAGACTTGTTCAATTTTTTCCAGGTTTTGTATATAATCTCAGAGTTGATACTATTTGGATCGCCACTGATTAAAACTATTTTATTCATTTATACTCTATTAAACTTTTGTTTTTTAATTTAGACAAGTGACTTTTCGAGTATAAATTAAATAATTCATTTTTTTTTTGACTTGTTAATTTTTTCTTTAATTCATTAATATTGATATTTTCAGCTTTTGTTTTACGCTTATCGGTTAATTTTAAAAAAATTATAACATTTTGTTGTTCTATAGGTTTTGAAACATCATTAATATTCATTTGAGTGAGTACATTAAAAAACGTTTTAGATAAAGATTTTGTATTAATCCAACCAAGATCACCTTTATTTGATGAAGAGGCGGCTATACTATAATTTAGAGCAGTAGTTTCAAAACCTAGTTGATCAATTTTTTCTTGAATATTCAAAATTATATCGTTTGATGATTGATTTACTTTTTTCTCAACTTCTATTTCCGAGATCCTATATTCCGTTATATCAACCTGTTCTTTAAGAATCTTTTCTACTTCTACATCAAGTGAAACTTCATCTATATTAATTTTTTTCGAGTAAACTTGATAAATAAATTTTTGCCACTGAAATTCTGTTTTTATTTCTTTAACAAAAAGATTGAACTCTACATTATTATTTTTAAATTTGGTTTCTAAACTCTTGAGATCATTTGAAGATATTGAATTAAGGTATCTATTAACCTGATCTAAGTCATCATCAATTTTGTATTTAGATAGCTCAATTTCTTTAAGCTTCAGTTGAATTAAAGAATCCAAGGCTTTTCCTTTTATGCTATCAACATTTTTTTGATTTATTTCCTGATTAGATAGAATAAGTGTAGATAAAATCTTATTCTTAATTTCAAAATTTGTAATTATTTCGTTTTCTATCTTAACGATAATATTATTTTCAAATTTTGCGTAAACAGATTTGTTTAATAAAAGAAAAACAAAAATGAATGAAATTGTAATAAAATTTTTTTTCATTGGCTAAAAGAAGGAGAATTAATGTTTCCAAAAGGAGTAAGGGTAATTTTAAACATTAAAGAATTTTCTGGTTCTAACTCTGAGTCAGTATAAAACTCTCTTCTATAAACTAATCCGGCTCTCAGACAGTCATTAATGTATTCGTAACTTAGGTTATAGAATTCTGCAGAATTAGTAATTAAATTTCTCTTAGTTTCGAAAGAAAATACGCCATTATTATCCTTGTTCAAATTGATCTTTGTTTTGAAGTAGTCTTGATTACCAATATGTTTTTTTTCCTGTAAGTAATCAAAATCAATTTTTAAGTTATTGAGATTAATTTCCGTGCCTACTTCATTGTAGTTTAATTCACTATAATTTTGATCAAGAGCGAAATTGTAGTTTAGGCTAATTCTATCATTTATTTTATAATTTGCTGACCCAACTAAGTCTGAAAGTTTTTCATCTAAACCTGTTTTGCTATGCATTTTTTTATTTTCTATCTCACTAATAACTTGAGCTATAGAAAAATCTAATTCAGAGTTTTCTTTTTTAATTTTATAATCAAAACCCATTGTACTACTTAAACCTGTCTCAAAATTGTTTTTATTTTCTAACCGATTTATATTGAATGCGCTTATGGGATTAAGTCTAAATCCATCAGTTTCTTTTCTCATTGAACCTGGGGAATATCTCATAAGTAGTTTTGGTGTTAATAGATGAGATTCATTTCCTTTTACCTTTAGAAGATCAACACTGGCAAGGTAACCTAGCGCTCCATAAAACTCACTCGTAAAATCCTCCTTATATGGATCAACATTTTTAGCTTCATAATTAATATTTTTAAAATTTCCTAAAATTTTACCTTTTATACCTGAGCTAAAATTTGTTTCTTTAAAGTTCCAATTAAAATCATTAACTAAAAAATTTGTAAGTTTATTTGTATCGTAATTATGGATTTTTAAATTTGTTTGAAAATCTAAACTTCCATAATCGTTATTACTAAATAGATTTTTATCAAAAGTAATTTCTGGGAGTATAAATTCGTATTTATCATCATAAGAGTCTTTTAAAGTTTCATATACGCTTGCGTTCATTCCTAAAAACATATCTTCTTTCTCACGAGAAAATTTTATAGAACTTTTAAGTGTATCAATATTGTAATCAACTAAATTAGATTTAATTTTATATAGTTTAAGATATTTATCGTCAGAGCTGTCCTGAATTGATATATCTAAACTATTCTCTGAGTCGTCTTTACCAAAAAAATTTTTTTCAAATTTTGCAAATAAATGAGATTTCTCTCCTGCCTTCTTTGTAGCAGTACTTTTCTTATAGCCCTCAGTAAATCCAAAATCTAAAATAAATTCTGAATTTTTAAATGCTTGATGATACTCACCTAAAAAAAGAGGATTTTCTGAAAAATAAAGATTATTAGTTAAAGTAAAATTTTTATCGTCACTCAAGGCCCAAAAATATGGAATAGAAACTCCTGAACCCAAGTTTTTAGTATCAGAAATTGAGGGAGATAAAAATCCAGATCTTCTATCAACAGTTGGATCTGGATGAGAAATCTTTGGAAAGTAAAAAATTGGTAGATCGTAAACTTTAATTAGGGCATTATCGTAATATATTGTTTTTTTCTTACTGTCGTGTAGCATTTTGCTTGCTTGAATAGTCCATGGTGGACACTTATCTTTTTTTCGATAATCGCAAATCGTAAAAATACTTTTTCCAAATTCACTCTCATTTTTATTAATTTTAATTGCATTAGCGAATACCCTAGGTTTATTTTTTTTATTTATTTTGAAGCTTTCGTCGTTTAAAAAAGCTTTGATATCAGTCCCAAGTATCTCTTTTTTTTTAGTATCAATATATACCTGAGAGAATTCATATACATTATCTAACTTATCCTCAATTTTTACAAAGCCTACTGACTTAAAAATATTATCATTTATTCCAAACTCAAATGACTCTAAAAAAATTTTGTTATTTTCCTTATCAATTATTTCTGTTCTTTTTGTAGAATTAATAATTTTCTTTTTATTATCAAAAAATATATCAAACCCCTCTAAGAAATATTCTTCAGAAGTTTCTATTGTGGTTTTACCAAGACTTTTAAAAACTCTTTCTTTTTCGTCATATTCAGCATATTCAGTTTTAATTACATTTCCTTTATGGTCAGTTACTTTGATATTTCCCTTCAATTTTAAAAAAGATTTACTTCTATTATATTCAGCATAATCACTTTTAATTATATTATCATCCTCAGTTTTAACAGTAACATCCTTTTCAAAAATAGTAATTTCCCTGCTTTTATCAATTGTTATATTCTTGGATTGAATATTTAGACTTTCAGCCAAAAGTGGACAATTAAATAAAAATAAAAAAAAAAATGAAAATAATTTATTTTTCATTAATTTGTAATACTCCTATTAAAGCAAATAGGCTTAATGCTAACACTGGCGCCCAAACTGCTAAAATTAATGGAATTCTATCTGTTTGTCCTAAAGCAAGAGACAAATCCTTAAAATAAAAGACAAGAACACTCACAATTAAACCTATCGTAATGAATTTTAAATTATCAGATTTTTTTAAGGTATTCATAGTTAATATAGATGCGATTGCAGTCATCATTAGCAAGAAAAAAGGTAAAGACAATAAAGTATGTAAACTTTGGTTTAGAAAAGTCTTATTATATCCATTTTTTAATAATACGTTATAATTAATCATTAAGTCCACAAAAGACATTGTATCAAAATTTTTAAAAAGGCTTGTTATTTTTTCATATGTATAAATTGAACTTATGTTATATTGATCTAATTTCTTAGTTTCTAAAATGCCATCTGAAGGTTTAAAAATTACCACATCATTAAGATTCCAATTGTTATTTTTAATATTAGTTTTTTTGGATGTAATTTTTTCAACTAAATTTGAATTATTATCTAAGTGAAAAATTGTAGTATTTATTAAGTTATCCCCTTCAGGTTTATCAGCGGAAATAATTCTAAATCCATTTTTAAGATTCTCTTTAATCCATAAACCATTATTATTAAAAGTTACTAAATGATCAATATCTCTAGAGTAATTTGATTTAGTCTTTTCATAATATTTGGCCATTGACGAGGTCATTGGGTTTATAATTAATAAAATTATCCATCCTATAAGAAAAGAAGTCAGAGCAAGAATTAAAAAAATCTTCAAGTTTGAATATCCAAAAACTTTTAATGTCAATAAATCTCTATTATTTCTTATCTTTAACATAAACCACATACTCGAGATAAAAATTATAAAAGGCAAAATCTTAATCAACATTCCTGGGATTAACAAACACGTTAAAATCAAAGGTAAAAATAAACTTACCTCGGTATTTTTAAAAAATTCTATTTCTTCAAATAAATTTAAAATTACTCCAAAGCAATAAAAAACTGCAACTACAACAAAGAAAGTTTTAAAAAAATTTTTAAGAAGGTAATTAAAAAGTATTTTACTCATTTTAAGTAAATTCCTTTGAAAATTTTAAATTTAGATATGCATAAAATGAAAATAACAAAAAAAATGGAAAAATTAAAAAAATATACTTTATTAGGTTATTTATCCCCGTGTACCGTATCGTTAATTCTGAAAAAAGTAAAACTAGAAAACTTAAAATGAAAACACCAAACGAATTAAAGTATTTTCCTTTTAACCTTATTAATAGTAATGAACAAATTAAAGAAATTGCAGGAATGTAAAAAGGTAAAACTATACGCCTGTTAAGATTTGGGATAATTTCTGAGATTTTATGACAGTTTGTTAGATCGAAATTTTTTCTTATTAAACATCTTAAAAGCTCAAGTGTAGAAGTTTCCTGAACTTTAGATTTTTTAATTGTTGTAGTAGACAATTTACTTAAATCAATATTAATTTGATCAAATTTAATTATCTCATTTTTACTTTGATCTTTTTTTGATGAAATAATTTGACCATTAAATAAAAATAATTTTTTTTTATCTACAACGCCATTCTGAGCAATTATGGTAGTATCTACATTGTTTGATATATTGGTAGACAAATTTTTTAAATTCCTAGATTTATCATGAAGAAAAATATTTTTAATTTCATTTCCCACTTTTTTTTCAACTATAAAAGTAAAACCTTGAAAAGAGTCTGTAAATTGTTGAGACCTAACAGTTGGCAAAAAGGAATTCAATTGATCTTTCCCTAATAGCTGCCTTGATTTATTTAAAGCTAAAGGAGTAAGAAAAGTCGAAAAAATTAGATAAAAAACTAGAATAATTAAAGAAGTATAAAAAAATAAATTAACAATCTGGATTTTTTTTACTCCTGATGTCCATAAAATTACAAATTCGCTATCTTGAATATGTTTAACAATAAACAAAATTAATGCTATTAAAAAAGAGAGTGGTATGAATTTTGGTAGAATTCCAAAAAGATTTAAAAATGAAAATTCAAAATATGTAGCTATTGGGTAACCACTATCAACTACCAATTCAAGAAAGTTTACAGCTCTGACAGTCAAGGCAATTAGAGATAAACCAAATAATATAACCAAAAATGTTTTAATTATTTCTATAAAAAAGTTTTGATATATTTTGTTTTGAAGCATTTTAATTATTCGTATATAAATAATGCATCCATAAATTAAATTCAACTAATGGTTTAAATATGACTAAATTTCCATTGAAATCAGTTATATTCGGACATATATAGCATTAGTTTTAAATATTTAAAAAAAATATGTCTATAAAAATTAATTATTCCAATAAGGCTCATAATAAAACTTCTTCGAATGTGATGTTATTTGCAAATGACAAATTTAATATTAGTAATTTAAAAAAATTTTTCTCAGTTTCTGAATTTTCTTATATTAGCGATTTATTGAAAACTAGTGATTTAAAAAAAAACTTACTTATTTTCGAGGTTAACTCAAAAAAAAAGATAGTTTTAATATCAATAAAAAATAATTTAAAAACATATGAAATTGAAAATCTAGGTGCAGAATTGTTTGGCCGAATAAATTACGGAAAAAATAGTGAGTATTTTTTAAATTCAGATAGTTTAGGAAACAATTATGATAATTTTCTTGGACATTTTTTACATGGTCTAAAATTAAAGTCATATGAATTTAATAAATACAAAACAAAAAAAGAGACAAGGTCTATCTTGATTAATGTTGTAGGAACCAAAAATAAACCTTCAGCTAAGAGTCAATTGAATTTTAAAGCTATTGAGGAAGGCACATTTTATGCTAGAGACTTAGTGTCTGAGCCAGGAAATGTTTTACATCCAGACGAATATGCAAAAAGATTAAATGCCTTGAAAAAGGACGGACTTAAAATAAATATTTACGACGAAAAAAAATTAAAAAAACTTGGAATGCATGCCTTACTTGGAGTTGGGCAAGGAAGTATTAGAGGTTCTTACCTAGTTACAATGGAATGGAACGGAGCTAAAAATAATTCTAAACCTTTGGCTTTTGTAGGTAAAGGAGTTTGTTTTGATACTGGTGGATACTCTTTAAAACCTGCAAAATTTATGGAGGACATGACTTATGATATGGCAGGATCTGCAACAGTAGTTGGTTTAATGAAGAATTTTGCTTTAAGAAAAGCAAAGATCAACGCAGTGGGAGTTGTTGGACTTGTTGAAAACATGGTAAGTGGAAACGCTCAGAGACCAGGAGATATTGTAAAATCATATAGTGGAAAAACTATAGAAATACTAAATACAGATGCAGAGGGTAGATTAGTTTTAGCTGACGCGCTTACGTTCACTGAAAAAAAATTCAAGCCAAGATTTATTGTTGATCTAGCAACACTAACTGGGGCAATAATAGTATGTTTAGGTTCTGAGTATGCTGGGCTCTTTTCTAATGATGACAAACTTTCTAAAGAAATTTTTAATGCAGGCGAAAAAGTTGAAGAAAAAGTATGGAGAATGCCTCTCCATAAAAATTACGACAAACTTATGAATTCAAAAAATGCTGACGTGCAAAATATTAATTATGTAGGTGGAGCAGGATCTACAACAGCAGCACAGTTTTTACAAAGATTTATATTAAATAAAACTCCATGGGCTCATTTAGATATTGCTGGTATGGCTTTTTCAAAATACGGAGGAGCATTGAATTCAGGAGGTGCAACTGGATTTGGAGTAAGATTATTGAATCAATTAGTTATGGAAAACTATGAGCAATAAAGAACAAACTTTATCTATAATAAAACCTGATGCAGTAGAGAGAGATTTAATAGAGACAATAAAAAATATTTTCAAAAGAAATAAATTAGATATTAAAGATAGTAAAAAAATTCATATTTCTAAAGAAGAAGCAGCAGATTTTTATAAAGTTCATCAATCAAAACCTTTTTATAATGACCTTTGTTCATATTTGTCGTCTGGGCCAATAGTAGTGATGATTTTAGAAGGTGAAAATGCAATATCTCTTAATAGAAAAATTATGGGAGCCACAGATCCAAAAAATGCTGAGGAAAATACTATTAGGAAATTATATGGAATTTCAATAGATAAGAATTCTGTTCATGGCTCAGACTCACAAGCAAATGCAAAAAAAGAAATTGAATTTTTCTTTAAAAATTAGTGATATCTATAAATTCTAATTATCGCTTCTGGAAAGGCAAGGTATTCAAGTTTTTGGGTCTTAAGTTTTAATTCACTTTCATTATCTCTAGGATTAACAAAAAACTTTTTTTTTAAAATTATGTTTCCTCCATCCAATTTTTCATTTACGTAGTGCACTGTACATCCTGTTTTCTTTTCTTTATTCTTAAGAATTTTACTAAAAGTATTTAACCCTTTGTATTTTGGAAGTAGAGAAGGGTGGATGTTAACTATAACCTTTCCAAATTTTTTAATAAAATTTTTTGAAATTATTTTCATATAACCAGCCAAACAAATGATAGAAATTCTTTTTCTTTTAAGCTCTTTTAATATTTTAGATTCATAATTTCTTAATTTTGTATTTATTATTAAAAAAGGTATATTATTTTTTTTTGCATATACTATACCAGGAGCTTTATTGTTATTACTTATTACTAGTTTTATTGAAATAGGAAAACTGTAATCTCTAGATTTTCTTATTAAGTTAATTAAGTTTGTTCCTTTTCCAGAAATAAAAATACAAGCCTTTTTTTTTACCATTTTAAATTGTTTTTTAAAATTACCTTTTTATTATTTTTGGTAATTATACCAATTTCATATGGAGAATATTTTTTTGGAAAAATTCTTTTTATTTTTTCTAAATTTTTTGGTGATGTAATTAGACAAAAACCTACACCACAATTAAATGTTTGCATCATCTCTTCATCAGATATTTTTTTCTTTTTTAGCCATTTAAATATTTTCTTAATTTTAATTTTCGATAAATCTATTTCTAATGATAATTCTTTAGGAATAGATCTTAATAAATTTTCAACCAAACCTCCACCAGTAATATGTGCTGCAGCACTAATTAGATTTTTTTCAACTAATTTTAAAATTTCTCTTGAATAAATTTTAGTGGGCGCTAGTAAATCTTTTTTTATTTTTTTGGAAATTTGGTGTTTTTTAATTATAGCTCTTACTAGTGAGTAACCATTTGAATGTATTCCATTTGATGGGACGGCTAAAACAATATCATTAATCCTTACATTTTTTTTACTTAAAATTTTTTTTTTTGAGACTATTCCAACACTAAAGCCCGCTAAATCAAAATTATCTTTTGAATATATTCCTGGCATTTCTGCAGTCTCACCTCCTATAAGACTGCAGCCTGATAAAGAACATCCTTTAATTATTCCATTTAATATTTTTTTAGATTTTTTTAAATTTAGTTTTCCTACGGCTAAATAGTCCAAGAAGAAAAGTGGTTTTGCACCTTGTACTATTAAATCATTTACACACATTGCAACTAAATCAATACCTATTGTGTTAAACTTGTTAAATTTATTTGCCAAATCAATCTTAGTACCAACACCGTCTGTACAAGAAACTATTACTGGATCTTTTATTTTTATATTACTTAAATCAAAAAGGGAGCCGAAGCCACCAATGTTATCTATTAAAAAAGAGTTCCCCCTTTTTTTGACATCTTTCCTTGATAAACGGCCTATATGACTTACAAATTTATTAGCTAATGAAATATTTACACCACTTTTTTTGTAACTATTTTGCATTTTTTTCATTAGTAAAAATGATATTTATTTTTGTATGAAAAATTTT
>MDTE01040383.1_pt1 | contig 28382 bp, 26 predicted proteins | sample 811231 | NCBI WGS metagenome assembly MDTE01 (sample SAMN05326651, study PRJNA326480) | marine metagenome | isolation source: seawater | place: Indian Ocean: Red Sea | collected 2010 | reverse complement strand
GAGCACTGTAGCAATTTTACTCAATGGGGAGGTTCTGATGACTGAACAACAGGCTATGTTAAGCCCTCTAACTATCTTAGATAAAATTAAAGAAAACAATGTGACTCATGTGATTTATCTACCTGACAGCGAGACTAATCATTTATTTATCGCCATAGAAGAAGATCCTAACATTGAAGTTATCACTGTTGGAAGAGAAGCAGAAACTATGGCAATAGCAGCAGGGGTTATCGTTGGTGGTAAAATACCTGTTTGCTTAGTACAAAATACTGGGATGATGGAGTCCGGAGATTCTATTCGTGGACTTGGATTAGATTGTAACTTACCAATAGTTATGATTATTGGGTACCGAGGCTGGACTAGATGGGGTATAACTCCTGACTCAGCCGCAAGACTTACTGAACCAACTCTTAATGCATGGGGAATACAATACTATCTAGTTGAGCATGATGGAGATGCAGATCGAATTACACTTGCATTTCAAACTGCAGCAGCGACCCAAAAACCTGTAGCAGTTCTCGTGGGTGATGAATATCATGGATTCAACAGAATGAATTTGGATGAAGAAAGAAAAATAATCAAAGAAGGATAATTTATTTTATCAGACAAATGTTTATGAAAATTAGTATCGAGGTTAACTATGATAAATAACGACGATTTAATGGCAGAAATAAAAAAATTTAGAGGTAAAGCGATTGCGATACCTACTATGACGGGTTCACGTGGATGGTTAGATTCTAGTGACCAACCATCAAGAGATGTAAGTGTTGGCGGAGCAATGGGTAAAGCATCAAACTTTGCAATGGGTTTAGCCCTAGCCCAACCAGATACAAAAGTTGTTTGTTTCGATGGTGATGGCAGTCTCAATATGAACCTAGGTACAATGATGACTATTGCTGGAGCAAAACCAAAAAATTTGATCCATTTTGTACTTAATAATGGGTACTTTTCAGTAACTGGAGGTCAACCTATTGCAGCAGCCGATGAAGCTAATTTTTCACAAATGGCTGCTGGTGCAGGTTATGCTGCTTCATACGAATTTGATAACATCGAGGACTTTGCTGGAAAGGTAGAAGAAATTTTCACAGCAGAAGGTCCAATTTTTGTTCATATCCATTCTGTTCCTGAAATACAAAATGAGCCAATTGGTAGACGAACTAGAGACCCAAGAAATCGTTCTACGAATGACGCAATTAAAGATCTTCGAAAAGAACTAGGTACACTTTAATATAGATAAACCAAATGTTGATTGAAAATTGTCTTATTGAGCTTGGTAAATACCGAAAAGATGAAGTTGTGGTTGCTTGTGAATCAAGTAGCCATGTGTGGAATTCTGTTAGCAATAATCAAAACTTGGATATATATTTTGAAGACTGTATGGGTAAAGGATCCTCACTTGGTTTAGGTATTGCATTAGCTAAACCAAACAGTAAAGTTATCGTTTTAGACGGCGATGGGAGTTTGCTAATGAACTTAGGTTCATTAGCAACCGTTAGCGAGGTTCAACCTGAAAATTTCATCCATTTTGTAGTCCAGAATGGTTCATATGCAGGATCAGGAAATCAACCGATACCTTCAAGTAGCCAACTTTCTTTTTCAAAAATGGCTGATGCTGTAGGTTATGCAAAAACGTTTGAATTTGACAATATTGAAGATTTCACTTTAGACATTGAAACTATATTAAACACCCCAGGACCAATATTTGTAACATTGAAGGTCGAAAATGACCCTAATTATATTGCTCCAAAAACAAAACACGATCTAAAAGACAGTATTGAATTGGTCAGGTTAAATCTAAAGAATTCTTAAGCGTTATTTGGCATAACCACTACTTTACGGTTATACCCTGAACCAAAACTCTCGGTTTTAACACCTGGATGATCTGCAAGAGCTGTATGAATAACTCTTCGTTCTGAAGCTGTCATCGGCTCCAAGGTTATTGAACGTTTATTATTCATCACCCTATCGGCAACTTTAGCTGCTAAAGTATTTAATGATTGGGATCTTCTTTCCTTGTATTGCTCTATATCTAACGTAACAAATGAATCGACACTGTTAGATCTTAATATTCTATTTAATATAAATTGTAATGCACTTAGATTTTCACCTTTTTTACCTATAAGTAAACCAGCATCCTCACCCTGTATATCAATAACTGGTCCTTTGTTTTTACTATTGTTTACAGTTCTGATTGTTGCTAAAGCATCAACATCTAAAAAAGATAATATTTCATTTAGATATGTTATTGCTGTACCTGATGCTGCGGAAGAATCTCCTAGCCGAGTAACCTTTACGGTTGCTTCTGTTGCACCAATGCCAAAAAGACCTGACTTACCTTCTGATATGATATCTATGGATACTTCATCTCTGCTTACGTCGAGTTCTATTAGAGCTATTTCTATTGCGTCTTCTACCGTCTTGCCGCTTATTTTTATGCTGTTTCTCATCTAAATCCTCCTCTTCTGAAGAAACATCGTCTTCATTTATTATTGATTGTTTTACTGTTGTAGATTGATTTGTATCTGTACTTTGAATCAAACCACCCCAACCAGCAACGAAGTATTGAACTGCTATACCAACTAAATTACTTGTCATCCAATACATAGATAAGCCGGATGGAAATTGCAAACATAAAAATCCAAACATGAAAGGCATCATCCATAACATCATTTTTTGTGTCTGTTGTTGTCTGGGATCTGTAGATTCCATCATGGACATTTTTTGCAAAACCCACATCGAACCGCCCACAAGTAATGCAAATAATGCTACTGGTTGTGCCAAATCTAAACCTAAAAATGTACTGTTCAACGGAATAGCTGTATCCAAAAATTCTAGAGAATCGTACATATGTGAAGTCAAGCTTGCAAAATTTTCTGGAAACGTGGGAATTAAAGCATATATACACCAATACAAGCTTATCCATATGGGCATTTGAATTACTAATGGACCTAAACAACCTAGTGGACTAATACCTTCTTCTTTGTAGATTCTCATAGTTTCTTGTCCTCTACGCTGAGAATCATTTGCATATTTCTTCTGAATAGCCTGTAATCTTGGTCCAAGTACAGCAAGTTTTTTTGTAGAACGTATTTGTTTAAGTCTCAAAGGCAACATTATTATATTGACGATTAAAGTAAATACAATAATTGTTAAACCAAAGTTATTTCCTAAAAATGTATATAATATTATTAAGCTATTTAACATTGGATCAAAAATCAATGCATTCCATAAATCTCCCATAATACCTCTATTTCTCCGTTACTGATAAACAGCCTATTGCATCTTGATGCAAATCTTTTTTACATAAGAATTTTTTCTCACTTGAATGAAAATACATAGTTCTATCAATTGCTAAAGGTTCAGAAGGAATACCCTGCCATGATTCGTCAGAACCATGTTTAACAGGAGAAAGTTCCACAATATTAGTAGATTGAAAGGAATTTGATGAAACTTCCCAAATATTACCGGAAATAGAATCCACAATAATCAAAGTATCGTCTAATAATATTGGAGAACTTGTAATTAAAATATCTTCTCCAGCTGTTTGACCCCTGTTTTTTAGCTGTACAGATGTCATATTTTTCTTTCGTCCCGAAGTATCTATTTCAAATTTATACAATCTTCCATTTGTAGTAACAGAGTATACTTGATTGTCATCAATCAAAGAACCTGCCCAAAATCTTCCACTCGCTTTTTCAGTATCATTAAATAGAGTCGTAATAATTGATCCATCTTTTTTATTTATTACATAAATGTTTCTATCGAGCGAGTTAATTATAAACATACCCGATGTCGCAGATGGTCTAGAAATTAAAGCAGATTTATTTTCTGTTTGAAAAAAAGTCGCATTAGGTATTTTGGTAGTTCCTTCATATACATCCAATGCATAAATTGATCCATCTAAGGAAGAAATATATACTTTACCAGCATCTACTAAAGGAGAGTCATAAATAGAACCCATTATAGACTCAGGTTGGCAAATAGCAGTAGTGACTTCTCCATTAAAACACCACTTAATATTTCCAGTATCAACACTCATTGCCAAAATAAAACCTTTAGATGTTCCCATTATAGCTAACCCATCATGAACAGTAATATTACCAATTAAGGTGTCCGGTTGATGCCTCGGCCCAAAACTTAAAAAGCTAAAAAACCCTCCATTAGAATTACCTTTGGATAATGGATCTATAAAATTACACCATTTCAAGCTTAAATCTGGATATCTCAAACCTACAACTAAACCAGTATAATAGCCAACAATTACTGTACTATTATTAGCACTGTATCCAGGTGTACTATAAATTGCTTCTCCAGCTTTATCTAAGTAATCGGAATCACAATTCTGGTGACTATCTTCTGGTGAAAATTTTGCAGAAGGTCTTTGGTTTTCAGATTCTCCTGTCACAGGAAGTAAATTGGTATCTGCAACAAAAACCATACCTTTCTCTGACATGCTTATAACTGAGTCCTCTACTAGAATTGGACTAGCCCAACCATAATCCGCTGTGAATCTATCACTATCACAACCTGATAAAATCACTATTGCAATTATCATTAAGTAGGTTAATATATTTTTTCTTTTAAACATAAGTTAAAGTTCTAAATTAATTGAATTACTTAGGAATAGGATCATATCCCTTTCCACCTAATGGGTTACATCGTAATAATCTTTTCACCGTCAAAAAAATGCCTTTTATGATTCCAAATCTTTTCATAGCTTCTATTGAGTACTCGGAACACGTTGGTTCGTATCTGCATGCAGAAGGTAAGTAAGGCGATATTACTTTTTGATATAACCTAATTATTTTTATTGGTAATAATGTCACTTTATTTCACTTATCATTTATAAGCTCATTGAAATAAATCCAATTTACTACATATCCTTTTCAGATCTTCTACTAATTCATCATAACTGGTATCTCTTATTCCTACCCTAGCTACTACGACAATGTCCCATCCAGGTTTTAATTTAAAATCACCAATTATATTTTTCAATCTTCGTTTTACCAAATTGCGCGTAACTGCAGTTCCTATTTTTTTGCTAATTGAATATCCTACCCTTGTAGATATTTGAGAATTATTCTTTATCTTTACTCTCATATATCTACTTGAATAACCATAATTTAGACTATGGACGGACTTAAACTCCACCGTTTTTTTTATGGTCTTGTACATAAATTCCAATAAGCAAAATTATTATACGAAACAATACAGGATTGACTAAATGTGACTATACGGTAAGAGAATGACGACCTTTAGCACGTCGACGGCTCAACACCGCTCGACCACCCTTAGTGCTCATTCTACTTCGAAAACCATGCACTCTAAGTCTTCTACGTTTTTTTGGTTGATAAGTTCTCTTAGGCATAACAAAATAACAAAAAAATAAAAAAATTTACCAACGGATTATAGTTTCTATATATATATTATGTCAATTAATGTAACATAATATCTCTTGTAAATTTCTAAATCATTTAGATAAATAGAAGTAGATATGACTTCAAAAAGAAAAAAAAGAATTGATTTTCTTATTCATGAATTAAATTTTGCAAATTCACGATCTCAAGCACAAGCATTAATCATGGCAGGAAAAGGTTACGTAAATGATCAAAAAGTAACCAAGCCAGGAACATTATTTGACCCCAGTATTTCTACAATAAAAGTCAATCAATCCAAAAAATTTGTTAGTCGAGGCGGAGATAAACTCCAGCACGCATTAGAGGTTTTTCATATAGAAACAAAAGAAAGTATTGCTCTTGATGTCGGCTCATCTACAGGCGGATTTACTGATTGTTTATTACAAAATGGTTCAAATAAAATCTATGCTGTTGATGTGGGTAAAAACCAATTAGATTATAAATTAAGAATCAACCCTAAAGTTGTGTGCATGGAAGGAATTAATGCGCGAAATCCATTTAATTTGGATGAAAAAGTAGATTTAATTACTATGGATGTTTCATTCATATCAGCACGTCTATTATTAAAAAATATTTCTACCCATTTAAAAAATAATGGCTCGATCATTTGGCTCTTAAAACCTCAATTTGAAGCTAAAAAAGAGGAAGTTGGACGAAAAGGTCTTATCAAAGATTACCAAACACACTCACTAATTATTGGACGTTTAACAAACTGGCTGATAAATAATCAGTTTGCTATCAAAAATTTCACCTCTTCACCAATAAAAGGACAAACAGGAAATAGAGAGTTTTTAGTACATTTACAACTTAGTGAATACTTTCTACACGATGTTTGATTTCAAAAATAAAGTTAAATAACTTATCAAGTGTATCTATATTTGAGTATCTAGAAACCTTGCAATTTAAACTTCTGTTTTTAACATTGATATCAAGTTCTTCATTACTTTCCAATATATACTTTAAGGATTTTATTGTTTGATCGAATCGAATATGATAAATATTTCCTTTTAATATTATTGAATCAATTCCACATTGAAAACTCATTAAACGAAGACGTGCAACGGTAAATAAGTTCTCAAATTCTATAGGGATTTGGCCATACTTATCAATAATTTCTACCTTTAGGGTATATAAATCTTCAATAGCATCAATTTCTGCCAATTCATTATAAAGAGAAATACGAGTGGAAACCTCCGGAATAAATTCAGTAGGAATTAATGCATTTAAATTTAATTTTAAATGTGGGCCTTTTGGGTTTTGATTTTCAAATAGTTTTGCATCCTTATCATCAAGCAATTCTTGTCCTTTCACTTTTTTCATTGCATGAGAAATCATTTTCATATAGAGATCAAAACCTATCGTTGTAATATGACCACTCTGTTTCTTCCCAAGAACTTGTCCAGCACCTCGAATTTCTAAATCTCTACTCGCTACTCTATAACCAGAACCTATATCAGAAGATGCTAAAATAGTATCTAATCTTGCTTGTGCAGGTGGAGTAATAATTTTAAATTCCGGAATTGTAAAATAAGCATATCCTTGTCTATAACTACGACCGATCCGTCCCCTTAACTGATATAATTGTGCAAGCCCAAAACGATCAGCATTATCTACTATTAATGTGTTTACTGAAGGCAAATCTAGTCAAGATTCAATTATGGTTGTACACACCAATACGTCAAATTTCTTTGCTACAAAATCGGTCATAACTTTATCTAAACTTTCCGGCAACATCCGTCCATGAGCTATAGCAACTCGTAAATTAGGTATTAATTTTTTTAATTTACTCGCAATCATATGAATGGAATGAACTCGATTATGCAAATAATATACTTGACCTTGCCGGGATAATTCTCTTTTTATTGCCTCTGCAATTAGTTCATCACTCTCTTCAGATACAAAAGTTTTAACTGGTAATCTATACTCTGGTGCAGTGTCTATAGTACTCATATCCTTTAATCCAGACATAGTCATACTAAGTGTCCTAGGTATTGGTGTTGCGCTCATAGATAAATAATCAACTCCTAAACGCATTTCTTTAAGTCGGTCTTTTTGGAGTACACCAAATCGATGTTCTTCATCAACAATAACTAATCCTAAATTTTTTAATTTTATATCTTTTTGTAATAATCTATGAGTACCTATACAAATATCAACTTGACCATTCGATAAATCAGTAATTATTTGTTTTTGTTCACTTTTAGGAACCAATCTGCTCAACATTTTGATCGTAATAGGATATGGTTTTAATCGATTAACAAATGTCTCAAAGTGTTGAGTTGCTAATACTGTTGTTGGTACTAAAATGATAACCTGAGCCCCTGAATCAACAGCTTTAAATGCGGATCTTAGAGCAACTTCCGTTTTCCCAAATCCTACATCACCGCAAATTAATCTATCCATAGGTGTTTCAGATTCCATGTCTTCTTTTACCTCATTTATAACTCTGATTTGATCTTCAGTTTCAATGTATGGAAAAGAATCTTCTAATTCTATTTGCCATAAACTATCACTAGGAAAACTCTTTCCTTTGGCTAAACTCCTTTGGGCATATAAATCAAGTAAATCTTTAGCAATATCTAAAGTGTCTTCCTCTACTTGCGCTTTTGTTCTTTTCCATTCCAATGTGGATAATCTTGATAAAGATGGGTTTGTACCACTTGATCCCTTATATAAACTGACTCTATGAGACATATGCGTTGGGACATAAATCTTTCCTTTATCTGCATACTGTAAAACCATATATTCTTCACTGTCTCCATATTCACTCATAACAGTAGTGCCAATAAATTTCCCAATACCATGATCAATATGTACAACAAAAGAATTAATACTAAACTCATCAAGAGATATTGAGGATACACCTCGGGTTTTATTCTCATTAACTATAATATTCCCTTGTTTACTGTATCCAAAAATTTCATTATCACTAAGTATTAATACTTCTTCATTCTGCTCTATTAAAAGTCCTTCTTTTAAATTACCTTCTGCTATTGTTACTATATTTTTTCTGATGGTTTTTGTTTGATCTGTTAGAATTTCATATGGTATTTCATACTCTTGAAATAATTCCTTAATTCTATTCAAATATGAAGACACAACAATAACCATACCAGTTTTAATCTTCATTTTTATATCGCTTATTAACTTATCAAATTGATTTTGATAAGCTAAAATCGGTTTGATGGGCACATTAAAACCTTTTGACTGAAACTCTTTAATATCGATAACTTTATTAAGATTATCTACAAAATTGTTAAATTCAGTATATGAGAAATAGGGAGACTGGAAATCCTCTGGTAAGGCGTTCGTTTTACTATAAGTATTTTGACGATCAAGTATTTCTTCATACAATTCATAATATTTCTCGAGTATTTTTTCTTTACCATCAATAATTACCAAACCTGTGTTATCAAAGTAATCTAATAATGAACTGTTATTGTATATACCAGCGTAAAAGTCGGGGAATTCGAAATTATTATTAAACTTGAGCTCTCCAGAAAATTGTTGAATATTTTGCTTCTGTCCCATTTGGTTACCAAAGTATTCAATTGAGGCATTATTTGTTGGGAAAACGACTTCGCTTACTGGATAAATTATAGCTTCATTCATTACTTCTAAGGAAGTTTGGGAATTAGTATCAAAACTGCGTAAACTTACTACCTCATCGCCCCAAAACTCCATTCGAATTGGATTTGCATAGATCGGACAAAAAATATCAACAATTCCACCTCTTTGACTACATTGTCCTTCCATTTCAGTAAACTTGTTCAATTTATAGCCAAACTGTAATAGTAAAAATAACAAATTTTTCATTTTTAATGATGTGCCTTCTTTAATAATCAGCCTTTTTTCTTTCATTTCAAAAGAACTAATTATTTTATTTGTAATGGCAGAAATTGGGGCAACAACTATCGGAGGATATTGTGTTTTTTCTGATTCAATGATTGCAGATAAAGCTTTGGATCTTTGAGTGTAGGTCATGGAGTTAATATGTAAAAATTCAAATGGTATGTTTTCAAGTGGAGGATAATAAAACACCTGGTTTTGAGAACCTGTAATCATTAATAAATCATTAACTAAGGTTTCTGCACGATTAATATCACGAGTCAAATACAAAATTGGTGAATTGAATCTAAAATTTAGTGAATTAAACAATAGTGATCTGCCACAATCAGGTACTGAGACCTCTGTGTAAAGATTGGTTTTTAATAAGTCGATTAGACTTAAATACCAGTCAGAATTGTTAAATAATTCTGACACTTTATGAAACACTATGGAACTCCTGTTGACTCCGCAATTACGTTGTTTTACAGTTTGTACTACTACTCTATACTAATGTCGCAAATTTACCAAGAGGGACACAACATGAATGTAAAAAACAAAACTATCGGATTTATCGGATTAGGAATTATGGGTCTTCCAATGGCAAAAAACCTAATTAAGAGTAATTTTGACCTCATTGTATACAATCGTACCAAATCAAAAACTAAGGAACTAAGTGAATTAGGAGCTCGAGTAGCTAGTAATCCAAAAGAGGTTGCAGAAAATGCCAAATGTATAATTACTATGCTTACTGATTCTCCAGATGTTGAACAAATAATTCTCGGAGAAAATGGAGTAATTCAAGGTATTCAAGCAAATAGTATTGTAATTGATATGAGTACAATCTCTCCGAAGATAACTAGAAATATCAATGAGGAATTAAGCAAACATCAAAGTTCATTACTTGATGCACCTGTTAGCGGTGGTTCTTGGGGAGCTATCGAAGGCACACTTTCAATAATGATTGGTGGAAGTAACGAAGATTTTAATACTTGCCTACCTGTATTTGAAGCAATGGGTAAAAATATAATCCACACAGGATCTTCAGGTATGGGGCAAACTACTAAATTAGTAAATCAAATATTAGTAGCTGGTACCATGAATGCTGTAGCTGAAGCAATGGTTTTCGCCGCTAAATCCGGGGCAGATTTACCTACTACTATTGAAGCCGTTGGTGGAGGCGCTGCGGCTTCTTGGCAATTAAACACACTAGGTCCTAGACTAATTAAAGGTGATTTTGATCCTGGATTTATGATTAAACTACAACAAAAAGATCTGAGACTAATTATTGAGTCAGCTCAAGAACTAAACGTCGCAATACCTGGTACTTCGCTTGTCAGCCAGTTATTTGCAGGGTTATTAAGTCAAGGACTAGGAGACGAAGGTACTCAAGCATTAGTTAAAGCCCATGAACAACTTTCGAATGTGAAAGCAAGAATATAATAAGGAGTATTTTGAAAAATATTACTGTCGGAATAATTAGCCCCGGAGATATGGGGCATGCTGTTGGAGCACAACTCATAAATAATAACGTTAATGTAATCACTTCATTAGAAGGAAGAAGTAAAAGGACCAAATCGTTAGCAAAATATGCAAAAATACAAGATGTAGGAAATTTAAAAAACTTAGTTGAAAATTCCGACTTGATCCTATCTATATTAGTCCCATCACAAGCTGTACCTTTTGCCAAAACGATTTCAGAAACTATCAAATCATTAGATAAATCTATTTATTTTGCAGATTGCAATGCAATCGCTCCACAAACAACTCAAAAAATGTCGGAATATTTTAACGGTACATCAGCGATTTTTATCGATGGTGGTATTATCGGGGGACCTCCATCAGAAAACTACCAACCAGTTTTTTATACTAGTGGGCCTGATACAACCCCTTTAGAAAGTCTAAACGGCAAGGGTATTAAAGTGAATAATATAGGTTCTGAAATTGGACAAGCTTCTGCGATTAAAATGTGTTATGCAGGAATGACTAAGGGTACTATAGCTTTGAATATTTCTGTTTTATCAACTGCCAAAATTTTAGGAGTATACGACAGCCTAATTGCTGAATTTAGTAAAAGTCAGTCTGAAATGTTAAAACGTATGAATGGCATGAGTGAAGTTCATACTAAATCAAATAGATGGATTGGTGAAATGTTAGAAATCAGTTCAACTTTTGAATCTGCAAATCTCAGTGGAATGTTTCATAAAGCTGCAGCAGACACCTATGATTTTGTTAGTAAGACAGAAATTGCGCTTAATGAAACACCTGAAAATTATAAAGAAGACCGCTCATTAGAAGAATTGATTGATATATTTTCAAAATATCTTCAAGAATAGCTTATTGTTCCATCCACTCATCTATAATTTTGTGATCTCTTTCAAAAGCTAAAACAGGTAATTTATCTATTGGAAAAGTTTGTATGCTTTGAACTTCTGAATTGTCAGTTATTTCACCACCAACAACGTGCCCACCATATACAATGAGTATAATCGGATCATTTTTTTGTGAATATACTCCTATTAGTTTATCAAGTTCTACAATATAACCCGTTTCTTCAAAAACTTCTCGTATAGCCGCATCTTCTACTTTCTCGCCTCTATCCACAAACCCAGCAGGAAAAGTCCATTTCCCTCTTTGAGGTTCCAGATTTCTTTGGATTAATAAAACTTTTGATTTAATTGTAAATAAAACACCAGTCACAACTTTGGGGTCTATAAATTCCATACGATCACAATTAATACAAAAAAACCTATTGATATTCTCAAAAGGTTTAAGAATCATTTCAGTAGCACATGAAGAACAATATTTTATAGTAGACATAAATTTAGCACAATTTACGTTAAAATTTATATTACCACCATCATATTATAAGAAGTTATAAAAAACATCCTCTAGAAGTTTGACACCCCTATAATTGGATTGATACAATTTATACCTGCTGAACATTTTTTCATAGATTTCATTCAGAGGATTCTTGTGGGTAATGAAGTACAAATAATTCAAGACACTTGGATTGCTATTTTAATAGCAACTGCATTTGGAGTTATTTCTATTTTGGGTATGTTCATAGCATCATTTATATTATCTCCCAAAAGAAAATCTATTGATAAACTAATCACATATGAAAATGGAATACGACCTACTCCATTTTCTTGGTCACAAATTCATGTACGTTATTACATATTTGGAATCTTATTTCTTATATTCGATGTTGAAGCAGTTTTTATATTTCCTTGGGCTGCTGTATTCAACGAAATTAAAGAAAATGTTAATGGCGAATTTACAGTGGCATTATCAAATCTAGTATTTTATGAAATGATGGTATTCATTGCCATACTAATTCTAGGAATTGTTTATGCTTGGAGAAAAGGAGTTCTGCAATAGAAATAAATAAAATGCAACCAGAATCCTGGACTCCTAAAAGAGATCATAAACTCTCAATCCCTTTAATCCCTACAAGTAATGATAATTGGGAAACACCTGATTCTATAAGTTCTGGGAATGTACCGGCACAAAGTCTACTTCAAAAGTCTGGTACCCCTGGTGTAATTACTGCCAAAATTGACCAATTATTAGCCTTAGCTAGAACGTCGTCTTTATGGCCTTTAACTTTTGGATTAGCTTGCTGTGCAATTGAGATGATGAGCACATATATGGGACACCATGACCTTGATAGATTTGGAGTAACACCATGGCCTTCACCACGACAGGCCGATGTAATGATTGTTGCAGGCACTGTTGTTAAAAAAATGGCAAAACCTATTCAACTACTTTATGAACAAATGCCTGAACCTAAATGGGTAATTGCCATGGGAAGTTGTGCTACTAATGGAGGTCCTTACTATCGATCTTACTCAGTAGTTATGGGAGTAGATCACATTATACCAGTTGATGTATACGTTCCAGGTTGTCCTCCACGACCAGAAGCACTCATGGAAGGCATATTAAGATTACAAGAAAAAATCAAACAGGACGCTAGAAGAAATGGCTGAAGAAGAAACAACTGAATCAATATCAGAAGAAGAAGTTTCTGCAGATTTAGATCCAATCATAGTAGAAAAGATTACTACACTTGAAAATATTCTGGGTACATATGATATTACTATTACTTCTTTTCTAGGAGAAATTAATATACATATACAAAGAACAGACCTTTTAGATATTCTTACAATTCTCAAGAACTCCCCTGAAACATCTTGCAACCTTTTCTTATGCCTGAGTATTGTTGACTATGAAGATAGATTTGAAGCTGTTTATCACTTACAATCTACAACCCTCAACCATCGATATGTTATTAAATCAAGTCTAGATAAAGATAAACCATTAATTTCATCATGTATTGGTTTGTGGAAGGGTAGCGATTGGTACGAAAGGGAAGGCCACGATTTATTTGGGGTTGTTTTTGAAGGCCACCCGAATCTATCCCCCTTGCTATTATACGAAGAATTTGAAGGATATCCAGGAAGAAAAGATTTTCCTTTCAACGATTATAAAGAATGGTAAAGTATGACTAATCAACAAAGTTTAAATAGTGTAGATATGCTACTAAATATGGGACCTCAGCATCCATCTACTCACGGTGTTTTCAGAATAGTACTTCAGATAGATGGAGAAAGAGTCATTGATGTGGATCCGTATATAGGTTATCTCCATCGCGGATCAGAGAAACTATCTGAAGGAGAACAATATGCACAAATCGTCACTCTTTTTGATCGATTAGATTATTTAGCTAATTTCAATAATGAACTTGTTTTTTGTATGGCAGTTGAAAAATTAATGGAAGTAGAAATACCAGAGAGAGCAGAATATATAAGAGTAATTTTATGTGAACTTAATCGCATAGCTAGTCATTTCCTTTTTTACGGAACCATGGGAATGGATGCTGGTGCTAGTACTCCCATACTTTACGGATTTAGAGATAGGGAAAAAATCCAATCTGTTTTCGAATCTGTAAGTGGTGCAAGAATGATGCATAATTACTTTAGGATCGGGGGGGTAAAAGAAGACTTACCAACTGATTTTTTTGAAAAAATTTATTGGCTAATAGACGAAATAAAAAAAGGAGTTGATCAAGCAGATAGCTTATTATCGTTTAATGAAATATTTCTAAACCGTACAAGGAATATTGGATTAATCAATGCTGAAGATGCTATAGACTTCGGACTTACTGGCCCAAATTTACGAGCGTCAGGCGTTTCCTATGATTTGAGAAAAAATGATCCATATTCTATTTATGAAAGGTTTGATTTTGATATTCCTGTGGGTGATCGTGGAGATGTTTGGGATAGATATTTTGTCAGAGTTCAAGAAATAAGAGAATCAGTTAAAATTATTGAACAAGCTTTAAAGCAAATACCTGATGGAGAAATCGCAGCAAATGTTAGAAGAATTGCACGACCTCCAGAAGGCGATATTTTTGTACATGCTGAAAATCCTCGTGGGGATTTTGGGGTATATTTAGTTAGCGATGGTTCAGATAAACCCTATAGACTAAAAATTCGTCCCCCATCATTTTGTAACTTAATGGCTTTAAGACATATGATGCGAAATGCCTATGTTTCTGATGCAGTTATGATTTTAGGTTCAATTGACATTGTTTTGGGTGAAGTAGATCGATGAGTATTGTAGACCTTTTCTTATTACAGATAAAAATTATTGCACTTTTTGGTGGGCTAACCATAGTCGTTTTATCTATGGTATGGCTTGAAAGAAGAGGTTTAGGAAAAATACAACGAAGAATTGGTCCTAACCGTGTAGGCCCACAAGGACTTTTACAATCCCTCGCAGACGGCATAAAACTTCTTGTTAAAGAAGATATAATCCCAGAATCAGCAGATAAATGGATATATTGGCTTGCTCCCATTATTGTCTTTGTACCTCCATTCGTTATATGGGTTACCATACCTATAGCAAGTGATAATTCAGTATTGGCAGTAAATAATATGAATCTCGGACTGCTTTTTGTTATCGCCTTAACTGTTGTTTCAATTACTGGATTAGTTATGGCTGGGTGGGGATCTGCTAATAAATACGCAATACTTGGGGGATTACGATCAACAGCGCAATTGATTAGTTATGAAATACCAATAATCATGGTTGCGATTTCAGTATTAATAATATGTCAAACAACAGATTTAAAAGAAATTGTCGATAAACAAAATATAATTCCATATGCAATTTATCTCCCTTTGGGACTGCTACTCTTTTTCATAGCTGGTATAGCTGAAGTTGGAAGAATACCTTTTGATATATATCATGCAGAATCCGAAATTGTAGGAGGTCCTTTTGTTGAATATAGTGGTGCCCATTGGTCTGTTTTCTACTTAGCAGAGTATATACAAACTTTTACCATCGCTGTATTGATTACTCTTTTATTCCTTGGTGGGTGGCATATTCCATTTGTATCTTTACAAGAAAACATAGTACTTGGGTTTTTTATAACAATTATTAAATCTTACGGTGTTGTGTTGATCATCTTTTGGTTTCGAGGAACCTTTCCAAGAATGAGGATAGACCAGCTTATGTCTTTTGCATGGAAAGTCTTAATACCTTTATCATTTGCAAATGTAGTATTTTCATCAGTAATCATTTTTTACGATATACCTCTTTTGGTATTGTCGATTATAAATATATTGATGACAGTTATAATTGGATATGTTTTGTATACCAGATTTACAAGTCCTGCAAAAATAGATGCAGAAGAAATGTTACGTAAAGCTAGAAATTATAAATTACCTGAGGGAATATAAATGTTAAGTAGTATAAAAGGTTTAATGACTACAATTTCTGAATTTTTCAGACCTGTCGTAACAGCGCAATACCCTGAAAAGCATTTACCAATAGCAGATCGTTATATGGGATTTCCAGTTCTTATGTACGATGACGTTGTTGATGAACCATATTGTACCGGATGTATGGTATGTGTAAGAAATTGTCCTACAAGTTGTATGAGTGCAATAATGAAAGATAATCCTAAAAATGAATCTGGTGAAAGTAAACGACGAAAAATTATAGATGCATTTGAAATCAACTTAGGCCGCTGTATATTATGTGGAATTTGTGTAGAAGTATGTAATTTTGATGCGATTGAGATGAGCCATCAACATGAATTATCCGTTGTCAATCGAAATGGCAACAGGGCAAATTTACAACAACTTCTAGAAATGGGTAAAAGTTATCAAAAAGAAACAAATTGGGCTCCACCAGTAAAACCGTCAAAGGAATCTAAAGAATAAAATGAGTAGTTTACTAGTATTTTACATATTAAGTTCGATCATAACAGTATCTGCAATAGGTGTTGTTACAAGTCGCCATGTAGTACACGCTACATTTTATTTATTAATCACCTTATTTGGTATAGCTGGAGTCTATGTAATTTTACTCTCACAGTTTTTGGCAATAGTACAAATTTTGCTTTATGGCGGAGCAATAATTATTGTTATTCTTTTTGCACTAATGCTAACTAATATTTCAGATTTTAATTTTCAAGTTAAAAACAAACATTGGAAATACTCCCTCATAGGTTCAATATTATTTTTTATAACAGGCACAATTGCCTTCATTACTACCGGTGGAAATACTGTAACTGGGGCCTTGGGTACAGATATGAAAAATATTGGGATAGAACTTTTTTCGTATTGGGGAATTCCTTTCGAAATAGTATCCGTCATTTTGTTAGTGGCCTTAATAGGCGCAATTGTAGTATCAAACACAGAAAGTAATAAATAATGGATGAGTTAAGTCTTATACACATACAAATTGCAAGCATAGTATTATTTTCTATTGGTATTTATGGAGTTCTTTCTCGAAGGAATGCAGTACTTATTTTACTTGCAATAGAACTTATGCTTAACGCAGTAAACCTTAACTTAATTGGTGTTAGCGCATTTTTAGATCAATCAAGATTTTTAGGACATATTCTCATAATTTTTATCATAACAATAGCTGCAGCAGAAGTAGCATTGGCTCTGGCTATTGTGTTGAAACTTTATAAAGAAAAACGTAACACTGATGTTGATAAACTCGATGTTTTGAAATGGTAACAAACTACCGAAGGAAATGTATTAATGGAATTAAATGAAGCGGCTTTACAAGCTCCAAGTAATCTGGGAATAGTATGGTGGGCACCTGTCCTCTATATAATCTCTTTTGTTGCTTTAGGCCTATTAGCGAGAACAAAAATCAAATATACATACTTTATTCCGATTATTGTCTCATTTATTGGTATTGGAATTTTTATAACTGTTTTTAGTACTTATGTCACCCATACATGGCCAAGATATGGTTGTGACGTAATAGGAGTTTGTTGGAATGGTATCGATCCTTGGTTTGTTATTGGTGATATTGAAATGCATTTTGGAGCAATCATTGATGGCCTTACAGTAACAATGTTAGGTTTGATAAGTATTGTCGGTTCGTTAGTTATTATTTACTCAGTATCATATATGCATGATGATCCAAGAAAAACTTGGTATTTTTCTTGTATATCATTTTTCATCGCAGCAATGCTCTTTCTTGTCTTAGCTAACAACCTATTATTAATTTATGTGGCATGGGAGTTAGTAGGTTTAGGATCTTATTTACTTATAGGTTTTTGGTATGGAAAACAAACTGCAGTTGATGCAGCAAAAAAAGCATTTATCACTACCCGTATAGGTGATGTTGGTTTAATGGTTGGTATTTTAATATTGGGCGCTAGTTTCACAACTAGTAGTGGATCGATTGGAACTTTCCATATCCCTGATATTATCCTCGCTGCCCAACAAGGTATGTATAGCACCGCTGAGCTTAATTGGGCTTGTCTTTTGATTTTCCTTGGAGCAATGGGTAAATCTGCACAGTTCCCTCTACATATTTGGCTACCTGACGCAATGGAAGGGCCAACACCAGTAAGTGCTTTAATTCATGCAGCCACAATGGTTACAGCAGGTATATATCTTATAGCCAGGTTATTTCCATTATATGAAATTTCTACTATAGCCCTTACTGTTGTAACAATTGTAGGCCTAATTACTGCCATCATTGCTGCATCAATGGCATTGGTAATGAATGATCTGAAAAAAATTCTTGCTTATTCAACAGTCAGCCATTTGGGATTAATGATTTTTGGTATTGGAACAGGTGGTTATGCAGCAGCAATGCTTCATCTTGTAGCTCATGGATTTTCAAAAGCCCTATTATTTCTCTCTGCTGGTAATATAATGCATTCTTTACACGAAGAAACAGATATACGAAAAATGGGTAATCTTCGACACTATATGCCCATCACTACCGTATGTTTCCTCATTGGCGCGCTTTCTCTCTCTGGCATTCCGCCACTCAGTGGCTACTTTAGTAAGGATATGCTTCTTCACGGTGTAACCCATGGCAAAATAGATTTTACAAATATTTACTTCTTATTAAGTTTAGGATTTATTTTTCTGAGTGCCCTTTATATGACAAGAGTCTTTATACTCGTATTTTGGTCTAAATCAACAACTGAATACAAAGATATTCACGAAGCACCCAAAACAATGAACATTCCTATAATCATACTCACATTATTTAGCATAGTGTTTGGAATAATAACGTGTTTAATATATCAAGACACACTCCTTGATATTATGTATTTAGTAACATGGGGTTTTCTTGATGATCCTCTTCACTTTGAATTTGATTTAATTCTTACCGCGCTTTCAGTTGGGTTTGCACTGAGCGGCATTATTGCTGGATACTTTTTATATCAAGAAAATTATGTAAACAAATCTATTTTTCATTCAGGAATATTTAAATCTTTAAATAATCTTATTTCTCAGAAATATTATTTGGATGATGCATATAATTGGATAGTTTCAAACGTCGTTAACAAAATAACTGTTCTTGTATCTTATGTTGATCGAGCATTTGTAAATGACATAGGAATAAACACCCCTGGAGAAGCTATTAAGGAAACTTCAAACAAATTGCGCTATATGCAAACAGGAAAAGTATATAACTATGCACTATTTATTGTGCTTAGTATATCTGTCATTGTTCTTATCTGGATATTTCTTGAAACAGGTAAAATCTTATAGGAGTACTAATTGGATAGTTGGATATTACCTTTAATACTTATCGTACCAGTAATAACATTACTGGCAATATTATTTATACCCAAAAATAATGAGGAAACTATAAAAAATATAACAATTTTGGGCTCTGCTATTTCTGGTATTTTCTCTTTATATGTGTTTATGGCTTTTGCACAAACCAGAGATCCAAATCAATTTGATTTTTCGGTTGTTTGGTTACGCAGTTTATCAATCCGTCTAGACTTTGGAGTAGATGGGATATCCGCATTAATGGTTTTATTAGTGGGAATTGTCTATCTAACCGGAACCCTTATTTCTTGCAAAATAACCGAAAGAATAAAAGAATTCTTTATCTTATATATTCTTCTAATTATTGGAGTATATGGTGTATTTATATCACAAGATCTCTTTTTCTTCTTTTTCTCTTATGAATTAGCAGTTGTTCCAATGTATTTACTAATTGCAGTATGGGGTCACAGCTCAGAATTCGAAACATTTAATAGGACAAAAGAATACGGAGCATTAAAATTAATGCTTGTCCTTGTTGCAAGTAGCATACTTATCTGGATAGGAATTTTATCCACATTTATTGTTGCTAATCAAAATAGTTTCTTATTCAAAGACTTAATAAACGCAAATATTGGAAATGATTTCCAGATTTTTATTTTCCCATTCTTTTTCATTGGGTTTGGAGTCTTGGCTGGTTTGTGGCCTTTTCACACTTGGTCTCCAGACGGTCACGTTGCAGCACCAACTTCTGTAAGTATGGTCCACGCAGGTATATTAATGAAATTAGGAGCTTATGGAATTTTACGATGTATTGAATTTTTACCTGCAGGTGCACAAGAATGGATGTGGCTCTTACTTATTCTGGGTACAATAAATGTAGTATACGGAGCATTATCTGCAATGGCTCAAAAAGATCTGAAATATGTCATTGGTTATAGTAGTGTAAGTCACATGGGATATGTATTAATGGGGCTTGCAACTTTAAATGTCATCGGTACAGCTGGATCAGTTCTTCAGATGTTTTCACATGGAATAATGACCGCACTATTCTTTGCATTAGTTGGAGTAATATATGAACGAACACATAGCAGGGACATTGAAACACTCGATGGTTTAATTAAACCTATGGGTATTACTGGAACTTTATTTGTCATAGCAGGTTTAACTTCTTTAGGGTTACCTGGATTAAGTGGTTTTGTTGCAGAATTATTCATATTTATTGGAGTATTTCAAACAAATCCACTTATGGCAATACTAGGAGTAATTGGTGCAGCTATAACAGCTATATATATCTTACGATTAATTGCCAGAATATTTTTTGGTACTGTTTCTGAAAAATGGGCAAATTTACCTGATATTAGTAGATTTGAATTGATACCGTCCATAATTCTTGCTTTCTTTATCGTATTTATGGGAGTTTTACCAATATATTTTATTGATGCTGTCGATGAATCAGTAAAACAATTAATTAATGCATATTTGTCAAATTTTTAGCTGGATAGTTCATGGAAAATATAACAAACAATTTATCATACCTCATACCTGAAATCTTAATTACTGCTCTTGGATTTATAATAATTGGTATTGGAATTTTTACTCGTATAAGAAATAAATATATTCTACCTTTTGCATCAGTAACTGGACTTATATTTACAGCAATTTACATTACTTTCTTTTTTGATATTGGAAATATTCATATTTTATCTACTACTGACCATAATCAAATGAAAGACTTACTAGTATATGGTGGGCTATTAAAATTAGATTCATTTTCTTTACTTTTTAAATTTATATTTATTATTCTGGGTATTTTTGTAATCCTTATGTCTATCGATTACGTTGATAAACATGTAAATCATGAAGGTGAATTTTATGGATTAATTATTCTTTCAATTGCAGGGATGATGATAATGTCAGCTGCAAATGAATTACTAACTGCATACATTGGTTTAGAACTACTAAGCTTCAGTCTATACATATTAGTTTCACTTGGAAACGATCCTGAAAAAACAAACGAATCAAGTATTAAATATATTTTACTTGGTGGATTTACCTCAGCATTAGTTCTTTATGGTATTAGTCAAATTTATACTGAACTTATAAAAAATGATATTGTTAATCCAACTTTCTTCTCATCAATAGGTTTATATGCGTCTCAATACGAAAGCCTACCACCACTGTTCATGTTCGGTCTTTTCCTCTTAATTACAGGTCTAGGATTTAAAATTGCTGCAGTTCCATTTCATACTTGGGCTCCAGATATTTATGAAGGAGCACCATTACCAATAGCTGGTTACTTAGCTACAGCTTCAAAACTCGCTGGTATCGCCCTAATACTAAGAATTTTTTCTGAAATTTTTGAGGGGTCTCACTCAAGCCTTGTAATTATTGTTGCTATTTTGGCAATTCTAACCATGTCATTAGGGAACATTACAGCTATAGCGCAAACGAAATATAGAAGACTTATTGCATATTCAGGAATCAGTCATATGGGATATATTCTTGTTGGATTAGCTGCAAACACTGTTGACTCCTATAGTGCAATAATATTGCACTCTATAGGTTATGCTTTTTCAGGCTTAGTAATATTTGCCGCTTTAATATGTTTTTATAATCAAACTTATAAAGAAAACATTAGTGATTTATCAGGGCTATATAAAACTAATTCATTTCTTGCTCTAAGTATAACTGTTGCCTTGTTGTCAACTGCTGGTTTGCCATTTTTTGTAGGTTTTATATCTAAGTTTTACCTATTTTTATCGGCAGTAGAACAAGATCTTTTATGGTTGGTAATTATTGCACTTATCAACAGTCTGATCTCTCTTTATTATTATTTAATGGTTATAAAAGAAATGTATGTTAATGAACCTAATGATACTCAAACAATCTCTACAACTAATATAGAAAAATTGGTGTTAATCACCTCTCTAATTGGGGTCATTGGTCTAGGAATTTATCCTGACATAATTATGGATGCAATAAACAGTGCTTCAATTTCAGTATTTATACGATAAATAAGGAAAAACATGTCAGATAACTTTCAGATAAAATCAATAATTGCTCAAGAAATATTAGATTCCAGATCTAATCCAACCATAAGAGTCTCCGTTACTTTATCAGATAATAGTATCGGTACTGCTAACGTTCCATCGGGAGCTAGCACAGGTGCACATGAGGCAATTGAATTAAGAGATAATGATCCAAATAGATTTTCTGGCAAGGGCGTATTAAAAGCTGTTACCAATGTCAATAATACTATTGCGAATAAATTATCAGGTATGAAATTCACCGATATTGAAACTATTGATAAAACTTTAATTGAATTAGATGGCACTGAAAATAAAGCTAATTTAGGAGCAAATTCTATTTTAGGAGTATCCCTTGCAACAATTCATGCAATTTCCAATTCAAATGGAATTCCTTTATATCAATACATATCCAATATAACCAATAACAAAATGTCTTTACCTGTTCCAATGTTTAATATCTTAAATGGGGGTAGTCATGCTTCAAACTCCACAGATATTCAAGAATTTATGATTATACCTTCTGGATTAAACTCTTTCACTGAATCTTTACAATTTGGTGCAGAAACATACCAATCTCTCAAATCTTTACTTTCTAAAGAAGGTAAATCAACTAATGTAGGAGATGAAGGTGGGTTTGCTCCAGAAATGAAATCTAACCAAGCTGCAATAGAAATAATATTAAAAGCTATAGAAAATGCAGGTTATAAGATAGTAGTAGATTGCTATTTGGGTTTAGATGTCGCTGCTTCAGAATTCTATATAGATTCAAAGTATGAACTAAAAAAAGATAATCTAAATCTAGATAGTGATGAAATGGTCGAATATTTAATTAATTTAGTAAATTCATATCCTATATTAAGTATTGAAGATGGATTAGCAGAGGATGACTGGAATGGATGGGCTAACTTAACTCAACAAATAGGAAATAAAATTCAATTAGTTGGGGATGATTTATATACCACTAATGTTGCAAGACTAACAAAAGGAATTGAAAAAACTAGCAGTAATTCTATTCTTATAAAATTTAATCAAATTGGAAGTATAACTGAAACTTTTGATGCAATCGAATTAGCAAAGAATGCTAAATGGAGCAATGTGATTAGTCATAGATCTGGAGAAACCGAAGATACAACTATTGCTGACCTAGCGGTCGGAACAGGTGCTGGGCAAATAAAAACTGGAGCACCTGCAAGAAGTGAAAGAGTCGCGAAATATAATCGATTATTAAGTATTGAAGAGGAGTTAAAAGGAAGTGTATCATACGCAGGGAAATCGGCATTTCCTTTCTTATCATAATAATAAGGATTAAATCATGGTAACAAAAATAGGTATAAACGGGTTTGGAAGGATTGGAAGACAAATACTTAGGGTTATAATGGAACAATATCAAAATGACCTAGAAGTAGTATCCATCAACGATGGGGGCAGTATTGAAACTAACGCTCATTTATTCAAATATGATAGTACCTATGGAACCTATAATGGCACAGTTACACACAATGAAAACATTCTTGAAATAGATGGTCATAAAATAAATAAAACAAGTGACCGTAATCCTGAGAACTTAGACTGGTCTAAATATGAAGTTGATATAGTTGTAGAATCTACTGGCAACTTAACGGATAGAGAAAGTGCATCTATACACCTCAACAATGGTGCGAAAACAGTCTTAGTAACCGCTCCAGCATCCAATGCAGATCTGACAATGGTTTTAGGAGTAAATGAAAATGAATATAATCCAGATAGCCATAAAATACTATCCAATGCATCATGTACTACGAATTGCGCAGCTCCACTAGTGAAAGTACTTCATGATAATTTTGGTATAAACCAAGGTTTAATGACAACGGTACACTCCTACACAAATGACCAAAAAGTCCTCGATGGGAACCATAAAGATTTACGAAGAGCAAGAACTGCAGCCGGGAATATAATTCCTACCTCTACTGGTGCTGCAAAAACATGCGCTGTTGTAATGCCAGAATTACAAGGAAAGGTTCATGTTGTTGCCCTCCGTGTTCCAACCCAAACCGTATCTGTAGTTGATTTTGTAGCTACATTAGATAAAAAAGTAACATCTGAAGATATTAATCAAGCTTATAAAAATGCAGCTGAAAGTTCTATGGCTGGAATAATTGAATATTGTGACGAACCCTTAGTATCTAGTGACTTCCGAGGCAGTCCTTATAGTTGTATATTCGATTCTTTATCCACAATGGTATTAGGTAATTCAATGGTTAAAATACTAGGCTGGTATGATAATGAATGGGGATATTCATGCAGAACAGCTGAAATGTTAAAATTTATTGCTAATAAATAAACCAAAGACCCTAGGCTTGATAAAACTGGTGATTAACTGGAAAAATAAATTATTTAAAAACAATGCCGGATTCACAAATAAACCTATAATAATTACAATAATAGTTATAGGTTTCCTGATACGCTTGTATGGAGTGAATTGGGATAGTGGTTATTATTTTCATCCTGACGAACGATCCATATATATGCGTGTAGACTGCATGTATAAAGTCCTCATGAATTCTTTGGGGTATCTTGATTGTATCAAAGCGCCACCATTTGAATTAACCGAGCCTGGACTGCCTTCAGTACAAACGTTTTTAAATAGTGATAAAAGTCCTTTAAACCCACACTGGTTTCCAATAGGAAGCACAATAATTTATCTATTATTATTTTTTAAAATAATTCTTTCTCCTTTTTTCACACTTGGTGTATATGATCTTTACCTTATAGGTAGACCACTTTCGATTATAGCTGATATAGGTTCAATGGTATTTATATATCTGATTGCTAAAAACATTTTTGGAAGCAGGGCAGCATTGTTCTCTCTTGTTCTGTTTGCCTTCTTACCAACAAGTATTCAGCATAGTCACTACTATAGACCTGAGCCATTTTCAGTATTTTTCATTCTGGCTAGTTTTTGGTCCATGCTTAAGTTATATAATAAACAATCCCTCAAACACTATCTTGTTACTGGATTTTGTATTGGCCTCGCACTCTCATTCAAAATCAGTGCATTATCACTAGGAATACCACTTTCTATTTTATTTCTTCTGTTGCTGATCTCTAAAATTGATCATAAATCAATTACCTTACATTTTCGTCAATTCAAATTATTTCTAATCACAGGATTTGTTATACTTTCCACCTATATAGTTCTAAATCCCTATTCAATACTAGATTTTCAAGAATTTTGGGAATGGAATACTCGAGAAATCAACATTGTAAATACTGCAGGTATAGTTCCATATACCATTCAGTATTTAAATTCTCCAAATTTTATTTATGAATTTCTGCAAACAACTAAATGGAACATTGGATTACTAACAGGTGTCTCGCTATGGGTATTATTTACATCAGCAATTATTTATAACTTTAAATATCCCAAAATGAATGAAATTCTTCTTTTAGTCTAGGGATTTGCTTATTTCATAACTATTGCAACAGTAGATGTTAAATTTTCTCGATATATGTATCCCCTTATACCCATAATGATCATTATAGGTTCTGGATATTTATTCAAAATACAAAATTATTTAGGTCAAAAAAAGAACCTTTTAAGTCCAGTTTTTTCAATAATAATTGCAATACTAGCTGCATCATCAATTTTGTATGGTCTGGCATACACAAATATGTACACAAAAGACCATACAGCCGTTCAGGCAAGTAAATGGATCAATGGGAATATCCCAAAAGGAACAAAAATTATAAATGATAATCACTGGGATGAATCCATCCCTGATATTTATGGTTATCAAGTAAAACAAATACCAATATTTGAATCTGACACACAAGATAAAGGATTTGATATAGCCATAGATTTGTCATCATCTGAGTATTTGATCTTTTATAGTAATAGAACTTACAATGCCATATTTAATAATTCATCCCAATATCCAATTAGCGCTTCATATTACAATAATCTTTTCAATCAAAAATTAGGATATTCACTAATTAAATCATTTACTCAATATCCAGAAATCGCAGGTATCCATTTCCAACATGATACTTTCTCCATCAATAACATACCTACACCAATCGGGTTTCCAACGGATGACAATTCAGGATTTTATTTAAACCTAGGTTATGGTGACAACGACATTGTAAATTATGATCACCCTGTAGTACTAATTTTTCAGAATACCCAACACTATAAACCGGACCAAATATACCAAACTATTTATAGTGGACGAACAAATTACCCATCCAAGCTAAATTCTATGCTTACTCTTGAAGACAAAATAACAAACAGCAACGGTGGAACATGGAATAATATTTTTTCTGAAAATATATTAATTGCAAAACTACCCGTTTTATCATGGTTTATCTTATTAGAAATTGTAACAATTCTTTTTTTACCTATATCCCTAATTATCTTTCACGGTTTACCCGATAAAGGATTTGGAATCAATAAATTACTTTCACTATTTGTAATCGCATACATCACATGGATGTTTGTTTATTTAAATATCCTTACATTTACAATGTCTTCAATAATATTAATTGTGGTTATACTTAGTGCAGTTTCGATAAGAATTTTTTATACAAACAAAGATTATATAGTCACAACGATAAAAAATAATATCAAACTATTTGTTATAGAAGATTTGATATTTCTTTCAGCATTTGGATTATTTGTACTAATACGATGGTTTAATCCGGATTTATGGCATCCATATCTAGGTGGTGAAAAACCAATGGATTTTGCCTATCTAAATGCAATTATAAAATCAACAACAATGCCGCCATACGATCCATGGTTTGCCGGTGGGTATATCAATTAATATTATTTTGGACAGTTTTTTATAGCTGTGTACATAATCCTTTCTGGTATTCTTCCAGAAATCGCGTACAATCTTGCCATCCCAACTTTGTATGCATTTACTGCAATTCTCTCATTCTCAATTGGATATAATATTTATTCTCTTTACCGTGAAAAAATACATCTCAGCAGAACATCTATATTTGCTGGTTTTATTACTCTATTTCTCATAACATTATCAGGTAATTTTGGAATACTTTTTCAAATCATTGATAATCCAAGTTATCTCATGAACCCAACACGATTTGACTGGTGGGGACCAAGTAGAATGATGGAACCACAATTTAGTATCACAGAATTCCCTTTTTGGACCTTTCTATTCGCTGATTTACATGCCCATTTAATCGCCCTTCCATTTACCATATTAGCAATACTTGTAGGTTTAAATGTTTGTACTAACTTACTAAAACAGGAGGGAATTTTTACAAAAAAATTTATCGCAAGTTTTTTATCTTTTGCACTAATATTGGGATCTCTTTCCGTAATTAACACCTGGGATTATCCAACATATTTAGTCATTTCATTATTTTTTATATTTATTGGGATTTTTACTTCACTATCATCGATTCAACAAAAAATTACAAAACTCATCTTAATTTCTTCGTCACTTATTACTATTTCGTACCTGTTATATCTACCATATCATTTGGATAATACAATCTACACGTCAGGATTCCATCTAAGTAATGAACAAACAGCTATTTCGGATTTTCTATCGATATATGGATTTTTTCTTTTCATGCTTCTTTCATATTTTCTTCTAAAAACACTCAGCTTTTACACATCTTTACCTATCCCAAGAAACCTAATTTTCCCAATTAGTATTATTCTTATTTCAGCAATTACGGTGATCCTATCTTTCACACTATATTTTGGATATTTTACCGTTGGTATTATTGTCATTTTAATAATAATGCTTAAATTAATGATTCCAGATTTATATATGAATTCTTTAGGAAATCGATACTATTTATTTCCCTTGTTTTTCATATTACTTTCGTTAAGTATTTGTATTTTTGTAGACATATTTACTATTGATAATGATATAAATCGAATGAACACAGTCTTTAAGTTCTACAATCAAGCATGGATTCTCTTTTCTATTGGCTCAGCGTTTTTACTCACTATATTACTCGAATCTATAAATTCTAAATTAATATTTAATAACCGAATTGTTACATTCTTTTGGATATTTTTACTTGGATTTTTTGTT
>MDTE01198276.1_pt1 | contig 28384 bp, 29 predicted proteins | sample 811231 | NCBI WGS metagenome assembly MDTE01 (sample SAMN05326651, study PRJNA326480) | marine metagenome | isolation source: seawater | place: Indian Ocean: Red Sea | collected 2010 | reverse complement strand
TCCAATTAATCAAAATTTATTAAGACGAATAGGGTTATATAGACGAGCTTGGGAGCTCGGAAGCTCATCATTACCTAAGCCAAAAAATGATTCTGATTATCAAGCTCGTGATATATTTGATGGCAAACCCTTTGCTACTGATTTTACATTTACTCGTTTCCTAGTTCCTTTTTTACATAGGCTAGAGGGGTGGGCTCTTTACATGGACTGCGACATGTACTTTAGATCTGATCCATTGGAATTATTTGAAAAATACAATGATTCAAAATATGCAATATATTGCGTGAAGCACGACCACGAACCCTCAGAAGTAATAAAAATGTATGGAAATGAACAATATCAATATTCGCGAAAAAATTGGTCATCCATGGTTTTATATAATTGCGGGCACCACGCCCATAACAATTTGTCTGTTGATGATATAAACACAAAGCCAGGAAGATGGTTGCATAATTTTTTGTGGCTAGAGGAAAAAGATATCGGAAATTTACCAGAGGAATGGAATTGGCTGGACAAACATTCATCCACCGAACTTTCAGCAAAAAATGTTCACTTTACAAACGGTGGGCCTTGGTATGGAAAAAGTGGATGGAATCCATCAAACAACTTGGATGAAATGTATGCCAAGGAGTGGCTAAAACTAAAAGAAGAGATTGAAAAAAATTAATATGAAAAATGATTTTGATAAATTTAATGTTTTGAGAGAAATAGGAAAAAAACCAGAGAGTTCTCAGAGAGATCTATCTCAATCATTGGGGCTGAGTTTAGGAAAAATTAATTATTGCATTAAGGCTCTACGTGCAAAAGGTTTGATAAAGATGAATAATTTTAAAAAAAATAAAAATAAACTTGGCTATGCATATTTATTGACGCCCAAAGGTATTGTTGCAAAAACAAAATTAACATTAAATTTTATGCAAAGATCAATGAAAGAATATGATGAGCTTTCAAAAGAAGTAAAAGAGAATGAAGATAGTAACAAAAATTAAATCACAACTAAGCTTTAGATAAAAACAAATATTATAAAATGAATTATTTTAAAAAAGTTTGGTGTGTTCTATCCCAAAATTTTAAGAGAAAAAGTATTGTTTTACTTTTTTTGATTTTAATAACTACACTTTTAGAAGTTTTGGGCATTGGTTTAATAGTTCCTGTTATTTTGTTTTTAATCGATGATGATATTTTTTCTAAGTATCCCTTCTTACTAACAATTGTTAGCTATTTTTATTACCAACCTGAGAAAACCGAATTAGTAAAATTTGGGCTGCTGTGTTTGATTTCAGTTTATTTTATTAAAAATTTTTTTATAGCATTTTTTTCATATTATGAAAGCAAATTTGCCTGGGGAGTGAAAGCCGATGTATCAAAAAGATTATTTAATTATTATATTAATGAAGAACTAAGTTTTCATAATAAAAAAAACTCTGCTTTTTTAATTAATAATATTACAAAAGAAACTGCAATATTTTTTCATGTAGTAATGCATTCAATTATACTTATTTCTGAAATTTTTATTTTTACAGGAATTGCTTTATTATTAATTTATTACCAGACGTCAGTCTTTCTTATAATATCAATCACTTCTATCGTTTTTATTGGAATATATAATTTATTTACTGCTGATAAATTAGCTAGTCTCGGAAAAGAGAGACAAAAACAAGATGGTTTAATTATTCAGAAAATTCAACAAGGTCTTGGAGGTATAAGGGAATTAAAAATATACAATAGACAGACCGGTTTTTTAAACATGTTTCAGAAAAGTAATCAAGAGCTATACACCGTATCTTGGTTACAGCAATTAATTCAAAAACTACCAAGGCTTTTGTTAGAATTTGTAATAGTTTTGGCTATGGTTATTGCAATTTTTATGTTTTTAAAAATAAACCTTGCTATCAATGATGTAATTGTAACGCTAGGTTTATTTGCATTGGCAGCAGCCAGAATTTTACCAAGTCTCAATAGGATTTATAAAGCAATTCAGACTATAAAGTTTGGTCTTCCAAGTGTTAACCTTTTAAATGCCGAACTGTCAAAAGTTAAAAAGGATAAATCTATTACCAATGAATTAGAAAATGACAATAAGGAAATCAAGCCTTCAATTAAAAAATTAAATTTTAATACCTCAATAAAAGCAAAAGATATTAGTTTCAAATATCCCAACAGCGAAAAAAAAATTTTTGACAAAGTTAATTTTGATATTACAAAAGGAAAGTTAATTGGCATTATGGGTCCAAGTGGCTCTGGTAAAAGCACCATAGTAGATATCATCTTAGGTTTGTTGAAGCCGGATGAAGGATATGTATTGGTGGATAATAATAACATTCATGAAAACTTATTAGGTTGGCAAAAAAATGTGAGTTATGTCCCCCAGACAGTTTTTTTAACCGATGATAAATTAAAAAAAAATATAGCTTTTGGTATAAGTGAAGAAAATATAGATCAGGCAAAATTAGAAAAAGCAGTGGAAGCTTCCGAGCTAGAAGAGTTCGTAAAATCATTACCCGAAGGACTAAATAGCATGATAGGAGAAAGGGGCTCAAGGATATCTGGTGGACAAAGACAGAGAATCGGACTTGCCAGAGCTTTGTACAATTCGCCAGAATTATTAGTTTTAGATGAAACTACAAGTTCTTTAGAAAAAGAAACTGAAAAAAAAATAATGGCAAGTATCTTAAAAATTCAAAAAAGCATTACTATTATACTCATTTCACATGATGATAATTTAGTAAAAAATTGCGATATTATTTACTCCATAGAGAATAATAAAATTCTAAAAAAAAACAAAATATCTAATAATTAGGGCACAACCTGTATGAAAAAATTATTTATTTTTATGAATACCAATCCTACAAATAGGTATTTTTATGAAAAAAATATCAAAGATGTAAAAAAGTGTAATAAGTGGCAAGTACAATTTTGGAATTTACTTAAGATAGAAAATAAAAAATTGAATGATATATATGTTAAAAAAAAAGGAAACAGAATAATCAAAGATAAGAATATTATAAATATTGAAAGTGTTTTTTCATTAAAAAAACAATTTGATAAATTGCCACCAGCTTTCTTTTATTTTAATGGTGCCGCCAAAACCTATAAAGCTTTATTAATAGATCGGCTACTTCATATTTATGGAGGAAAAAAAGTATACATAGAGGATAATGGAAAATTGACGGGCGCCAGATCTTTTAAAGAAAATTTTAGTTTTGTTTTAAAATATTTTGATAAATTTGCTTTAGAAAAAATAATAAAATATCCAATAATATTATTAAATAAATTTATAAAATTTAAAGTTATTTTGCCCACGACTAATATATTTTTTGTTCCTAATAAAGTTTTGTATAAAGTTACAGCTGAAAAGGAAGGGGTATCTAAAATTAAAAAAATTCACGATTATGACTACGAAAGATTTATGAAATTAAATAAATTTAAAAAAAGGAAAAAATTTATCGTTTTTATTGATCAAGCTATGGATTCTGGTTTTGAGAGAAAAATGCTTCGTGGAGCCTCGCTAATTGCTGATACTGCTGAGAGTAAAAAATATTGGAATAAAATAGAGCAGTTTTTATTATATATAAAAGCAGAATATGGAATGTCTCCAGTTGTAGCAGGGGCGCAAAGAAGAAACATTTATGATTTACCATTAAAAAATAATAAATTTTTTTTTGACAGGACTGTAGAACTAATCAAGGATTCAAAATTTGTGATTACGCACGATAGCACGGCAATTCACTTTGCTATTTTATTTAAAAAACCGATTATTTTATTAACAATGGACGAGTTCTTTAGAAAAAAACATGCTACTTATCTGACGATAAATGAGCTTTCTAAAGAACTCGGAGCAAAAATTGTAAATCTGGATAAGTTTTCTTATTCAAGAAAAAATTTTAATTTAAATACCTTTTTAAAAATTAATCAAAATAAATACAAAAAATACATAAACAAATACTTAAAGTTTAATAATTCAATGAAAAATGGCACCAGGTGGCAAATTATATTAAATGAACTAGACAAAATTAATTTATAAAATGAAAGTAATAGCAGTTATTCCAGCTCGAAAAGATTCTTTAAGACTTCCTAACAAAAATAGGAGAGAGTTATTAGGGATTCCATTAATGGAATGGTCCGTTAATTTTGCAAAAAAATTAAAATTTGTTGACGATATTATTGTCTCAACAAATGACAAAGTTATAGCTAACAATATGAAAAAATATAAAATTGTTAAAACTTTTATTAGACCGAAGAACTTATCTGGTGATAAAACTTCAACAGTAGATGTAATCCTTCACGTCCTGAAAAAATATGAGAGGAAATTTAGTAAAGTTGATACAATTTTGCTTTTACAACCCACATCTCCTATACGATCAATAAAAAAAATTTATTTAGGATTTAAAAAGTATATTTATTACAAAAAAATAAAATCTGTGATAAGTGTTTCAAATACTAATTTTTCAAATAAAGAAAATTTTGAAATAAAAAAAAATAAATTACTGAGTTTGGACGCCAGGAAAAGTAAAAATTTTTCATATCAAATTAATGGAAATTTTTATATTGCCAGTCCTCTATTTTTGAAAAAGTATAAATCTTTTTATTGTAAAAATTTTACATGCCCATTAGTTTTAAGCTCAAAATCTCTTTCGATTGATATTGACACGATATTTGATTTTAAGATGGCAGAAAGAGCTCTGAAAAGAATATGAAAAAAGAAATTGTAAGTGTTATTGGACTTGGTTTTGTGGGGTTTCCCACCGCTTTAGATAATGGTTTAAATAAAACAATCAAATGGTATTTTGATAAAATTTAATAATGAAAAATAATATTTTAATAAAAAACATTTTAAAATCAGTTAAGCTAGTGGTTAAGCAAAACTCGAAAAAACTGCACGAACCAATATTTAAAGGTAATGAAAAAAAATATTTAAAAAAATGTATTGAAACTGGCTACGTTTCATATATTGGAAAATATGTTAATACTTTTGAAAAAAAAATATCAAAATATACGGGTTCAAAAAATGCTATTGCTTTAGCAAATGGAACTTGTGCACTACATATTTTGTTGAAATATTTTAATGTTGGTATTAATGATGAAGTTATTTTACCAAGCGTTACTTTTGTAGCTACGGCAAATTCAGTTGCACACTGCGAAGCTTTACCACACTTTGTTGATATTGAAAAAGAAACATTAGGAATTTGCCCAGAAAAGCTAGAGGCATATTTAAAAAAAATAACAATCAAAAAAAATGGGTATTGCATAAATAAAAAGACCGGAAGAAAAATCAAAGTATTGATCGCCGTACATGCTTTAGGACTTCCTTGTAAAATACTTGAAATTAAAAAAATATGTAAGAAGTACAATATTAAGTTGATCGAGGATGCAGCTGGGGCGATGGGATCATTCTTGAAAGGGAAGCACCTCGGTAATTTTAGCCAGGCAGGTGTTATTAGTTTTAATGGCAACAAAACAATCACATGCGGAGGTGGAGCTGTTATAATTGCCGAAAATAAAAAGTTGGCTAACAAGATAAGACACTTGAGCACAACAGCAAAAAAAAAACATCCCTGGGAATACATACATGACGAGATAGGTTACAACTATCGAATGACCAATTTAAATGCCGCAATAGGATGCGCTCAATTAGAAAATATAAATAAGATTATTTCTGCAAAGAGAAAAAATTTCTTTTTATACAAAAAACTTTTTAAAAAAAACAAAGATATTCAAATTATTGAAGAGCCAAACTATTCTAGAGCTAATTATTGGTTAACTACATTGGTAATTAAGAAAAATAAAAAATTAAAAAACCAAGTATTAAAAGAGTTAAATCAATCTGGCTTTCAAGGCAGATCTATTTGGAAACCATTGCATACGTTAAAAATTTTTAATAAATGCCCCCGGGGAGAGCTTAAAAATACTATGGAAGTTTATAATGGGGCAATTAATTTACCAAGCAGTCCAATTTTAAACTATAAGTAATTTATGAAAAATTTAATTATAACTCAATCTATATCAATTAAGCAGTCTTTAAATCAATTGGAGAAAAATAACGAAAAATGTCTTCTTGTAATTTCAAACAAGGGAACCCTAGTAGGAACTTTAAATGATGGTGATATTAGAAGAGCAATTATTAAAGGGGCAAAAGTAGATTCAAAAATAAGAAATTACGTACAGAAAAAACCATTTTACTTATTTCAGGATGATTTAAAAAATAAAAAAGATTATGAAATTTCCAATTTGATCGAAAAAAAGAAAAAAAATAACATTGATGTAATTCCTATATTAGATAAAAAAAAAAAAATTATCGATATACTTAGTTTGAATAAAAAAAATGCAAATCAAAATTCAAATAAATTGCTTAGAAAAGTTCCCTTGGTTATTATGGCTGGAGGAAAAGGATCGAGATTAAAACCTTTTACAGACATTTTTCCAAAAGCTCTTATTCCTATAAATAACGTGCCTGCCATTGAACATATAATTAATCATTTTAGAAAAAGTAATGTTACAAATATTTTTTTAACTCTTAATTATAAGAAAGAGTTGATAAAATCTTACTTTGCTGACAAGAAGTTACTTAAACTGAAATATGTTGAGGAGAAAACACAGCTAGACACAGCCGGCGCAATTGGATTATTAAAAAATAAGATAAAATCAGATTTTTTTATTTGTAATTGTGACACTCTATCAAAAATAAATATAGAAAAATTTTTTGAATATCATTCAAAAGGAAATTTTGACATTACTTTGGTTGCCGCAGCAAAAAAGCATAGCTTATCCTACGGATCCTGTAAGTTGGATGGTAAAGGAAATTTAAAAAAAATAATTGAAAAACCATTTACAAATCATTTAGTAAATATTGGGCTTTACCTTTTAAAACCAAATATTATTTCAATGGTTTCGGGCAAAGAAAGTATTAGTATGGATCAACTGATAACAAAAGCCAAAAAAAGAAAAAAAAGAATTGGAGTGTTTCCTGTAAATGAGAATAGCTGGAAAGATGTTGGCGAATGGTCTGAAAATTATAAATTAGTTTTTAATAATTAAAAGGAAAATAATTTTTTAGAATAAAAATGATTGATGTCACCAAATTTTTTAAATTTTTACGCAACAATGGAATAAATTTTTTTTCTGGCGTTCCTGACAGTGTATTAAAAAATACAAAATGGTTTCTAGAAAAAAAAAGCAAAGAGCAACATATAATTGCAGCGAATGAAGGTTCTGCAATTGCATCCTGTATAGGATATTTTCTTACAACAAACAAACTACCCTGCGCTTACATGCAAAATTCAGGACTGGGTAATGCAATAAACCCATTAATATCTATAGCTCATAAAAATGTATATTCTATACCTATTTTATTATTAATTGGTTGGCGGGGATCCCCTGGTTCAAAAGACGAACCTCAGCACGAGGTAAATGGCCTCGTTACCCCAAAATTATTGAACATTTTGGACATTAAATATTGCGTACTTAATAATAAGGGAGATTTTACAAAATTAAGAAAATTAATAAAATTTTCAAGAAAAAATAATAAACCAGTAGCTTGTCTTATCAAGAGAAATATTTTGATAAGTAAAAAAAAGCATTTTTCTTTCACAAAGCAAAAATCAGATATTACAAGAGAAGAATTTATTAAAGTTTTACTAAATAAAATTAATTCAAAAACTAAATTAATATCTACCACTGGTTTTACATCAAGAGAGCTTTATCAATTAAGATTAAGGGATAAATTTAGTAATGGACAAGATTTTTACATGGTTGGAGGCATGGGTCATTCATCCATGGTTGCTTTGGGCACATCACTGCATACAAAAAAAGAAGTAATTTGTTTAGACGGAGACGGATCATTAATTATGCACATGGGATCTTTAACTAATATTGGATTTTTTGCAAAAAAAAACTTTAAGCATATTTTGTTAAATAATTTTTCACACGAATCTGTCGGAGGGCAGAAAACAAATTCTGAAAATCTTAATTTTAGGAAAGTCACTGAGGGATCAGGTTATAAAAAATACTTTTTAATAAAAAATAAGAATCAAATTACTAAAATTCTTAAGAAATTTTTAAAATGTGCTGGACCAAGTTTTTTAGAGGTAAAAATAAAACAGGGAACTTTAAAGGAGCTTACCAGACCAAAAAATTTAGAGAAAGTAAAAAAAACATTTATAAAATAAAATTAATCAAACCAGGCTTTGTTGTCTTCAATTAATCTTTTTATATTTTCTTCTGATATCATAGACAGCTGATAAAGAACATCGCCAGATATTTTTCCTCCGATTCTTAAAATTAGAAGTTTACCTTTATTGTAGAATTTATGTTTTAAATATGGCTTCAAGTATATAGAATCACCTGGTTCAAATTTTTCTGTAAATTTATCTTCTATTTTTATACTACAATTTTTTTCCCCAACATTATAAATATATTGATGGCACGGAATTTCCATATTAGAACTATGTTCTTGCTCTTGTAAAATTTGTAATTCGTAAGCTTTTGATAAAGGTAGTTGGGCTAAATTTGTTAATTCTAAAAATTTATATATTTGATTTTGAGTTGAAGGAAAAAACCAACTTCTATTATCTTCATATTTCTTTATTTTTACTTCATGATTTTTTATAGGAGGAAGCAAATCTCTAATATTAATATTTAAATAATCAGAAATTCTTTTTAAAGTTATTAAATCTGGGGGTTTTTTTTCTTTAGAGAATTTATTTAAATCAATATTTATATTTTCTTTAATATTTTCATAAGTCATCGAGGCTGCATTTAATTGATAATTTAAATTATCGACAAAACTTTCAGATTCATTATTAATATTTAATTTGAATTTTTTTGCTAAATCATATCCAATGGCGGAAAGCTCATTTACACTCTCCCCATCTATTTTGTCAGTATAAGTTAAAGCCAAAATATGGCCCAATTCATTTTTTGAGTTTTTTCTGGTTGTAAAAGTATGAGGAACGTAAGGGCTGATATACATGGAGTCGCCAGTGTTCATTGCAGCAACTTTTTTTTCTTTATTTTCTATATAATAAAAATTTACTGGTCCTATAAAATATGTAAATTGATGCAAAAAATGACCATTGTTGAATTTAACTTTATCATCACTAGGATCAAGATTGTCTACAACTGCCAACTCTTGTATCCACTCCGGTCTAAAAGGGGAAACTTTACTCATCACGGTATCTTTATATAGGTAGTAAGGTTTGCCTCCTCGGTACATTATTCTTTCAGATGAATTGCTTTGAGAAGATTTAAAGATTTTGTAACCATTTTTGGTGTCATCTTCTATATGAAAAAAATCTGAGTAATTTACAGGCCAAACTTGCACAGCTTTTTCAATTAAATTTAAATCAAGTTTTGCCTCATTTGATAAAATCTTATCGATTTTATCCTTGCTAATACCCAAATCTTTAGCGGCATCTTCTGGCCTTCTTTTTAAGTCATTAAGAATTTTTCTTAACTTTAAGCTTGGAGAACTTTTCATTTTAATTTCGCAATCTTTAATATAATTTACATTATAAGAATTTTATGAAAAAAAAAAGAAACATTTTTCCTTTTAAAGGACCATACGTTTATGTGCCAATGTGCATCGACTATCTTCATCATGGACACATTAATATTTTGAAAAAAGCAAAAAAATTTGGAAAAGTAATAGTGGGATTGATGACAGACAAGGCTATTTTATCTTATAAAAAAAGAAAACCTATTATTAAATTTAGCAACAGAAAAAAAATTATTGAAAGCCTGAAGATCGTAGATTTTGTTATACCCCTAAGGGCTTTGAATTATCCTGGAGAAGCGGAAAAATATAAATTTAATTATTTTGTTCATGGAACTGATTGGAGGAAAGGTCCTCAATTAGAAAATAGAAACAAGCTTATTAAAACCATGAAGAAATGGAACGGGAAGGTAATTGAGATTCCTTATACCCGGGGCATTTCGTCATCTATAATAAGAAAGAATCGAAAAAAAAATTAATGAGCGGACTTTATCTTTCTTTGGCTACAATAAAAAAAAAAATTTTACACAAATCTATAAAAAAAATTTTATTGATCTCTGGACAAAATACATACTATAAAACAGGCGCAAAGGAAAAATTTAAAAGCATCTTAAAAACTAAAGAAACTTTTCTATATATAAAAAAATCCAATATACCAGATTATTACGAGTTAAAGAAAATTATAAGCTACAAGAATTTAATTAAACCTGATTTTATAATAGCTATTGGGGGTGGTTGCGTAATGGACTATGCTAAAATTTGTAGCGTTGTTAACTCTCAAAAAAATCTGAAAGAAAAAATTATTAATTCAGATTTATTCTATGATAAAAAAGTAAAAGTTTTAGCTATACCAACTACTACCGGGTCTGGCGCCGAGGTCACTTCTAATGCAGTTATATATATAAATAATATAAAATATTCTGTCGAAGGAGATAATATAAAGCCAGATTTTTATTCAATAGTTCCTGAATTTCTAATTTCATCAAGTCGTAAAATTGATGCATCATCTGGTTTTGACGCGATAAGCCAAGCTATTGAGTCACTTTTTTCAAAAAAATCAAATCCCAGCAGTATTTTATTTGCGAAAAAAAGTTTGAATATTCTTTTAGAAAATTACATTAGTTTTCTTCGTAAAAAAAATCTTAAAAATTCTTATAAAATGGCTCTTGGAGCAAATTTAGCTGGTAAAGCTATTAGCATTTCTAAAACTACTGCTCCACATGCTTTATCATATCCTTTTACAGCTTTATATAATGTGCCTCATGGTCACGCAGTATCCTTGACTTTGAATAAATTTTTAAAATTTAATTATTTTAATCTAAATCAATCTAATAGCAATTTTGATTTAAATAAAAGATTTGATCTATTGTTTAAATTGACCAATACTAAAGACATAAATCAATTAGATGATTATTTGCTAAAAATAAAAAAAAAAGCACAGCTTGAACAAAACTTTTTTAAATTGGGAGTAAATATTCATAAAGATTATTATAAAATAATCAAAGGATTAAACGAGCAAAGATTGAAAAATAATCCAATCAAAATATCAATAAAAGATATTCAACATATTTTAAAAAATTTTTGATTATTTTTTCTCCACTACTTTTATTGATGAGCGCATTAAATTAAACCTTTACAGAAAGTAAAATTGAATTATACTGTTCAATTATTGAACAAAATTCATATAATACAAAATACAGACACAAATTAATGATTAATATTTACAAAAGGACAAATATTGAATTCTAAATCAATTTTAGACCCCAATTTTATTACTGTTATTAATCTTTTTAATAATAACAATATTCCATATTGGATATGTCACGGAACATTATTAGGAATAATAAGAGACAACCAGTTAATCGAATGGGATCATGATATTGATATTGCCGTATGGTCTAAGGAAGTAAACAAAGAATATATTATTAGTCTAATATCAAAAGAGAATTTTATACTCAGGGAAGGACTTATGATAAAAGACGATATTATATCTTTCTCGAAAGACGGAGGAAGAGTTGTTGATATTAACTTTTATAACAAGATTAAGCTAAATTCAGATCAAAAAGAGATGGCTTATGTGACCTGGTTTGTTCCCAGAAATATTTTTATGAAGATGATCGAAGCTATATCTATGGCTAACAAATATGAAGGAAAATTTAAAAAAATAGTAAAATGCTTTAGCCTTATACAAAAACCAATTTTTGCATTTAAAAAATTACTTATTAATATTAATATTTTCTATAAAGAGGCAGGCTATACTGAACCAATAGAGTTTGTTGAAAAAGTAAAAAAAATTCATTTTCATGGACTAGAAGTCAAAGTTCCGCTACATAGCAAGGAATATTTAAAATATCTTTACGGACCCAATTGGGAAACTCCAAAGAAAGATTATCATTGGTATAAAGATGGACCCTCAACAATTATAAGGTAAAGGAATTATTGTGAAAGTAAAATTAGACAAATTAAAGAAAATTTCTAACCGCAAAGGAAAGATCATAAAAGTATTAAGCAAAAGCTCTAAAAACTTTAAAAAGTTTGGTGAGGTTTATTTGTCACATGTAAAATATAATTCTGTCAAAGCTTGGAAAAAACATTCACTAGCAAATATTAATTTAACTGTAATAAAAGGAAAAGTAAAATTTGTATTTTATGACCAAAAAAATAATAATTTTAAAAGTATAGTTTTAAGTGAAAAAATTAATAAGATTATTTTTATTCCCAAAAAATGTTGGTTTGGTTTTAAAGGATTGAGCAAATCAGAAAATGTAATATTAAGTATATCGAGTCATCTTAGCAGCAAAAGGGAAATAATTAGAAAAAATTTAAAAGAAATTAAATTTAATTGGAAATAATGAAAGTAGTTATATTAGCAGGTGGGTATGGGACACGTTTAGCCGGTTACACAAAATCGATTCCCAAACCAATGGTAAAAATAGGAAAGCTGCCAATCTTGATTCATATAATGAAATTATATTTAAATTATGGATATAAAGATTTTTATATCGCTCTTGGATATAAAAATAAAGTTGTTAAGAAATTTTTTAAAAAATTTAAAAAACTTAATAAAAAATTTGTCTACTATTTAAATGGTTCAAAATGCAATGTTACATTGATCTACACTGGTCACAATACTTTTACAGGGGGTAGATTAAAAAGATTAAAAAATTTTTTTAAACCAAAAGAAAATTTTATGCTGACATATGGAGATGGAATTTCTAATGTAAATTTAAAGAAATTGGAAATTTTTCACAAAAAAAATAAAAAATTAGCAACTGTTACAGCAGTGCGGCCACCAGCGAGATTTGGAGAAATTGTTTTAAAAAAAAATAAAGTTTCAAGTTTTAAAGAGAAACCACAAGTAGGAGATGGTTGGATTAACGGAGGTTTTTTTGTTCTAAATCAAAAATTTTTAAACTTTATTAAAAATGACAATACTGTATTAGAAAAGGAGCCATTGGAAAAAGCATCAAACTTGGGGCAACTTTACGCCTATAAGCATAATGGGTTCTGGAAATGTATGGATGTAAAGCGAGACAAAGATGTTTTGGAGGAAATTTATAAAAAAAATAAATTTAAATGGGCAAAGAAATAAAAAATATTCTAATAATTGGTGGCACAGGTTTTATTGGTTCGCACCTTGTAAATAAATGTTCAAGCCTAGGTTGGAAAGTTATTAGTGCCTCTTTATCTTTACCAGTAAAAAAAAAACGAAATAAAAAAGTTAAATATCATAAAGTTGATTTAACAAATTTTTCCTCTATAAAAAAAAAATTTAACATGCCATTTAACTATATAGTTAATGTAGCAGGCTATATAAATCATAGTAATTCCAAAAAAGATTATAATAAAATAATGAAAGAGCATTTTGTTTCCGTAAAAAATATTATTAAAGTTATTCCAAGGAAAAATTTAGAAAAATTTGTCCAAATTGGTTCAAGTGATGAATATGGTTTGGGAAAAGCACCACAAAGTGAGAAAACTAAATTATCTCCGAAATCTACTTATTCGAAAGCCAAAGCTAAAACTGCAAATTTTTTGAAAAAAATGTATCTAAAGGAAAAGTATCCGTACGCAATAGCTAGATTATTTTTAACTTACGGCCCTGGGCAGAAAAAAAATCGTTTTATTAGTCAAATTATTAATGGGTCTATAAAAGATAAAAATTTTCCTACTACTTCAGGAGAGCAAATAAGAGATTTTTGCTATATAGATGATACCGTATCGGCAATTTTATTAATATTGCGAGATAAAAAAGCAGTTGGGCAAGTTTTTAATGTTGCAACAGGCATTCCGGTAAAAATTAAAACAGTTATTAATTTAATAACTAAAATTGTTGGAAAAGGAACGCCTCAATTTAACAAACGTGGTTTGCGTGAAGGGGAAAACGAAATATTATATGCGAACATAAAAAAAATTAAAAAAATATTAAATTGGAAACCAAAAATAAATCTTCAAAAGGGTTTAAAAAAAACAATAAAGGCATTCAAGAAAAATGACAATTAGCAATCCTCTCGTAAGCATTATAATTAATTGTTACAATGGTGAAAAATATCTAAATGAGACTTTAGACAGTGTATTAAATCAAAGTTATAATAATTGGGAAATTATTTTTTGGGACAATCAATCAACAGATTCTAGTGCAAAAATTTATAAAAGTCATAAGGATGAGAGGTTTAAATATTTTTATGCTGATGAACATACTTCTCTATATAAAGCAAGAAATTTGGCAATAGAAAAATCAAAAGGTGATTTTATTTCATTTTTAGATGCAGATGATTTATGGGAGAAAAATAAGCTTGAATTACAAATGCCTTATTTTTCAAAATCAGAGGTTGGAGTAGTATACAGCAATCTTTGGATATTAAATCAAAATATTAAAAGTAAAAAATTGCTCACTAAAAAAAAATTATTTACAGGAAATGTTTATAATAAACTGATAGTGAACTATAATGTTGGAATTATAACGGCAATAATAAGAAAAAAATTTTATTTAGAATTAAAAAAAAAATTTGATGAAAGATTTTCTTCAATTGGAGATTTTGACTTTTTTATAAGGATTTCAAAAAAATGTTTATTTGAAAGTGTTCAATTGCCTTTAGCGTATTATAGATTGCACGGTAAAAATAGGACTAAATTGTTTAAGGAAGAGCAAGCAGAAGAATTTAAGATATGGATTAAAGAAAATCAATCTGATCTGAGTGATTCTCATTTAAAAAAAATTAAAGAAAAAGTAAGCAATATAGAATTTGTGAATTATAAAATGGATGGAAAGTATAAAGAATGTCTTAATATGCTGCTGAAATCAAAAATAAATATATTTAACTTAAAAAATTTAGTTATATTTTTTACACCAATTATAATATTAAAAAAAGTGTTATGGTATCACCAAGATTAAAATGTATTTATTTAAAAAAAATATTAATTCTATTTTCTTAACAAACCTAATTTTTGCTTTCTTCCCGGCAAGTTTTATTCTAGGAAATCTTGCTATTAATATAAATACATTATTATTTTGTTGTTTCGGAATTTTTCAATTAAGATCAAAAATATTTTCAACTAAATTAGATATTTATATAAAAATTATTTCTTTATTTTTTTTTATAGTTTTCTTATCAACAAGCATAAGTTTTATTAGATCCTTATTTAATGAAGGATATCAATATGAAAATTTAGAGAGATTAATAAAATCAATTGTTTTTTTTAGATTTTTTTTAATGTTACTAATTATATATCTGCTCAATGAATTTAATATAATAAAATTTAAGTATCTTTTTATATCTGCAACTTTTCTTTCGTTATTATTATCTTTAGATATAATTTTCCAGTATTTTTTAGGTTTCGATTTTATCGGTTTGAAAAGTCACGTTCATTACAATACAGGTTTTTTTGGTGACGAAATAATAGCTGGTAGTTTTTTACTAAGATTTTCTTTTTTTTCAATATTTTTAATTGCATACATATTTAACAGCAAAAATAATTTAAGGTTTGCATTAACCACATTAACTATAAGCGTTCTAGGAGTTGGAGTGCTATTTTCAGGAAACAGAATGCCATTAATTTTATTTTTTTTTGGACTGATGTTTACTTTCTTATTTCGTATTAAATTAAAAAAAATAATAACAGCAGGATTAATAGTTTTGATTATAATTTTTAATTTTATATTTTCATCAAATCAAATTTATAATGATAAATTTAAATCTTTCTTTGGGAATGCTATCACTTATGGTTTAGGACAAATTACAAATACTTCAGAAAATATTAAAAAATTTGAAAACTTAATATTTAAAGAAAATATTACAGCTCATAAAAAAACGGATTGGGAAAAATTGCCAAATCTTGAAAAGGAAATTTTAGCACATGATTTAGATTTATATTGGGTTAATCGATTAAGACCACAAAGCCAAGAGATTGGTTCTGGGCATAAATGGTTATATTACACTGCTCTGGATACCTGGAGGCTGCACAAAGTATTTGGAAATGGAATTAAGTCCTTCAGAATAGATTGTGGTAAGTTTATTGGATATCCTTATTTTAGGCAGAGACTATGTTCGTCCCATCCACACAATTATTATTTAGAAATTTTAACAGAGACGGGAATAGCAGGACTTTCTTTAACAATAATTATTGCTGTGATGTTTTTAGCTTATTTGTTCAAAAATTTTAAGTTTTTCAAGGGGAATAGTTTACAAGAATATATTTTATTGTCTGCTGCAATAAGTTTATTTTTGGAATTTTTTCCACTCAGGAGCACAGGGAGTTTATTTTCAACAAACAGCGCAACTTACATAATATTAGTAGCATCTATTATCTTGTGTCATAAAAAGATGATAAAAACTGAAAATGTTCAATAAAGGTCTTTAAGATTTTTTTATAAATCGGGTATAATTTTTTATTACTGAATATATAAGCCAGTAAATATAGTAAGGTATCCATTTCAGCACTTTAAAATTACTTTTTCTATTTTTAACTTCAATCCATGTGCTTGGTATTTCTATAATTTTTGATTTAATAAAATGAGATTTAGCTGTTAGCTCTAAAGCAAATGTAAATCCGGTAGTAGAATCAAATGTAATTTTATTTTTTAATTTTGAAGAAAACATTTTAAAAGCGTTTGTACAATCTTTATACGGGACTCTTGCACAATAATAAATTAAGTAAGAGCCGATTATTGTAATTGCTTTTTTTATTTTTTTAGCTCCCAGCATTTTTCCTCCTTGAATAAAGCGGCTGGGTATAATTAAGTCATATCCATCCTCAATTAATTTTACCATTTTGTTTATTAATTGAACATTTTCAAAATCATCTGCCATGTAAACCAGTATTATTTCTGCTTCGGATGAATTAATGCCTTTTATTATTGCAGAATTTGGTCCTTGTTTGGGATTTTTAATTAATAATATTTCTTTGGTAATTACATTATTATTTTTAACATATTTTAAAGTTTTATCATTTTCGTCGTCATAACAAATTAAAACTCTAAAATCATAAGCTATTTCATTTTCTAGAGATTTAAGAAGATTAAGAATATTTTCATCTTCATTATAAACAGGAATTATTATATCTAGTTTTTTCATTATCTATTTAATATGGGGTATAGGCAGCGGGATAATAAATTTTCCTCCTTTTTTTATAAATAAGGATTTAGATAAAAAGAATTTTTTATAATTCCAAGATAATAAGATTGCATAATCTATTCTCTTTTTAATAAAACTTTTATCACTTATAATTTTTATATGTGAGCCCGGAGTATATTTTCCTATTTTTTTTTTATTATTTTCAGAGGCAAATTGAATTATTTTTTTTTTAAGGTTTAAGCAGTTTAATAAGGTGTTACCTTTTGAGGATGCCGTAAAACAGCCCAACTTAAAACCTTGTTTATGTTTTGAATATATAATTTTCCTTATTTTCTTTATTTTTTGGTTAGTTCTTTTTTTAAAAAATTTATATTTTTTTATACTTTTTATTCCCCATGATTTTTCAAATTTAATTTGTTTCATTACTTTAATAGAAGATCGATATATAGATGTATTTTTTGATAAAAATAATCTTATAGCGGGGCCAGAGGCACCAAGATCTAATTTTTCAAAATTGAAAATTTTTATACCGAATTTTGCAAAAAGAGATTGAAGGGGAGTTAAAGAGAAATATGACAAATGTTCGTGGTAAATTAAATCAAATAAACCTTTTTCGATCATATAAGGAAGATATGGAAATTCTATAACAATTATGCTTTTGTTATTAATTAAATTGCCTAAGCCTTTAGCGAATTCATTCAGGCTATCTATTTGCGCCAGAACATTAGTTATAGTGATAATTTTTGGTTTAGCATATTTTTTCAAATATTCATTAGATGTTTTATGATTAAAAAATTTATTTATTAATTTTATTCTTTTTTGTTTAATATAGTTTGATGCATTTGAAGGTTCAATCCCTATTACATTTTTAAAATTTTTTGGATAATGGTTTAATAAAATTCCATCATTGCAACCAATATCTAAAACAAAATCTTTAGAAGAAATTTTATAATTTTTTATAATTTTTCTTACTAATTTACTGTAGTGATAAGAGAGAGCTTTTGAAGAAGAAGAAAGATAATCATATTTACTAAATATAAATTTGGTATTTGGTATAATTGACAATTGACTAAGTCCGCAATTTTTACAAAGAACAACCGCTAGAGGGAATTTTTTTTCGTGTTTAATACCCCTATAACTCAAAAAAGAATTTGAAAACGGCTGTTTGCCTAAATCAAGATATTTAACTAATTTTTTGGAAGAACAAATACGACATTCATTTAAAATCTTATTTTTCATAATTCAATTAATATTAGCGAAATATATTGGAATAAAAAGTAATTTTTGTTTATACCTCTTATAAATATGATTAATAGAAATTTTATCTGTATTATTGGTGGAGCTGGTCATGTTGGAGCTCCTTTAGGGTTATCACTCAGTTCCAAGGGTTACGATGTAATTCTCATTGATAAAAATAAAAAAGATATAGAAAAAATTAACCAGGCAAAAATGCCATTTGTAGAAGAGGGATGTGCAAAATTATTAAAGAAGATGGTTTACAAGAAGAAAATTTTTGCAACTAACAACTTAAAAGAAGTAAAAAAATGTAAATATATAATAGTATGTATTGGAACTCCAATTAACAAAAAGTTTAAACCAAATTTGAGGCAATTTATTAATTTTTTTTATAACCTTAAAAAATATTTAAATAAAAATCATATAATTATAATTAGAAGTTCAATTTACCCAGGTACCTGCAATAAGATTTTCAATATTGTAAAACAACATTGTAAAAATCTAAGTTATTGCCCAGAAAGAATTGCACAAGGCAAATCTTTATTAGAACTTCCAAAGCTTTCCCAAATCATTTCTGGAAAAAACAATAAAGCAAAAATTGAATCTGGAAAAATCTTTAAAAAAATTTGCAAAAAGATAATTTATACCGAAATCATTGAAGCGGAACTTATTAAATTATTTTCTAATGCTTACAGATACATCAACTTTTCTATATCAAATCAATTTTACTTGATGTGTAAAAATCAAGGTTTAGATTTTTTCAAGATACGCAATTTGATGAGGAATAATTATGAGAGGAATATTGGCATACCGAAAGCAGGCTTTACTGCAGGTCCTTGCTTATTAAAAGATACAATGCAACTTTCATCATTCTACAATCATCGCTTCCCTATGTTTCGGGAAGCCATGTCTATCAATGAAGGATTACCAAAATTTATAATTAATAAATTAGAAGAAAAGTACAATCTAAGAAAAAAAACAATTGGTATTTTAGGATTATCATTTAAAGCGGAAAATGATGACATAAGAGATTCTTTATCAATTAAATTATTAAAATATTTAAAATCAAAAAAAATTAAAACTTTACAATCCGACGAATACTATAAAGATAATAAAAATATAGATAAAAATATGTTAGTAAAGAAATCAGATATAATAATTGTATCCACTCCTCATAAAGCTTATAAAAAAATTAAAATAAAAAAAAACAAAATATTAGTTGATATTTGGGGTCTTTTACAAAAAGAAGTATGAGAAAAAAAAAATTTTTAGTTACAGGAGGAACTGGCTTTATTGGTTCCAACATTAGCAAATTTTTGGTTGAAAAAAATTTTAGTGTAAAAATTTTTGATAATAATTTTAGAGGAAATCTTAAAAAAATAGAAAATATAAGGAAAAAAATAAAATTTGTTAAAGGGGACGTTAGAAACAAAAAACAGTTGAATCAAGCAACCAAAAATGTTGATGCTGTGATTCATTTGGCTTATGTAAATGGAACCAAGTATTTTTACAGCAAACCAACCTTGGTTTTAGATATAGCAATCAAAGGCACACTGAATGTTGTAGAAGCATGCATCAAAAATAAAGTTAAAGAGCTGTATTTAGCTTCAAGTTCTGAGGTGTATCAAACACCAAATAAAATACCAACCGACGAATCTGAGCCGTTAAAAATTCCTAACATTTTTAACCCAAGATATTCTTATGGTGGAGGTAAAATTCTAACAGAACTGATGGGTATTCATTATGGAAAAAAATATTTCAAAAAACTTATCATATTTAGACCACACAATGTTTACGGAAAAAATATGGGATTCGAACATGTTATCCCAGAATTTATAAATAGATTTAGATCATTAAAGAGAAAAAATTTTAAAATTCAAGGAACAGGAAACGAAATAAGGTCATTTATTTATATAGAGGATTTTGTAAGTGCTTTTAATTTAATTTTGAAGCACGGAAAGCATTTAAATATTTACAATATAGGAACAGGTGAAAAAATCAAAATTAGAGATTTAGCAAATAAATTATCAAAAATTTTTAAGAAAAAAATTATTCTTCGAAAAAGTTCTGCTGCAGCAGGTGGGACAAAAATTAGGGTACCTAACATTAATAAAATAAGAAAACTTGGATTTAAACCCAAGTTTAATTTGGAAAACGGCTTAAAAAAGATACTTGGTATTAATTGATGTTAATTGAAAATTATCGCCAGCTAAAAAATAAAAAAGAATTAAATATAATAATATTTTTGTTCTTGTTATCATTTTTTATCAGAATTCCAATTATTTTAATCTATGGAGACACGAGTCTAGATCATGAATGGAAACATTTGGTTAATAACCTAATCTTACATGGTCAGCTCGTCTACGAAAGCTTTGATGATTTTTTGTTACCAAATTTATGGATGCCCCCTTTATATGCTTACTATCTTTATATTTTTTCATTCTTTGGCTTAGAAAATAACAACTATGTTTTATTAATTTTATTAACACAAGTTTTTATAGCTTCGATATCTGTCGTTGTGTTTTATAAAATAAATAAACTTTTTTTTTCAAAAAAAATTAGTTTTTACAGCTCTCTTTTATTTTCATTAATTCCTATACACATATATGCATCCAGCCAAATATCTTCTATAACTTTGCAAATTTTTTCATATATGCTTTTTATTTATTTATTTTTTCAAATTGGAAGAGAAAAAAAATTTTCTTCTATTATTATTTTTTCTATTGTGTCTGGTTTTATTTTACTTCTAAGAAGCGAGTTCCAGGCCATTTTTGTTTTAAGCTTAATCTATCTATTTATTTTTTTTAAAGTACCATTAAAAAAAGTTTTATTAATATTTTTAATTTCTTTAATCACAATATCTCCCTACTTGATTAGAAATTATATAATATTTGAAAAAATTACACTTGCTGAAACGTTCGGTTATAATCTCTGGAAGGGAAATCATCCTTATGCCATGAGAAATTCATTAGTCGAAGGCTATGAGTTTCCGGTTGATCTTTCTGAAACAACAAATTTAAATGAAAATATGAAACAGCAATCCCCTGAGATTATCGACGGTTTTATTGTTCTTCAAGCAATACCAAAAGACAAAAATTACAGATTAAAGTTTAATAAATTTTTTTTAAATCAAGCAATTGATAATATAAAGAATGAACCATATTCTTACTTAGTGTTTTTTTTCAAAAAAGTCGCGTCTTTTTTATTGATTAACTTAAAATCTTCAGATCCAAATTATTTTAATCCTCTTCATTACATTCCTGTATTAGTCTTGGGCGTTACATCATTGATTGGTATTGGTTTGTCGAATAAAAAATCTCGCGAAATAAATTATCTAATTTTGATATTTTTTTCCTTGGTTTTTATTTTTTCCACAGTTTCCATTTTACCAAGGTATAAACTTATAATCATTCCTTTGCAGATAATTTTCACAAACATTTTTATTGTAAATATTAGAAAAATTTTAAAAATTTAAATTTTTTTTAATCAACTAAAAATGAAATTATTTTACCTTATAAGCAATGAATGCTTTGCTGCCATATCCGTAATCAAAAATTCTTTTAAATGATATTTCAGGGTATTTTTTTTGGAAATCATTAAATGCTCCATTTTCACCCTTATTTTCGTTTCCTTTAAAAAATACAATATCATCAAATAATATTATAGTTCCTTCTTGTATGGAGGGTTTTATGAATTCTAATGCTAGTCTGGCAGATTCTTTTAAATCGCAATCAATCATAACTACTCTTGCTTTGCCTATGTTTAAATCCTGTGTTGTTTTGTTTTCTATTGTTTCCTTATAGAAACCTTTAACAATTCTCATTTTTTGTCCCTTTGCCAATTTTTCAATATTTTTTAGAACGCTTTTTTCATTCACAGAAAAAACAGCGTCTTTGAAATTTGGATTTATATCTTCTTTTTTGATCTCTCCGAATCCTTTGAAGGAATCAAAGCCAATAAATTCACAATCTGACTTTCCAAATATTTTTTCTATTTTTTTATTCACTTTCATTGCAAAATTGAAGGAACTGCCAGTAAAAACACCGAATTCTAAATAGCTTCCGGAAGTTCCGTCGTGAGCTGTTATATACATAGCTTTTTTAATAGCTAAATATTTTCCTAAGCTGAATTCTAAATAGGGTGGAATCAATGAAACTATACTAGCCACTATATTTTGTATAAATAAATTATTTTTTATTACTTTAAGTAAGTCCATTGTATTATTATAAATCAGTCTCTAATTTGCTTATAACCTAGTACAAAATATATTAGTATATTATTATATATTTGCTTCAATGAGAATAAATAATCATTATAAAACTATTTCGTTTGTTCTCATTTTATTATCTATTTCATCTTTTTTTGCTGGTTATATTCGCGGAGAAAACTCTGCTGGGGCGGGTACACTGTATCATGACTTTGAAAATGTATGGATAAACTTACAAACTTTTTTAAAAAATGATCTACTTACAGCAATTAAGTTAACAGCCGGTGCTGATGGTGAAGTTTACCAGAGTAGCAGGACACCATTAATATATATTTTTCATAAATTATTTAATCCTTTTACTGAAAATAAGATTTTTTTTATAAGAAGTGTTTTTGCTATCTCGTTGATTTTACCAATTATATTTTATTTATGTTTAAAACAAAAATTTAAAAAAGAAGAAAATTTATTATTAATTCTTATTTCTGCAATTATTTGCTTGAGTCCTTACTTTAGAACTAGCGCATATTGGGGTCTAGAAGAAAATTTTAGCCTTATATCTTTATTGCTTACTTTTTTATTTTTAAATCAATTTTTACATAATACTGAAAGAGGACTTAAAAATTATTATCAAATATTCTTAGCTGTTTTCTTTAGCTCTATTTGTTTGTACCTAGATCAAAAATTAACAATTATTCCCTTAATATGTTTTTTCCATATTATTTTTTGTAATAGAGGCGTAAAAATAAAAATTTTTGCTGTTTTTCTTTATTTTATTTTTTCACTGCCATATATTTATCTAATTACAATTTGGGGAAATATAATTCCAACTGGTGATGCTTTAGACCGGGGCATAGGAGATCAACTTTATTTACAGCACCTGGGATATATGTCAACAATTATGGCATTTTATTTATTGCCGCTATTGTTTTATAAAAAAGAAAATTTTTTAGACTTGTTAAATAATTTTTTAAAAGAAAGGAAAAATTATTATTTATTATCTTTATTTTTTATTTATTTATTATATTTGTTAATTTTTTATGATTATGAAGCAGAGATAATAGTTGGCAAAGGTTTTATTCACAAAATAGCAATAGTTTTATTTGAAAAAATATATTTTCAAAAAATATTTATATATTTTTCTTTTTTTATTTCATGGTTGATAATTTTGATTTACCTGAATGGTAATTTAAAAGATAAATTAATAGTTTTTTATTTTTTTGTACTTTCTATTATTATTTATCCTATTTTTCAAGAGTATCTAGATCCTTTAATTATTTTAATGGCATTTACTTTTTTTGGATCAAAGTTATTTATAAATTATAAGAACACAATATTTCTTTTTTTATACCTATCAATATTTTTAATATTTTCTAATATTTATTATAACAGTTTGGTTAGTTAATTAAAAAATTAAAGATAACGAAATTTTATTGCAATGATACCGAAGAACATTTTTATGGGATCCCATAATATATTTAATCTACTATTACTTTTGTGTTTCCATTTGACAGGCAGATCTCTAATTTCAGCATGCTTCGATTTAAGTAGCAGGACAAGCTCCAAGTCATGAACAAATCCAAAATTTTTTAGATTTAAAAAAATATATTTAGCAAGAGATTTTTTATATAACTTATACCCACATTGCGTGTCTTTTATTTTAATGTCTAAAATTACTGATATACAAAATCTCATGACATCTCCAAGAAATTTCCTATAAAATTTTGATTCGACATAAGATTTTTTATGGGCTCTTGAGCCAAAATATACAAAATATTTTTTATCAATTAATTTTTTTTTTATCCACTCTGAAATTTGGAATAGAGAGACGGACATATCAATATCAGCAGTAAGAATCCAATCATATTTTGCCTCTTTCACACCTAATTTTAATGCGGATCCTTTTCCCAAATTTTTTTTAGATTTGATAACTTTGAATTTGATTCTGTTATTAGTTTTGGATTTCCTAATAAATTTGTCAATTATATTGTATGAATTATCTTGGCTTCCATCATCTACAAAAATTATTTCGATTTTAAATTTTTTTTTCTTTTTTAAAAAACTTGTAATATGACTAAAACTTGATTTTAATCTTAATTCCTCATTAAAAACTGGAAATATTATTGATAAAGATTTGATCATAATATAAATTAATCGAAATAATTTCATATGATAAACTTTTTATTAAGAAATCCAAGCCTTTATAGGTTCTATCAGAAAACAGTAAGAGGAAAATATGATGAGTATGATTTTATTAAATTTATCTTTAGGAAAGAAATTTTTAAAAATATTAGAATGTTAGATATTTGTTGTGGCGATAGCTATATTTTGGAACATATAAATGAATTTGTTGATGATTACTTAGGGGTCGATAATAATGACAAATATCTTAAGCAGTGCAAACTCCGATGGAAAAATTTTAATTTTATGAATTTAGATTTAAATGACTCAGGAAACATAGAACATTTTTTAAATTTTAACCCTAATTTTATCTTTATAAATGGAGCAATACACCATCTTGATGACAAAACAGTAAAATCAATAAACCACTTTATTAAAAAGAATTTTTCTGATTGTTATTTTTTATCTGTAGATCCAATCAAAAATAATAATAGTTTGTTAAATGCTATGATGATCAAACTAGATAGAGGAAAATTTATAAGAGATAAATTTCAATATGCGGGATTAATGGACATGTTCGATTCTTTTATTATAAATGATTTTTACAAAATGAATTTTGAAAACATATTTCATTATAAAAATTTTGATTTACCTAGGTTGTATCAAGATTGGAAAAAAGAAACTTCTTAAGAAATATTTAATAATGTCCAATAATTTAAGTGATGTAAAAATTGATATAGTACTTCCAAACTACAATTCAGAATTATATTTGGAGGAAACAATTAGTTCTATAATTAATCAAACATTTAAAAACTGGAGTTTGATTATTGTAGATGCAAACTCAAATAGAGAAACACAGAAAATTCTAGAAAACTATATTAACCATCCCAAAATAAATATAATTAAATTAAAAAAAAATAAAAAAGCAGGTTTTTGTAGAAATCTAGCAATTAGAAATTCTAAATCAGATTATATTGCATTTATTGATTCGGATGATCTTTGGGATAAAGAAAAACTTTCTAAACAGTTAGATTTTATGATAAAAAACAAATATTACTTTACTTACACAAATTATATTCCCTTCAGGTCAACAAAAGAGAGAATTAATTTAAAAGAAATCAAGCCAGAGAAATGTTTTGCTTACGAATCATTTGTTAGAAATACATCAATTGCCACAAGCACAATGATGATTAAAAAATCATCAATTGGAAATACAAAATTTACTAATACAAAGATTTGCGAAGATTATTTTTTTAAATGTCAAATTTTGAAAAAGTTAAATTATGCTTACTGTGTGCCAGAAAGCCTCATGAAATATAGAATAAGAAAAGATTCATTGCAAAGTAATAAAATCAGAAATCTTTATTGGATATGGTATATAAATAAAAAATATAACAAAATGAGCTTTATAAAAAATTTACTATCAGTATTTAGCATTTCAATTAACTCTATAAAAAAATATGGATTTAAATAATTTAATTTTATTTTTTTTTTTAATTGGATTTAGCTTATTTTTTTATAAGTATTTTTTAAAAATTCTATATAAACATAATAAAAATTTTTTAATTGACAATCAGTATAACAAACCTCAGGCATTCCATGAGACGCCAACCTCAATTGCAGGTGGAATAGTTATATTTTTTTCATTATTAATTGTTTTTTGCTATTTTTTATTTATTAAAAATTTAATTTTTTTTGAATATCTATCATTTTGCACACTATTTTTTCTAATAGGTTTTCTTGATGATATAAAAATAAATATTAAGCCAACAATTAGGCTTTTCTTTATGATCATATTATTAATTATTTTAGTAAAAATTAATAATTTTTATATTGAAAAAACAGGCATAAGAATTCTAAATGAGTGGCTGGAAAGTTCGCAGATTTTTTCTCTAATTTTTGTTTGTTTATGTTTTTTATTTATTATTAATGGGGCAAATTTAGTTGATGGTTACAACGGATTACTTGGTTTGCATTCATTAATAATTCTGATTAACCTATTTTTTATTAATTATTTTGGTAAAAATTTTGATTTATCTAATTTATTACTTTTTGCAATTATAATATTGGCAACGTTTTTATGGTTTAATTTTCCAAAAGCCACAATTTTTCTTGGTGATGGAGGTTCATATCTTTTGGGTGTATTTATTGCCATATCTACAATTAATACAAGCTTAGCAAATCCAGCGATATCTCCTTTTTACTTTTGCATACTATTATTTTATTTATTTTTTGAAGTTTTTTTTTCCTTTATAAGAAAATTAGTGAAAGAAAAGTCATCGCCGGTCCATCCAGATAGCAAGCACTTACATATGTTGCTCTATCAAATATTGCTAAAAAAAAATAATAACAAATTAAAAAGTAACTACCATGTCTCTATACTTATAAATTTAATTTTTTTGACGCTAATTATTCCATCGATAATTATGATGAAAGATGGTTTCTTTTGTAAATATTATTCAATATTATTTTTTATTGTTTATATTTTTGCATATAAAATGGCTTCTAAAAAAATAAATAATCAAAATAATGTCTAATAAAGATTTAGTTATAATAAATAACGAAAAAATATCAAAAAAAACAAATAGTTTTTACTGTGATAATATAGACATGAAGTCAATTCCAGAAGATCTTTCAAAAAATTTTAATGTTAAAGTTATTGCCAGAAATTCAAGAATTGAAAGAACGCGTAAAATTAATTTAGAAAAAATTGAAACTTCGTCTAACATACTTTCATTTTTAAATAGCATTTTAAAAACTTTTAAAAATAAAGAAGCAACTTATTTAATCATATCGGTAACACCATACACTTTTTTTTCTTATCTACTTTTACTTTTTTTTAGGAGAAAAATTTTTATTTATTTAAGGAGTGATGGGTATAAAGAATATAAAGCAATACTAGGATTTATTGGGCCTGCGATTTATCATCTAATGTTTAAAATAGTTACTCTGAAATCCAATATTATTACGTGTCAGGAAAATTTGTTTAAAAAAAGAAAAAGTCATATAGTTTTCCCGTCAGAATTAAATTCTTTATGGTTTGACAGCATAAAGGAACCCTTGCTTGATAAGCCACGACTTTTGTATGTGGGTAGAATAAATATTGAAAAAGGAATATTTTCCCTGTTAAAAATTTTTAATAAAGCTAATATTGATTCCTATTTGTCTGTTGTGGGTAGGGCAGAAAATCTAAATTTAAGCAACAAAAGAGTTTTATGTATTGGTCATGGATATGATGCTTCATCTTTAATAAAAATTTATGACGATCATAATATTTTTATATTACCTTCTTTTACCGAAGCGCATCCCAAAGTTATTGATGAATCTTTAGCAAGAAATAGACCAGTAATAATATTTGAAGAAATAAAACATATAATTCAGAATAGGAATGGAATATTTGTTTCAAAAAGAAATGTTGAGTCGTTACTGGAAACAATTCATTTTATTATGAAAAATTATGCAACTATTCAAAAGAACATGAATCAAAATAAACTTCCAACTAAGAAAGAGTTTATTTCACAAATGAGTAATATTTTAAGATCAAATTAAGGCTTTACTTAAAACTAATATAAAGTGATATAACATTTTATAAATGTATATTTTGGGTGTGTAGTTCAGTGGTAGAACGCTACGTTGACATCGTAGAGGTCATAAGTTCAATTCTTATCACACCCACCAAAAATATTAATTTTTGAAAGTATTTAACCCAATTTTAGTGTTTACAAAAAACTTTAATGAATATATACCCTATGTGCCGGT
>MDTE01112803.1_pt1 | contig 28384 bp, 28 predicted proteins | sample 811231 | NCBI WGS metagenome assembly MDTE01 (sample SAMN05326651, study PRJNA326480) | marine metagenome | isolation source: seawater | place: Indian Ocean: Red Sea | collected 2010 | reverse complement strand
TTGAATTTAAAAAAGTTAATCGTTGCTGGGATAGATAAAGTGTTTGAGTTAGGAAGAATTTTCAGAAATGAAGGAATTGACCATCTTCATAATCCTGAATTTACAACTTTAGAGAGTTATGAAGCTTATTCTGATTATAATGATGTAATGAAAATGGTAGAAGAAATGGTAGCTAATGTTTCAGAGGATGTGAATGGTTCTAAAATAGTAAATGTTGGTGATGAAGTGATAGACCTAACTCCTCCTTGGGAGAGATTGAATTTAAGAGATGCTATAAAAAAATATTCTGGTATAGATTATCTTAAATGTAGATCACCTCAAGAATTAGAGAAAGAAATGAAATCTAGAGGAATTCACGTAGAACAAGGGTCAAATTGGGGCAGAATGTTGGATAAAGTAATTTCATATTCAGTAGAACCTAATTTGAGGCAACCATGTTTTCTTATAGATTACCCTGTGGAAATGTCCCCTTTAGCAAAAAAGAAAGAAGGTGAGGATAATATTGTTGAAAGATTTGAGGCATTTGTTTGTGGTGGAGAATTAGCTAATGCATTCACTGAATTAAATGATCCTATTGACCAAAGAAAAAGATTTGAAGATCAAGAAAATTTACGCAAGGAATCTGGAGATGATGAATTAGATAGGTTAGAAGAAGATTTTTTGATAGCTATAGAACACGGTATGCCTCCCACGGGAGGTTTAGGATTAGGAATTGATCGATTAGCGATGATAATTTCTGGAGCTAAATCAATAAGAGATGTGTTAATTTTCCCTCAATTAAAAACCTTACAAGATAAAAACGATGATTGATTTAAATAAATTAATTTCAAATTCTGAAAATATATTAGAGAGATTAGAATCAAGAGGTGAAGTAATTCCTTTAGATGATATAAAACAATTAGATTCTGAGAGGAAAGATTTAATTCAAAAATCTGACCAATTAAGAAGTTTTCGTAATTCTGAAAATAAGAGAATAGGAGAGTCTAAAGAAAAACCATCTTTGGAGCATATCAACAAAATGAGAGAAATCTCAGATAAATTAAATAATATTAATTCAAAACTAGATGATATAGAATCCGAGTTAAATCGATTGCTGTTAGTAATCCCAAACGTTCCTTTAGAAGAAGTTCTAAATGGCAATGACGAAACTGATAATAAAGTAATTTTCACTAAAGAGGATGTAAAAAATATAAAAACAACTATTCCTCATTGGGACATAGCACCTAAGTTGGGGATTTTGGATATGGAGCAAGGAGTAAAATTAGCTGGGTCTAGATGGTATGTTTTAAAAGGTAAAGGAGCAATTCTTCAGAGAAGCTTAGTCGCATGGATGTTGGAGAAACATAATCAGAATGGATATCTTGAAATTGCCCCTCCTTTTTTAGTTAAAGAAGAAGTAATGGTAGGCTCAGGAAATTTGCCAAAATTTTCTGAGCTACTTTATAAAGATATTGAAGAAGATCTTTGGTTAATTCCTACCTCTGAGGTTGCATTGAATAGTCTATATTTTGGAGATATCATAAAAGAGGAATTACCATTAAAATTTGTCTCTCATTCTCAGTGTTTCAGACGAGAAAAAGCAGCTGCAGGAAGAGAAACTAGAGGGATAAAAAGAGTACATCAATTTGAAAAAGTTGAATTATTTCGATTTGAATTACCAGAAAGTTCTCGAAATGCTTTTGATGAAATGGTCAATGAGATTCAATTATTATGTGATGAGCTAGGGCTAATATATAGATCTGTGGAATTATGCACTGGTGATCTAGGATTTCAGTCTGCTAAAACTATAGATATAGAAGTTTGGGCTCAAGGCTCTGAAGATTGGTTAGAAGTTTCATCTATCTCAACTTGTACAGATTTTCAATCTAGAAGAACAAGAACTAGATATAAAAATGCAGGAGAAATAATTTTTCCTCATACCTTGAATGGATCTGCTTTGGCGATTCCGAGAATTTTGATAGCAATATTAGAAAATAATCTTCAAGATGATGGTTCAATTTTAGTCCCTAAAGTATTACAGAAATATACAGGATTTGAAAAAATTGATTAAAGCTAATTGAAGTTTTGCATAGTTTTTTGAATTCCATTAATTATCAAAGATTCTGAAACATCTTCTACTTTCAATATTGTTTCTTCTAAAATATTTTTTTCTGATTTTTTAAATTTTCCCAAAACATAATCTGTAGTAGGAGTTTTTCCCGGATTTTCTATTCCTATTCTTATTCTAATAAAATTGTCAGTGTTTAAGTGTTTAATGATAGATTTAAGTCCATTGTGACCCCCTGAGGATCCACCTTTTCTAATCCGTATTTTTCCTAAAGGTAAATTAATATCATCTGAAATAACAATCAAGTTTTCATTATTTATTTGATATTTATTTAAAATATGTTTTATTGGTGTTCCACTTCTATTCATAAAATTAAGGGGTTTGCATAAAAAAATATTATTATTATTTATTTTTAGTTTTGCTGTTGATGAATTGTATCTATGAGTAAAAGTGAGATTATTTTTTTCAGCAATGAAATTTATTGCTTGAAACCCTATATTATGACGTGTATCCTCATATTCTTTTCCTGGATTTCCTAATCCAACAATTATCCAGTTGAAAATTTCGTCATTGTTTGAAAAGTTATTTTTACCAAATATTTTATTAAAAAAGCTCATGATTATTTTTCATATCTATAAATTCTGATTCACTGATTATTGGTATATTAAAGTTTAAAGCTTGTTGAAGTTTTGATCCCGGGTTTTCTCCTGCAATTAAAAATGATGTTTGGGTAGAAACATTTGAGGAAGTTTTTCCACCTAATTCTTTTATTAGAGAGGTGATTTCATTTCTCGAAAAATTTTCTAATGTTCCAGTAATCACGAAAATTAATTCAGAAAAGAAAAATTTCGTGTTTTTTTGTAATGTTTTAGGTTCAACTCCTGCATCAATCAGGTTAAATATTAAATTGACGTTATTTTCTGATGATATCCAGGAGATTAAACTTTCAGCAATTTTTTCTCCTATTCCTTTTAATTTTGTTAATTCTTCTTTTTTACAATTCACTAAGTTATCAATAGATTGATAGTAATCAGTAATTATTTCTGAAACTTCTATTCCAATATGAGAAATTCCTAAAGAAAAAAGAAATGAAGGCATTGTTGTTTTTTTAGCATTATTTATTGATTTTAAGAGTTTCTCTACGCTTTTTTCTCCAAATTTAGGAAGTGATTTGAGTTCTTGTGAATTTAGTTGAAATATATCAGGTAATGTTTTCAGAAGATTGTTTTCTATTAATGTTTCTATAATTCCTTTTCCTAGACCTTCAATATTCATTGCTGATTTTGATACAAAGTGTTCTACTAATCTTTGAAATTGGTCAGGACAACTAGAGTTTATACATCTAGTGTGAGGATCATTTTCGGCTTTTTCCACATTTTTCAAACATGATGGGCATTTTAAGGGCATCTCATATTTTAAAGAATTCTCAGATCTTGAATTATTTTTTGCGACTTTGTTTATTTGAGGAATCACATCTCCTGACCGTTGAATTTCTACTAGATCTCCTTCTCTGATATTTTTTTTATGAATATAATCTATATTATGAAGACTAGCTGATCTAATGGTTACACCTTCAAGTTTTACTGGTTCTAATTCTGCGAAGGGTGTTAAAACTCCAGTTCTACCGACATTTACAGATATTTTTTTTAATATTGTAGTCGTAGTAATAGTAGGAAATTTATATGCTGTGGCCCATTTGGGATCTCTTGCAGTTGTACCTAAAATTGATTGGAAATTTAGATCATTGATTTTAATAACTATCCCATCTGTGCCATAATTTAAATTATTTCTATCATTTATTGCTTTGATATAAGATTTTTCAATATCATTTGTTGTTTTACAAATATAATTCCAAGGATTAACTCTGAAACCCCAACTATTTAATTGTTTCAATATTAGTCTTTGGCTAGATGGTAGATTATTTGAATTATATCCAATTGAATACATGAAATAATTTAAAGGTCTCTTGGAAGTTTCATTGGGATCTAATTGTCTTAGCGCTCCAGAAGCTGCGTTTCTAGTATTGCTATATTCTTCTAAATTTAATTTTTTCCGTTCTTTATTAAATTCATTAAATGATGATCTGGGAAAATATACTTCACCTCTTACTTCTATTATCTCAGGAGGTGATTTATCTAATAGTTTCAGAGGAATTGATTTTATTGTTTTTAAATTATTAGTAATATCCTCTCCGATATTACCATCTCCTCTAGTAGAACCTTGTACAAAAATTCCTTCTTCGTACCTTAAAGAGATAGCAAGGCCATCAATTTTTAATTCACAAATTAGTTCTACAGATTGAGAATTTAATTGGTTACAAATTCTTGTATACCACTTTTCCATTTGTTCTTTGTTGAAAACATTGCTCAAACTTAATAGAGGAGAAATGTGTTCGACATTTTGAAAGTTGGAAGATGGACTTATTCCTATTCTTTGTGTAGGAGAATCTAATGTAACTAGAGAAGGATTTTGTTCTTCGAGTTTAATCAGTTCTTGAAAGATACGATCGTATTCTGTGTCACTTATCGAAGGCTTTTCAAGAATATAATATTTGTAATTGGCGTCATTCAATTTATCTTTCAATCTTGATATTAAATTCAAGATGTTAAAATCTTTATTGTTTACCATATAAAAGATACTTTAAAAATTAGATTTTAATTGCGTTTTTGGATTGTGAATGTATTATGATTACTATAATTGTAACCTATTTGGGAGAAATCCGTGGTAGATATTAGGAATTTTAAAGGTTTGATGTATAACCCCGATAAATCTGGTGATTTATCGTTGAATATTTGTCCTCCATTTGATGTGATTTCTCCAAATTTACAAAATGAATTATATTCTAGATCTCAATTTAATTTAATCAGATTGGAATTTGGGAAAGAATTTCAGGAAGACACTGAAAATTCTAATAAATACATTAGAGCAGCAAATTTTTTAAATGATTGGTTCTTAAACAACATTTTAGTATATGATGACTCATTCAATTTTTATTTAACTGAGGAAGAATTTTCATTTCAAAATCATAATTATTCTAGGACAGGAATCACAGTTTTAGTAAAATTAGAGGATTTAGAAAATGGTTATATTTTACCCCATGAAAATACCAGATCTGGTCCTAAAGAGGATAGATTATCTTTAATGAAGGAAACTAAATGTAATTTTAGCCCTTTGATGTCTTTGTATAATGATGAATCAGGAAAAATAAAAAGAATTATTGAAAGTTATAAAACAAATAATCCCAAATTAATTATCAATTTTAATGAAAGTAAATTAAAGCTATGGAAAGTAAAAGATTTAAAACAAATAAATGAAATTAAAAAACATATGATGAATAAGAAATTGATGCTTGCTGATGGACATCATAGGTATGAAACTTCTATAAATTATCAGGAAAAATTCTCTAAGTCTAAAGAATCTAATGAATCATCTAATTTTAGACTGATGACATTGTTTTCATTGGATGATCCAGGAGTTTTGATGCTTGGTTATCATAGGGTTGTTTTTGGACTTTCAAACGAAGAAAAAAACCTTTTAAAAAACTTTTTGACTGTTAATGCGGAGAATGTAATGAAAGGTGATATAAATGATTTTAATAAAAGTGAAAATGATTTTAATATTTTGTTTATTAATGAAAATGATTCTTTAATTTACACATTTAAAAGTAAAAATATGTATGATAATCAATATAAATTGTTAAATGATTATATTTTAAAAAATATATTTGATGACGAGAGATTGAATCAAGTTATTGATTATCAGCATGATTTTTTTTCAATTCAACAATCGGTAAAAAATAAAGAAATTGATTTTGCTTTTATTATGAAGCCTCTAAATAAAAATAAGTTTGAAGATTTAGTGATGAATCGTGAAAAGCTTCCTCCTAAATCAACTTTTTTTCACCCAAAACTTCACTCAGGATTGGTAATTCAAAACCTTGATTCTGAAGTAAATGATAATAAGGAATTTAAAATTGTTTGAAAATATAAAATCAGCTGACCCTGACCCTATTTTGGGTCTCACTGAAAAATTTAATTTAGATCAGAGGTTAAATAAAATTAATCTTTCAGTAGGAGTTTATCAAGATTCTTATGGAGAGACACCAACTTTTGATGTAGTTAGAAATGCTGAAAAATTACTTCTTAATAATGCCTCAACAAAGTCTTATAAGCCAATAATAGGAGATGAAGAATTTGGACTATTAGTTAAGAATTTAGTTTTAGGAAAAATAATAACTAAACAAAGAGGAAATACTGCGAAAACTATCCATACTCCTGGAGGAACAGGTGCTTTAAGGGTTGTTATGGATTACTTTTCTAAATTTCATAAAGATTCTGTTTTTTGGATCAGTAAACCTTCTTGGCCGAATCATAAGCAAATTATTAATGCTTCCAATTTAAATTTTAATGAATATTCTTACTTTAATTTTGAGGACAATGGATTGGATTTTAATAATATGCTTAATGATTTAAGTAGAATCAAAAGAGGAGATGTGGTTTTATTACATGGATGTTGTCATAATCCTACCGGAGTGGATCTTAATCAGAATCAGTGGGAAACAATTTCAGACTTACTATTAGATAAAAAGGCAATTCCTTTAATTGATTTTGCTTATCAAGGATTTGGGGATGGTATAAATGAAGATTCTGAAGGTCTTAGAAAAATTGTTCAAAAAAATCAAGAATCAATAATTTGTTCTAGTTTTTCAAAAAATTTTGGTCTTTATAGTGAAAGAGTTGGAGCATTGACAGTCTTATGTTCTGAAAATATTTTATTAGAGAATGTAATCAGTCAAATGAAAGTATGTATTAGATCTAATTATTCAAATCCTCCATCTCATGGAGGAGATATAGTCAAGTTGATTTTAAGTGATTCTACTATGAGAAAAGAATGGGAAAAGGAATTAAATCAAATTAGAAATAGAATGAAAAATATGAGAAATGATTTAGTTCTTAAGCTTCAGAAATTTAATTCTAAAAAAGATTTTTCTTTTATAAAATCTCAGAGAGGAATGTTTAGTATGTCAGGTTTAAATCTAGAACAAGTAAAAGAATTAAGAGAAAATTATGCAATTTATATTGTTGATTCAGGAAGGATAAATATTGCAGGAATTAATAGTAATAATATTGATCGTTTATCAGAATCAATTATTTCTGTGATATCTTAGTTTTCTATTTCTACTACATGAAAATTTTTAGAACCTCTTTTTACAATTATTAATTTACCTTTAATTGTGTGAGATTCATTTAATTTCTCTTTAAAATCTTCTACTTTTGATTCATTAATATATAATGCTCCCTGTTTGATTAGTCTTTTAGTCTCTGAAAAAGAAGAGCAGATTCCTTGTTCTACACATAAATCTTGAATAGAGTAGGATGAATTGAATCTATTTCTATTGATTTTAGTTGAAGGAGCTCCTTCGAGAGCATCTTTTAATTCTTTCAAACTAAGTTTTGAAAAGTTTCCTTCAAATAATGCTTTTGTGATTTTTTTCGCCTCTTCAAGTCCTGAATTAGAATGGATCATAATTGTGATTTGTTCTGCTAATTTGATTTGGGATTCTCTTTTTTTAGGGGATTCTTCTAAGGATATTTTATAATTTTCTATTTCGTTTTGGTCTAGTAAAGTGAAATATTTTAAATATTGAATAACATCTTTGTCATTAACATTAAAGAAGAATTGATAAAGTTTATATGCAGATGTTTGATTTGGATCTAATGTAGGTGCTTCTACTTCACTTTTCCCGAATTTTTCTCCAGAAGAATTCGTTATCAATGGATATGTTAGGCCATGAGCTAGTGGTTCAGAATTTTTCAAATCTCTTTTATATAATTTATTGATTAAATCCACACCTGAGAGAATGTTTCCCCATTGATCACTACCTCCTAACTGTAATTTGCATCCAAATTTATCGTATAAATGTAAATAATCATATGCTTGTAAAATCATATAACTAAATTCGGTAAAAGATATTCCATCTTCTCTAGAGATTCTTGATTTTACAGATTCCTTTTTTAACATGTAATTAATGGTGAAATGCTTCCCCGTATTTCTCAAGAAAGATATTAAATCTATGTTTGAGAGCCAATCGTAGTTATCAATAATTAAAGCTGGGTTAGTTTTTGATTTGAAATCAAGAAATTGTTCTAGTTGTAATTTTATTCCTGAGATATTATCTTTTATGATATCTCTACTTAGAATATTTCTTTCTTTTGACTTTCCACTAGGATCTCCTATCATTCCAGTTCCTCCTCCAATAAGGGCTATTGGTTGGTGACCCGTTCTTTGAAGATGGATTAATCCAATTATTGGTATTAAGCTTCCAATATGTAGACTTTGTGACGTAGGATCGAAACCTGTATAACCTGAAATCTTTTCTTTGGAAATAAGATGATTTAATCTAGGCGTTTTATCTGAAATTAATCCGCGCCAATTTAGTTCTTGAATAAAATTCATTTTTGAGTTCATTTAAATAGAATATCAATTAATTTGATTTTTGACATTTGAAACGTCAATCTTCATTTGTTCTATTAAAGAAGGAATACTTTGATATTTTATTTGAGGTCTTAGAAATGACAAAAATTTTATAGTTATATTTTTATGATAAATATTTTCATTAAAATCTAAAATATATGTCTCTATCATTTTAGGAATGTTTCCAGATTCGAAAGTAGGATTTTCCCCAATACTTGTAACTGAAATTTTTTCATAAGAATCTATGAGTGATTTTGTGTAATATATTCCATCTTGAGGTATACATTGGTTAGTGGGAATATCTAAGTTTGCTGTAGGATATCCTAATTTTTTTCCTCTTTGTTTTCCTCTAATTACCTTTCCTGTTAAAGTAAATTTTCTTCCTAAATTTTCTTCTATGTTTTCTATATTTCCATTGGAAATTATTTTTTTTATTTGTGAGCTTGAAATTTTTTTATTTTTTAAAGTAATATTTGGTAAAACAAATAACTCTATTCCTAATTCACTGGTAATCATTCGTAATTTTTTTTCATCCTTTATTTGATCATTACCTATACTGGTACCATTCCCTATAACAAATGCTTTAATATTTACATTATTTTTTAATTGATTAAAAAAATTTGAAGCAGTTAGATATCTTAGATGATTATCAAAATTAAGGGGTATCACATGATCAATTCCATGATCTTTAATTAATTGAACACGTTCTGCCAAAGGGCAAATCAGAGTATATTTTTTTTCAGGGCTTATAATTTGTTTTGGAGATTTTGGGAATGTTAGAGCTAATATTTCTGATTTTTTGTAAGAATTTTCTCTAATATTTTTTATTCTATTAAATATGGAGATGTGTCCTAAATGAACTCCATCAAAAGTGCCTATTGTTACTAGAGTAGGTGTTTTTATTTTAGGTAGTTCAGTTATTTCCATTTTTCATGTAAATCATGAAAATTATTTCAACTTTTCTGATTTTCTATTAATGAATTTGCTTCAAATAATAATTCTTCTGTTTCTTTCCAGTTAATACATGGATCAGTAATAGAAACTCCATATTGAAGCTCTGATAGATTATCAGATAATTTTTGATTTCCTTCATTAATATGACTTTCTAACATGATTCCTACTATTTTAGAGTTCTTGTTAATTACTCTTTGTTTTAGAACTTCTTTGAAAGCGATTCTTTGTTTTTTGTGATCTTTAAAGCAATTTGCATGAGAGCAGTCTACTAATATTGATGGAGTTAAATTAATATTTTTTATTAAAGTCATAGCTTCATTAATCGACTTAGCATCATAATTAGTACTTTTAGAACTGCCTCTTAGAATTATATGACTTGATTTATTTCCTTTAGTATTTAATATACAAGCTTTTCCGTTTGAATCTATTCCCAGAAAAGAATGTGAAGATTGAGCAGCATACATAGCGTCTACAGCTATTTGAATACTACCTCCTGTTCCATTTTTAAATCCTATAGGCATACTTAACCCACTTGCCATTTCTCTATGAGTTTGACTTTCAGTAGTCCTTGCTCCAATAGCTCCCCAAGATATTAAATCAGCTAAATATTGAGGTGTAAAAGGATCTAAAAACTCACTACCTGCAGGCACTCCTAGTTCTAGAATATCCAATAAAAATTTTCTTGCTTTCCTCAAACCTTTTGACATATCAAATGTTCCATTTAGATCAGGATCATTGATTAATCCTTTCCAGCCAACAGTAGTTCTAGGTTTCTCAAAATATGCTCTCATAACTAGATAAATATTTTTATCTATTTGTTTATTTAGATTCACCAATTTTTTTGCATATTCTATTCCTGCTTTTTCATCATGAATAGAGCAAGGTCCCGTAATTATCAAAAGCCTCTTATCTTTTCCAGATATAATATTTTCTATAATTTCTCTTGACCTTTTCACCTTTTCAGAGATTTCATTAGTAATTGGAAGTTCTTCCAAAAATTCTTTTGGGGGCTCTAAGTTTTTATAGTTTTTTATATTAATATCGTACGTTTTATGCATAGTGTTACTAATTTATATCTGAATTAATTATTTAGCAAAAGAATTTAAATGATGAAATATTATTATGTAGCATCAAATTTGCTGTCACTATTTCTTAAATTTACTGCTTTTCTTAAATAAGGATGCTGTATTTTATTTTGAGATTTTTCTGTATTCCAAAGTATTAAAATCCTGATACATTTTTTTAGTCCGTTTGGAACCTCCATTTCATGACTACATAGTAAAGGTACAGTTTTCCAGCCCATTTCTCTTGCTGCAACTGCAGGAAATTCCTCAAATAAATCTTTAGTTGTAGTAAAAAAAGTAGCTGCAATATCATCGGTATTTATTTGATTAACTTTTAACATTTCAGTTAATAATTCTTTAGTAGCATCTTTAATACTAGAAGCATTATTTTCTTTTACTGTAGTAGCTCCTCTAACTCCTCTGAGAGTTGTGGCTTTTAATTCATTTTTATTAGACATGGGTTACTTTTTAATTATTTAAATGTTTCTTTGTATAGATTAGATATAAATTTTTTCGCAGTATTTCCAGGTTGATTTTTTGTTTTCGCTATTTCATCTATTAACGCACTTCCCACGATTACAGCATCAGCATATTCTTTAATATTTTTTACATGAGAAGGTTTTGATACTCCAAATCCTACTCCTACAGGAATATTAGTAAAGTTTTTTACCATTTTAACTTTTTCTTTTACGTCTAAAGAAACAGATGAACGTGATCCTGTAACTCCTAGTATACTTATGCAGTATATAAATCCTTGAGCATATTTGCATCCTAATTCAATCCTTTTTTTTGAGCTGTTTAAAGAAATTAAAGGAATAGTATCTAAAGAATTTTCTTCTGAAGAGATTTGGATTTGTTTTAGTTCTTCATTAGGGATATCAGCAATTATTAAACCATTTACTCCAACATTGGTTGCTAATTTTGCGAAATTAGATACACCTATACTTAGTATAGGGTTAATATAACCCATCATAACAATAGGTATATTGATTCCAGAAGATCTGATTTTTTCAACTAGATCTAAAGATTTTTTTATATTAATCCCATTTTCTATAGCAATATGGCTACTTTTTTGAATTGTAGGACCTTCTGCAATGGGATCACTGAATGGCATTCCAATTTCTATTACATCTGATCCTCCGTCTACTAAACCTTTAACTACGTTAATGAATCCTTCTACTGAAGGATAGCCAGCAGTGATGAATGGAATTAAAGCGATTCTACCTTTTTTATTTTGTTCTTTAATAATATTAGTAATTTTACTTTTCATATTTTATCCTTTAGATATTTGAAATGCTTAGTATAACTGCAAGACTATTTTGAATTATATGTATTCCAATACATGGGAGTAAAGAGCCTGTTTTATTTTTTACCCATCCAATAGATGCTCCTAAAATGAAAACAGGAATTATAGATCCTAAATCTAGATGAAATAATGCGAAAATTATACTTGTTATTAATATAGATTTTTTTGGCCCGTATCTTGACGAAATTTTTTTCAATAGAAAACCTCTAAATAATATTTCTTCAGATATAGGCGCTATCAACATTGCAATACAGCAAAAAATTATAAAAGAATTACTAGGAAATTCTGGAATAGATTCTTCTAAAACTGGTGGATAAAATAAACTTATAGAAAAATAATTAATCAAAAAAATCCAAATTCCAGCGAATATTAATCCTACTATCCATGCGTATGTAGCTAGGATATAGGGCGAAATATTTTGAAGAATTATTGATTTTACTTTTAGATTTTTTGATGGATTGATAAATCCTAATGATTTTAGTGAAAGGTTTAAATTCATCTTATATTTCGAAAAATTTAAATAAAATATTGGAATTATTGTAGCAGGATAGAAAATCAATGATATTACTAAAATATTTGTAAAATTTGCTAAAAATAAACTAATAAAAGTCACAATTATCAGGATTAATAAAATAAAAAACACATCATTTAGTTTCCAGATAATAGGTATATTTTCTGGGTTCATTTTTAAAGTATTAACTTATTTGAGGTTCTGGTTTAGTGTTAGGCAATTTATCCTTGCCAAACGTTTCCTCTGGTGCATTATTAGATTTAGAATTTTTATTTTTAATTGTTTCTCCTTTTAATAATTTCACCATCTCTTCTCCATCGATGGTTTCATTTTCAAGAAGAAAGTTTGCTAATAATTCTAATTGTTTTTTATGTTTTAAAAGTATTGATTCAGCACTTTGTTTTCCTTTTTCAAGCAACTTATCAATTTCTTTATCTATAATTTCTTGAGTTTTTGAACTGTAATCTCTTTGTTCATTAACTTCTTTGCCTAGAAAAACAGCTTCTTGGGTTTTACCAAATGATCTTAATCCTAATTTTTCACTCATACCATATTTAGTTACCATTTGATTAGCAACTCTAGTTGCTGTTTCTATATCATTGCTAGCTCCGGTTGTAATTTCTCCAAATTGGATTTTTTCAGCAACTCTTCCTCCCATTGCAGTAGCTATCATTGCTTCAAATTGATCTGCTGTTTGCAAGTATCTATCTTCATCTGGTAGATATCTTGTATATCCTCCCATTTGACCTCTAGAAATTATTGATACTTTGTGAACAGGATCAGCAGATGGAATATAGTTAGCAACCAAAGCATGTCCTGCTTCATGGAATGCTGTTAAAACACGTTCTTTTTCTGTAATTATTCTACTATTTCTTGCTGGACCGGCAATTACTCTATCGATTGACTCTAACAATGTGTTTATGTTGATTTTTTTGAGTTTTCTTCTAGCTGAAAGTATTGCGGCTTCGTTGACTAAATTTGCAAGATCTGCACCACTGAATCCAGGTGTTTGCTTAGCTATAGATTCTAATTTTACATTTTTTTCTAATGGTTTACCTTGAGAATGAACTTCAAGTATAGCTGATCTTCCTTTAATATCTGGGTTATCTAGAACTACTCTTCTGTCAAATCTTCCGGGCCTTAATAGGGCAGGATCTAATATATCAGGTCTATTTGTTGCTGCAATTACTATTATATTGGTTGAAGTATCAAAACCATCCATCTCTACCAGTATTTGATTCAAAGTTTGTTCTCTTTCATCATGTCCACCACCTAAACCTGCTCCCCTGTGTCTTCCAACAGCATCTATTTCATCTACAAATATTATACAAGGGGAATGTTTTTTAGCTTTATCAAATAAATCTCTTACTCTTGATGCTCCAACTCCAACAAACATCTCAACGAATTCTGAGCCACTTATAGAGAAAAAAGGTACTTCTGCTTCTCCTGCTACTGCTCTTGCCATTAAAGTTTTTCCAGTGCCAGGAGGGCCTACTAATAAAACACCTCTAGGGATTCTAGCTCCAAGTGCTAAAAATCTTTCAGGGGCTTTCAAAAATTCTACAACTTCCTGTAATTCTTCTTTAGCTTCTTCTACTCCAGCCACATCATCAAAAGTTACTGTTGCTTTTGCACCAGTAAACATCCTAGCCTTACTCCTTCCAAAACCCAAAGCATTGTTGGTGCCTCCTTGAGCTTGTTTCATCATAAAGATTAAAATTCCTGCAAATAATATTAATGGGAGAAAACTTAAAGCAATTGATAAAAAGTTACTGAAGCCTCCAGCACCCCTTACTTCAACTTCAACATTAGCAGGGTCTACTTTAGCAGTATTGAGAATTTCATACACACTAGAACCATTTTCTTTTCTTGATTTGTATAATTTTCCATTACTTTCAACTTTTAAGGTATCTCCTCGAACTTGTATAAAAACTTTTTGTCCTAGAGGAGGGTTTTTAGATAACTCAATGACCTGAGTTATAGAAATTTCTTCAGTAGATTTAAATGAATCATCAAAAAATATGAAAAAAGCAGCTAAAACTGAAGCTACGATTAAAGTATAAATAAAAAGATTTTTCTTAAAAATATTATTCATTGGCCTAGTATCAAAAAACGTTAGATTTTTATATTCAATATAGTTTTCGATATATGATATCATTCTATGCTAGCATATTCTATTTTTAAAGATGAAAAATATTTGTTAATTAGAATAATAATTGAGAAAATAATATATTAATGCTAGAATTTCACGATTTGTGGGAGGTAATAATAGATATACTTATAAGGTTGGTAATTAAATTTGCAGAAATCTACTAATTACAGACCTAAAAAAGAAAATTTAAAAAAATATAGAGTTAACAGAGAAATAAGGTCTAAATCTGTAAGGGTAATTATTGGACGTAAAGATTCTGACTCTCAGTTACTCGATGTTAGAGATGCTATTAAATTGGCAGAAGAACAAGGGCTTGATTTGGTTGAAGTAGCTCCTAATCATAATCCACCAGTGTGTAGGATATTAGATTATGGAAAATTTAAATTTATTCAATCTAAAAAAGCTAAAGAAGCTAAAAAATCTCAATCTAAAATTTTAATGAAGGATGTAAGATTGAGAATGAGAATAGGTGATCATGATATGAAAGCAAAACAGAAAAAAATTAGATCTTTCATTTCTTCTGGTTTTAAAGTAAGAATTGCAGTTTTTTTTAGAGGTAGAGAGATGGCTTATCCAGATTTAGCAGTTAACTTGTTAAAAAAAATAGCGGATGAATTACAAGATATATCTATAGTTGATAAAGTCCCATCTCTTGAAGGAAGGTCATTATCCATAGTATTAGCCCCGATAGGGAAGGTAAAAGGTTAAAAATGCCAAAAATGAAAACACATAGTGGAGCTAAAAAGAGGTTTCATAAAAGTTCTACTGGAAAATTATTAAGAACTAAAGGAATGAAAAGTCATCTAAGAAGAAAAAAATCAAAAAGAAACAAAAGATTATTTGCTTCTAAAATAGGCTTATCAGATGCAATAGGTAAAAAAATTAAACGATTAATTTAGGAGTTTTATTTGACTAGAGTTAAAGGTGGAAACACTAATAGGAGAAGACATAAGAAAGTACTTAATCAAGTTAAAGGCCATCGTGGATCTAGAAATAGAAGATTTCGAGTTGCCCAGGAATCATTAATACATGCTCTTTCTTACAGTACTATTCATAGAAAAAATAAAAAAAGAGAACAAAGATCATTAGCAATATTAAGGATTAATGCAGCTGCTAGATTAAATGGAATAACTTATGGAAAGTTAATTCATGGTTTGAAGTTATCTGATGTAACCTTAGATAGAAAATCTTTAGCTAATATAGCTGTTAATGATCCTGATACTTTTAAAGAAATTGTTGATTTTGCTAAGTCTTCATTATCTTGAATTAATGAAAACTTAGATTTTATCCAACTAAATTAGAACTATCTATAATAATTAAAAAACATAAAAGAAATAAGTAGAGCAAAGAAAATTTATATAACCCAAGATTTCTCTTTGTGGAATAATTTTTCATTAATCTTATTGTTAGGTTCATATATAGAGCTCCTAATATGATAGCCCCAGAGAGATATATTAATCCTAAATTAGAACTAACAATTGTTAATATTAAAGTTAGAGATATAAGAATAATAGTATGAGTTAATATCATTATTTGGGTTTTTTGGAAACCTACAATTGTTGGAAGCATAGGTATATTAGCTTCTTTATAATCTTCGTTCATTAGCATAGCAAGAGCCCAAAAATGTGGGGGAGTCCAGAAAAAAATAATTGCAAAAAGATACCATGCAGGAAGTGATAATGTTCCTGTGACTGCAGCCCAACCTACTAGTGGTGGAAAGCATCCAGCAATTCCTCCAATAACTATATTATGAGATGTTGTTTTCTTTAACCACAATGAATAAATAAAAACATAAAAAATATTTCCTGAAATTGCTAGTATAGCTGTTAATAAATTAGAACCAAAATAAAGAACAATAAAACTAAGTAATGTAAGAATGATGCCAAAAGATAGGGCATTTTTTGGAGATACTCTGCTACTAGCTACAGGTCTGTTGCTAGTTCTTTTCATCATTTGATCTACATCTTTATCAATAAAATGATTTATAGCACCTGCTCCTCCAGATGCTAATGTGCCTCCTAGAATAATTACTAACATTAAAATTATAGAAGGAGTACTTCCATTACCTAGAAACATTCCTGAAATAGCTGTTACTACCAGAAGTAGTATTACTTTGGGTTTTGTTAACGAAATATAATCTTTTGATGTTTTTAAGAAATTTTCTTTAGTCAATTTAGAATATTTTATTTAATTTTTCTTTTCTATTTCAGATATTAAGGTGAAGCTAAGAATAATTATAAACAATGTCCATAATAATGAAGCCATTCCTAAATGAGAAACTCTAGCCCAAATCTCAAAATTTGTCCATGGATTACTAGCCCCTAAAAATATTTGACTCAGAATCACAAATATTGATATTGAAGAAAGAGTTTTTATTAAAGTGTTTTTTAAGTTTTGCAAGATGTAAATGCAAGTCCAAAAACTGAATATTGTTGTGATTAATGATAATACTCTATGAATCATATGAATTAATTCCAACTGATTATTGGGAAATATAGATGAGCTAGTGCATAAAGGCCATGAGCTACAAATAGTACCTGCTCCTTTCCATACTGCAAAAGATCCTGATAATAATGTAATGATTATTCCTATTGAAGAAATTATCAAAAATATAGAATATTTATGGGTTAAGGATTTTTTAACTACAGTATAAGAAATTGATTGTGAGTTAACTATTACTAGAGAAATTCCTAAAAGTAAAATTACTAATTGAGCAAAAAATAAATGGATAGTTCTTAAAATTGGATTCAATTCTGATAGAACCACTAATCCTCCAATCATTCCTACTACAATAACTGTAAATAGTGTAGTGGTGATAGTGATTAATAGAAAATAGTTTCTTTTATTTTTTATCCATACAAAGATTGTTGAAATTAAAATTAATAATCCTAAAATGACTCCACTTGTTCTATGCCCCCACTCGATTAAAGTCTCATAATTCATAGGAGGGATAATTTTCCCGTAACATAAAGGCCAGTCTGGACAACCTAACCCAGAACCTGAAACTCTTACAAATCCTCCTAGAGAGATTTGGAATAAACAAAAAGCTATACTTGTAAGAAGTAAAAAACTTAGTATTGGATTCCTAAACAACTCTATTTTATTAGTAGTTTTTTGCAAATTAAAATAAAACCATTTTAGTGTTATTTAATTATAATATTTTTTTTATTATTAGAAATCAGAAATGTGAATTAATTATTATATTTTTCTCTTCTTTGTTCTCTTAAATGTCCTTCTAAAATAGGCTCATTAATATGAACTTCACCATTTCTAATTTTTAAGTTAAATCCACATTCTGGACTAGTACAAACCCAAGCTTTATAGTGTATTGCTGCTCCTTGACCTCCGAAATCGGATAAAGGAACTAATTCACCTTTAGAACAAGAATTGCATTTTGGAAAAGTTTCAGACATCTCCATCCCCTCAATCATTATTTATGATTTATATTTCTACTTATGTAGTATTTATTTATAATAAGGGAATCTTTTTTTTTGTAAAGAGGAATTTATATTTAATTAAGTATGATTATTTTAGGAATTGAAACATCTTGTGACGAAACTGCAGTAGGGATAGTTGCTGATGGCACTACTCTTATATCAAATGTGATAGAAAAACAAACTGATATTCATAGTGAATATGGAGGAATTATTCCAGAACTTGCTTCAAGGCAGCATATGAAGAATATTTCTAATGCTGTAAAAAAATCCTTGATTAATTCTAAATTGGATTGGTCCGATATAGATATGTTAGGTGTTACAGATGGCCCTGGTTTAGCAGGTTCTTTAATTGTTGGTGTAAATTTCGCTAATGGTTTATCTTCCAGTTTAGGAATTCCTTTAGTCGGAGTAAACCATTTAGAGGGGCATGTTTTTGCTTCTTGGATTGATAATGAAAATATTAATGAAATTTCCTTTCCAATAATGTGCTTAATTGTATCAGGAGGGCATACGGATTTAGTGAAAATGAATGGCTATAATGATTATGAATTATTAGGAAGAACAAGAGATGATGCAGCTGGGGAAGCATTTGATAAAGCTGCTAGAGTTTTAGGATTAGGGTTTCCTGGAGGACCTGAAATAGAGAAAGTTGCAGCTAAATCTAACGAAGAATTTTTATTCCCCAAAGCCTATATGAAAGGAACTGATGATTTTAGTTTTAGCGGAATGAAGACTGCATTGAAAAACCTAGCTGATAAAGAATTGAATAATTTATATGAAGATTTTAAACTTGATAATTTTGAGTTCACAGTTAATAAAATAGCTAATTCTTTTCAAAATTCTATGGTTGAGGTATTAGCTAAGAAAACAATAGATATTTCTATTCGAGAGAAATGTAAAGGAATAATATTAAGTGGAGGAGTAGCGGCTAATACAATTTTGAGGAATGTTTTGAAAGATTCTTCACCTTTGCCAGTTTTTATCCCTCCAAAAATATTGTGTACAGATAATGGTGCTATGATTGCCTCATGTACATTTTTTAAAATTAGAGAGAAAATTTCAAAATCATTATTTCTTGAGCCTATACCTAATAAATCTTGGTAACTCTTTAATTAATAGAGTTTTCATTTAGATAGCTTAGAATTTCTTTACATTTTCCAAGAACTTCTTTATGAATTTTTATTGAAATAATATCTGTTCCAGAGAAAAGTTTTAATAAAAAGTTTTCTGGTGTAAACCAATAATCTATGGCTAAAAGAATGGATATTAATGTTATAAATATTCCTCCAATTGTAGCTATTAAAATATTTGATGATAATTGCCAAAATCCTACCGCACTGACTATTCCCAATATTGACCAGTAGAATTGTGAAGAATTTTTATTTTTCATTGAAAGGTTATATCCATCTATAGAGGAGATTTTTATAGATGAAATCTGTGCTTCTTTATTTTTAGAATCGATATGATATATAAAAAATTTCGTAATGATAAGGTGATTATTTTTATCAATTTCCAATTCGCGAAGAATATCTTCTTTAGAAATATTGAAGTTACTTAGAATATCATTTTTCATAGTTAAATCTCCTATTTTTTATAGTGTGAAAATATCAGGGAAGAAATTTATCATATTATCACTCCACAGTTTTTTTCCTGACTCTCTAGTTTTTCTTTCAATTTCATTGTGTGCCTCTTGAACTACTTGATGGTCTGGATTTCCTGGGTGCCCTAGTGAAGCAGCTAAATCATGGGGACCAAATGCTATTCTATCAATTCCTTTAATTGTTAAAATTTCATCTAAATTATCTATGGCCATTTTTGATTCTATTTGAGCAGTTACTATCATATTAATATTAGCCCATTCAGAAAATTTTAATTTTCCACCATATTTGTTGTTTAGAATGTCTAATTGATTAAATTCTGTTCCTCTTCCTCCACCCCAAGATCTATTTCCTATAGGTGGATAGCGACAACTTTCTGCTAGAAGAAGTCCTTCTGAATATGTTTCAACATGAGGACCTACTATTCCTTGAACACCTCTATCTAAGAATAGATTAATATTTTGATTAGATATTTTCTGGACTCTTGCAGTTACAGTTAAACCCATTCCTATCGCAAGTCGACAAAGGTTTTCTATAGAAACCACATTAAAAGAGCCATGTTCAGCATCTAAGTGTATTGCATTAAAACCTTTAATTTTTGCATATTCGACTGATTCAATAGATGGGGTTTTGAGGTTTAAAACTTTAACATTTTTGCCTATTTTATTTAAATAAATTATTTGATTATCATTCATTTTTTAATTATAAAATATTTTATAATTCTTTACTTACAAATTCTTGTTTACTGAATATTCAAGGATTTTTTGCTCATCAACTTCAACTCCTAATCCGAATTTTTTAGGCATATAAATATATCCTTCTTTATATGACCAGAAAGTTTTAACTAATTCATGTAGATTGTTAGCCAATCCAGCTTGAAATTCTTGTAAGTAATTACTTTCACATATAGAAGAAAAATGTAGAGTGGCCGCTTGAAAAATCGGACTTCCCATTCCCATGTGAGGAGTAACTGGAATATTATATTTTTTGCAGATTTTTAATTGAGTTAAAGCATTGGAAATTCCTGTCCTTCCGATATCTGGTTGGAGAACATCTAAAGCTTGTTCCTTTAACCATGGCAATATTTGATAATGAGTTCTAAAATGTTCTCCTAGAGCAATAGGAACTCCAGGCTTAGATACTAGAGTTTTATGCTCTTCAATATTTTCAGGTTGTAAAGGACATTCTAAAAAATTTATGTTAAATTTTTCTAAATTTTTCTTTAATTTAATAGTTGATTTTAATTCTGACATCCATAGAAGATCTATCATCCAATTATTTATTTCGGGTACTTTACTTTGTATTTTTGAGATCTCATTTTCTATTTCAGTATTATTAGAAGGAAGGAATAATTTGACTCCTTTTAAACCATTGTTTTCCCATTGTTTAAGATGAGAAATCTTTTCTTCTAAATTTTTTTGTCTTAAACCAGATAAATATATGGGTATTTTAGTAAGAGATTTTTTTCTCAAAAGTTTACCTAGTGGAATTTCATGAAATTTTGAAAGTGCATCCCAAACTGCGATATCTAATGCAGCTAAAGCATCAATATAGTATCCCGAATGATAGCCTCTACCTCTTTGAATATCATATAAAAATTGCCACATTTGATTAGGGTTGAGAAATTTTTCTTTCTTGACTAGAGGAGTAATAATATTGGAGATTATTAATTTTACTATTTCAGGGCCTATTGGAACATTTGCTTCCCCCCAACCTGTAAGGCCATTACTTAATGTAATTTTTACTAATAAACATTCTGGTTTTCTTGCATAAACTGTTTGCCAACCTTCTCTTAATTCAAACCTGTTAGTAGTTCTTATGATTTTATGAGATTCTGTTTCTTCCCAATAACTTGGAGATGAATTCATCACAACATGGTAAGAAGAGATGTTTTCTATCACAAAATTTAAATTATAGTCATTTAAAATTAGATTCCTCCTCCTACAGCATGCACTATTTCTATTTTATCTCCTTCATTAATAATGGTTTTTTGATAGTCTTTTTTAGGAATTATGAAACCATTTATTGCAATGGCAATTTTTTTTTGAGATAAGTTTTGTTTTTCAAGAAAAGTAGTAATATCTATTTCTTTTTCTATAGATATTTTCACTCCATTTAGAAATAAAATTTTCATATTCAAGCTATGGATTCCAAAATAAGTTTTGTGTCTTCATTAATTTTTTGTGATTCTAGTATGAATCTTTTCACTGCTACTCCAGAGCATCCTTTTTTAATGACATTTTTTGAATTCTTATCATCAATTCCTCCTATTCCAATTATAGGTGTTTTACTGATTTTTTTTAATTCTAAAATTGGACTCAATCCTATTGGTTTACTATTCGGATGACTTAAAGTTTTATAAATTGAACCTAAAATCCAATAATTAATTATTGAATCATATTCTATTAAACTTGAATTAACTTGATGAATAGACTTTCCAATAAGAAATTTTTTTCCTATAAGACTTTTTACTAATTCTATTGGAATAGAATTTTCTCCGAAATGTATCCCATCACTTTTTAATGCTATAGCTATATCTACGCGATCATTGATTATGAACAATGCTCTGTTATTGATAATTTTTTTAATTTTTTTCCCGAAATTTAATAGATCTAGAGAAGACATATGTTTTTCCCTTAATTGAATCATGTTGAATCCATTGGAGACAGAATTTTCTATTATATTTAAAGTTTCCTCTTGATTTTTAATTTTTGTGTCTGTGATTAAACACAAAATTTTATTTGGAAGATTTTTTTGTTTTAACATTTTTTTAAAATAGTTGACTATTTTTTTGGAGGAGAACTAGCTATAGCAATATTTTTTTTAGGTATTCTTCCCCCAAGAAAAGCTTGTCTACCTGATTTTACACCCAATCTGAATGCCGATGCCATGATTCCAGGGTTTTCAGCTTGTGCAATAGCAGTATTAATCAAAACAGCATCAGCACCTGCTTCCATAACTAGAGCAGCATCAGAGGGAACACCTATTCCAGCATCTACTATTACAGGTATTTTTGATTGATCGATAATAATTTTTATAGATTCTAACGTATGAATTCCTTGTCCAGATCCTATTGGAGAGCCTAATGGCATTACTGTCACACATCCTATTTTTTCTAATTCTAGTGCTAATACAGGATCAGCAGAAATATAAGGTAAGACTTTGAACCCTTTTTTTACAAGTTCCTCTGCGGCTTTTAAAGTTCCTATAGGATCAGGTAAGAGGTATTTTGAGTCGGGAATAACTTCTAGTTTTATCCAATCAGATTCAGTTAATTCTCTGGCCAACTCTGCAGTAAATACAGCATCTTTTGTAGTAGCACATCCTGCTGTGTTAGGTAAGATTGTAAGATGTTTTGATTTAATTATTTCTAGAATATTTTCCTCTTTTTTAGCTTCTAAATTGATCCTTCTTATTGCAACTGTAATGATTTCAGTTTTTGAATTTTCAATACTTTTAATCAATTCTTTAACGTTTTTATGTCTTCCTGTACCTGTTAATAATCTAGAGCGAAACTTTTTATTGTCAATGATCAGAAAATCATCCATAAATAAAACCAACTTTTTTCGTATTTATATATTTATACTTTATATTGTAATGGATATTAAAATATCATAAGACAAAAAATTTGTAATTATCAGAAGGAAATATATTATGATTCAGGGATTACTATTAGACCTTGATGGAACACTAATTAATCAAAATGATGAAATATCTTTTAGTGTAAAAAATTTGGTAAAAAAATTCGCACAAAAAATCCCGGTATCTATAATTTCTGGTAGAGAATCTAGAGAAGTAAAAAAATTTGCTAATGAATTGTCTCTACAATATTTACAATTTTCTGATAATGGAGCTCGAGTAATAGATAATAAAAATGGAAAGACTATTATATCGGTAAATATAGAAGAAGATTTGGTAAAAAAATTATTTACAAGAATTTTGCAGGAGAAATTAAAATTTATTGCTACTACTAATGATAAGACATTTTATACTTTGATAGATATAGATTCCTTTGATATTTCGACTATAGTTATTTGTTTAGATGGATTTAAAGAAGCACAATCTTTTAGTGCAGAGTATTCAAGAGAATTAGGATTGAGAGTTAATGTTTCTAGTGACTCTAATAGGGAAAAATACTATGTGAATTTTAATCATTCTCATGTTAGTAAAGGTGTTGCTGTTAATAATTTTTGTAGATTTTATTCATTAAATAAATCTAAAGTTATGGCAATTGGTGATAGTTATAATGATTTAGATATGTTAAAAGAATCAGGTATTGGAGTTGCCATGGAGAATGCTCCGATTGAACTGAAGAATGTAGCTCGATATGTTGTTAAAGATGTTAATAGTGATGGAGTTGAAGAAGCATTATTGAAATTTTCTCATTAATTATTTTTTAGAGCTTTTACTCCAGCTGCGAAAGCTGATTGCCAAATTTTTAATTCTGATCTTAGAGTAGATCTAAATTTATTACTATATTCTCCCATTTGTCTAAATTTTTTTCTTCTTCTTCTACTGAGAGTCCTAGGGTAGATTTTTTTAATGGAACCTAACTCTTTCATTATTTCTATCTTTAATAATCTTGCAGCTTCTTGTGGAGAAGCATGTGCCCCTCCTGATGGTTCTGGAACTATATAGTCAACTATTCCCATTTCTAGGCAATCAGTGGAGGTTAATTTTAGTGTAGAAACAATATCTTTTGCCTTTCGTGAATCTTTTAATTGTGATCTAGCAGCATCTTCAGGGCTAATTGGTGTAAATATTGCATTTTGCATCATTAATGTTCTATCAGATACTGAAAAAGATAGTCCCGTTTCGCTTCCACCTTCACCTATTATTACAGAAATAGTAGCTACTTCGACTTTTGTCATAGATGAGATTAATTCAGAGATAGAGTTTGCAAGACCTTTATATTCAGCTTGTAAGCTTAATTCAGGCCCTAATGAATCAACTAGGCTTATAATAGGTAATCCAAATCTTTCAGCAAATTCTATAGCTCTTTTTGCTTTTCTAAATCCTTCAGGCTTAATTTTGACTTTTTGATATGTTTTTTTTGAAGAGTTATTTGTTTTTTCAATAGTTTTCTGTTGAGCAATTATCATAATTGATTCTCCAGCTAGTCTTGCGATCCCTATGATTACTGAAGGATCATCAGACATTAATCTATCACCATGAAGCTCTATAAAGTTCGCAAAAATTTCTGATATATAATATCTAGATTGGGGTCTATTTATATTTCTTGCTAATTGGACCATTTCCCAAGGTTTTAAGGGTAAAAGAGTAGTTTCAGGTATATTAGTAGTTTTTAGTATTTCTAAGTTAAATTTTGGACTTAAAAGATCAAGCAAGGTTGATATTTCTCTATTAATATTTTGTCTTGATACTACTCTATCTATCAATCCATGTTTTTGATAAATTTCTGATGTGTATTTAGAGGGTTCAATCTCACCACTAACCTCTTTAATACTTCTATAAGGGGCATAACCTATATGAGCTCCCGGTTCTGCAATAATAATATCAGAAAGAGAAACGAAACTTGCAATTACTTGTCCTGTAGATGGGTTACCTAAGATAGATATTATTGGAAGGCCTTTTTTATGTAGATTATCTAATGCCACGACAGTTTTTGCCATTTGCATCAAAGATAAAACTCCCTCTTGAATTCTTGATCCACCACTAGTAATGACACATAAAACAGGGAGTCTTCGTTTTTCTGCTAATTCTAGAGATAATGCAATTTTTTCTCCTACCACTAATCCCATGCTGCCTCCTAAAAATCCAAAATCTAGAACCATGATCACCGTAGGCGTACCTCCTATATTGCATGTTCCTGTCACAATTGCCTCACTAAGTCCAGTTCTTTGTCTATCTTTTTTTATACGAGATTTGTATTGAGAAGCTGAATTTTTTTCTAATGGATTCAGTGAGGTAATATCATTAAAATACTCTTTAAAAGTTCCTTTGTCTATTAAAGATATTAGTCTTTCTCTTGCATCAATATGGAAATGAAAGTTACATTTATAACATACTTTGTAACGGACAAATAACTTAGTTCCAAATATTTCATTTCCACATGCTAAGCAATCTGTGATTTCTATATCTGGACCTGAGTATTTATTTTGATTCTTTGATGAATTCTCAGACATGATAAAATATTATGATATTTTAGTGTTTTAATACATCCCTAGGTTTTCCTGAATCTCCTGGCCCTACAATTCCTTCTTCTTCTAATTCATCCATTAATCTAGCCGCTCTAGGATAACCGATTCTTAATCTTCTTTGAAGTAGAGATGTAGAAAGTTTTTTTTGACTTATAGCTAGTTCTACAGCTTGTTGAAATAGAGAATCGGTATTTTTGGAAAATTCTAATGGTGCACTTTCATTATTTGTGTCTGGGTTTAATTGTGGAAGTTCTATTGAAGATTGATTTTTCCAATGAGAAATAATTGAATTTATTTCTGATTCAGAGAGTAATCCTCCTTGAACTCTAATTGGTTTTGGCTGGTCTACGGGTAGAAATAGCATATCTCCTCTACCTAATAGTTTTTCTGCCCCAGGGCTATCAATAACTGTTCTCGAGTCAATTTGACTAGTTACACTAAATGAAATTCTACTTGGAAAATTAGCTTTTATTAAACCAGTAACTACATCAACAGAAGGACGTTGGGTTGCTACAATAAGATGTATTCCAGTTGCTCTTCCTAGTTGAGCTATTCGAACTAATGATTTCTCAACTTCTCCAGCAGCACTTAGCATTAAATCTGCAAGTTCATCAACAATAATCACTAAATATGGTAATTTTTCTTTTGATTTTTCATTAAATGTAGCAATATTCTTACAATCCAATGATTCTAGAGTCTTGAATCTATCCATCATTTGGTCAATAACTAGTTTTAAAATTGAGACAGCTTTGGCCGCGTCTACTATTGGATCAGTGTATAGATGAGGAATTCCAGAGTATGGAGTGAGTTCTACTCTTTTTGGATCTATCATTATTAACCTTAGTTCCGAAGGATCTCTTACTAGTAATAATCCACTAATCATTGAGTTTATACATACACTTTTCCCTGATCCAGTAGCTCCTGCTACTAGAAAATGAGGCATTTTAGTTAGATCGCAATATACTGGATCTCCATTACTTCCTATTCCTAATGCTAAAGGTAGGGGATTATTTTTATTGAATTTGCTAAATTCTTTTGTTTCCATAGTAGTCCTTAGATTTACTAGACTAGGACTATTGTTTGGTACCTCTATTCCAACTAATGATGTTCCAGGTACAGGTGCTTGAAATCTTAAATTTGGACTTGCTAGGGCTAAAGCTAAATCTTTTTCTCTAGATAATATCGTGTCAACTCTTACTCTCGTTCCTAAAGATTCTTGATTTTCAATTTGATCTTTATTAGATGATGAAGATTTGGGTTTAGATTTTTTTCCATATCCAGGTTCTAATCCATACATTGTTACAGTTGGACCTGGTTTTACTTGTCCTACTGTAACTTCAACTCCATGCTCTCTTAAAGTTGATACTATTAATTTTTTAGTGTTTTCCATTTCTTCATTCGATAATGGGCTCAAATGAGATTCATTTAGAATTTCTATATTTGGAAGAATCCATTTTTCTATATCGTTATTCAAAGTAGCTGTTATTTGAGGTTCAACTTTTGGAGATTGCAATTGAATTTCATCATTTAAAAGTTCTGTTTTTTCAACTTTGTCTCCTAACATTTCAAGATTTTTTTCTATTTGAGGATCTGGGTCCTTTAAAGATTTAGATTTTTTTAAGTTGGATATAAAAATGTAGCATTTTCTGATTTGTACATATATAAATTTTGTGTAGGTTGAAATTTTCTTTAAAGTTATTAGCATTTTTTTAGGCCAACAAATCGAAAAACCTATCAATAAAAGAATCATATTTCTAAGAATGCCTAAAATTCTTAAAGCAAAAATATTATTCCAATGTTCCCATTGCTGTGGCTTACGAGATATAAAGTTTCCCAAATTACCTCCCAGAGTATCTCCTATTTGTTTTGTTGTTAGGAAATTATCTTGTTGATCTTTTGTGAAAACACTTGATGATTCTAAATCTACAGGGGCATTAAATAAGCCTAAAAATCCTATTGATGTTAAAGAAAGAAATATTCCAAAAACCCAATATCTCCAATATTTAGTAAATTTTTTATTTTGAAATAATATTGTCCAAATGCTAACTAATAAAAAAGAAATAATGATTATGGTACCCCAACCAAATAATTTCAAAACTAGTTCCCAATAAAAGAAATTAATTACAGCAATAATTAATAATGCTAATAATAGAAAAATTGTTTGAGTTTTCTTTTTTGTAATAATTTTTCGTTTTGAGACGGGTTTATTTTTTAGCGACAAAATATAGTTTAATATGTGTTTATTTTGACTCTAGAATATTTAGCTTATGAGGTCAATTAGTACAGGAAATCATTTTTAGCATTTTTTATTTTCTAAAGAGGAAAGAAGTAAAGATGGTATTAGATGGAAATCTTTTCTTAGTATTTCTGCAAATTTTGGATTTCTTAAACCAGCTGCCGGGTGGTAAACTGGATAAATTATTCTCCCATCCAATTCTATTTGCTGACCTCTGACGGATGATATTGTTTTATTAGGCAAGAAATACGATAAAGAAAATCTTCCTAATGTTACTATTACTCTAGGGTTAAAAATTTTAATCTGTTTTTCTAAATAAGGTGAGCAAAATTCTAATTCATTTGGTAAAGGATCTCTATTATTAGGCGGTCGGCATTTTACTATATTAGTAATAAAAATATCTTTCCGTGTGATTGATATTTCTGAAAGTAATTTATCTAATAA
>MDTE01062816.1_pt1 | contig 28388 bp, 24 predicted proteins | sample 811231 | NCBI WGS metagenome assembly MDTE01 (sample SAMN05326651, study PRJNA326480) | marine metagenome | isolation source: seawater | place: Indian Ocean: Red Sea | collected 2010 | reverse complement strand
CTGGCCAGTGGCGGCAGTTTTCTGGGATATCCGTCGCTGGTGTATTCCTATGGTTGGAGCATGGCCTTCTGGGTCAGCGGCTCGATTGGGACGGCGGTGGTCGGGTTGGGGATTGTCGGCAAACGGATCAACCGGCTGGCACGACGAACTGGGGCGTTGACGCTGGTTGACCTGCTGCGAGACCGTTTTGGTTCCCACGCGGTGGGCATCACCTATTCGGCGGTGATCCTGGTCACCACAAGCGTCTACCTGATCGCTCAGTTCGTGGCCGGAGCCAGGATTCTCGAGAACCTGCTCGAAACCAGCTACGCGATGGGACTGCTGCTGTTTGCCGTTTCGGTTGTGGCGTACACCACCGTGGGCGGATTCCGGGCCGTGGCGTGGACCGACACCTTGCAGGGCATCGTGATGATTATCGGAGTCGTGTTGCTGGTTCCACTGACGCTCTCGGCCGCCGGTGGTCTGGAGAAGGCGACCCTGACCGGGGATCGGTCGCAGGCGGTGCGTGTGGATCCCGAGGCGGCCGAGCACGGGGTGCAGACCGAGCGTCATGCGTACCTGTATCCGCCGGGGCCACGCAAGCAGACCGAGCCGGGTGATGGCGAGATGGGCGAGGTATTTCTTCCATTCGGCATGGGACTCTCATTGTTTCTCATCCGGTCTCTGGGGGCACTGATGATGCCCACCACGGTGCCAAGGATGCTGGCATTTCGGGACACCGCGGCGCTGCGGAGGGCATTGATCGTTCTGGCGCCGTATTTCCTGCTGATGTATGGCAGCAGCCTGATCACGATGAATTGTGCACCGTCGTTGGGAATCGATCTCGAGCCGGGGAAATCCGACCAGGCGATGCCGGCGCTGGCTCAAAAACTTGTGGAATTGCAGGCCGCGCCGGCCCTGTTGGCCGGTTTGTTGATCGCGGCTCCGTTTGCGGCCGTGATGTCGACAGTCGACTCGGCGCTGTTGGTCATTAGCGCCTGTGTGGTACGAGACCTTGTCGAGAAGTCGTTTGGAATCCGGTTGTCCGACACTGCCGTGCGGCGTCTGAGTTACTCGGTGACGGCCCTGGCAGGAACAGGTGTCTTTGTGGGGGCCCTGATGATCGAGCCGAGATTTCTTCAACCCCTGGTGATCCACTACGTCGGCGGGGCGGCCTCGGCACTGTTTTGGCCGGGATTGGCAACGTTGTTCTGGCGCCGGGCCACCGCGACGGGGGTGACTGCGGGACTGGGGGGCGGAGGTGTCATCTACGTGGCCGCGATTTTCTTCAAATCGTGGATTGATCCGTTCGTGACCCTGCATCCGTTCGTCTATGGGTTCGCCGGTTCGGCAGCCCTGGTGATTTTCGTGAGCCTGTTGACCACCCGACAGGACGAGGAACAGCTCGTGCCATACTTTGGCCGGGGCTGATAGGCTTTGCTGCTGCTTGCATGCAATCGAGCCACTGATTCTACTAAATGCACCTCACGGTAAGCGGTCTCGCTCACCACGTCACTCTCCTACTCATCCTTGGGCTCCATGACTGACAACCTGGTCTTCATGATGGGTGAGTACGAGGCGCTGGTTCCGTCGGACCGGCTGTATGCGGAAAACCACCTCTGGTTGCAGCAAGACGGGGATGCCTTGAAAGTGGGGCTGACGTCCTATGCAGTGCGTTTGTTGCAGGATGTCTTCTTTCTCGACTGGGTGATTGATCCGGGCACCGAGGTGCGGGCCCGGCAGGAGATCGGAGAGATCGAGAGTTCCAAGGCGGTGTCGAGTCTTTTTGCGCCGGTTGACGGACACGTGCTAGAATTCAACGATGCTCCACTGGAAGACCCGTCGTCCATCAACACCTCCGGGTATGATGAAGGCTGGTTGTATCGGTTTCGTACCGATTCCACGCTGCTCAGCCCCCAGGAGTATCTCGCGGTACTCGACGGCGGTTGGGAAGACACTCAACGAATGATCAAAGGACAACTCAACTGATGGCTGCCAAGTTGTTGACCGTCGTTGTTTCGCAAACGCCGAGTAAGAACCCGGCGAAGCGACAACTGGAGGAAGAACTGGTTGCCGCATTGATGATCGATGACACGGTCGATGTGGCAGTTGTCCCCCACCTCTACAATCTCGATTCGGCTCACTCCGGAACTCTGTTTCTGCAGGCCCTGCAAGGCCACCTGGTGGTGCTCAGTTGGATGTACTCCCGGGCGGCTCACTGGTTGCTTGACCGATCGGGAATCAAGGGACACCAGGTCGAGACCCTGTTCGACGGACAGGACGAGGGAGATGAGGACATCGAGATTCCCGAGCCACAGGGTGTTGGTGGTGTCGAGTTGCCCGACCGCAAGATCTACTGCCTGGACCTGGGGGTCGATGATGACTCCCGGGTGTATCTCGAGGAGATCGACCGGATTGGCCAAGAACTGCGTGCCGACACCAATCCGACTCCCGTGTCGCTGGATTTGACGGACTGGATTTCCGGGTCACCCAAGCCCGAGCAACTCCAGAGATATCTCGACCCATTGGCTGTTCTTTCCGGGGACGTCGATGTCGAACCGGTCAAACGTCGCTGGTATCCGGTGATTGACTACGAGCGGTGCACCAACTGCATGGAGTGCATCGATTTCTGCCTGTTCGGCGTCTACGGAGTCGACAGGATGGATCGGATCCTGGTCGAGGAACAGGACAACTGCAAGAAGGGGTGCCCGGCTTGCAGCAGGGTGTGTCCCGAGAACGCGATCGTGTTCCCTCAGCACAAGGAACCGGCTATTGCCGGAGCGCTGGGAGATGTTGGAGCGTTGAAAATCGATCTGTCCCGGCTGTTTGGCAGTGCCACCGGCCTGGATGCTGCGGTCGCCGAACGTGACGTTGAATTGCTACGAGATGGTCGCGACGCGGTGGGAGCCAGTGTGGGAATGCCCAAGCGGCAGGCCGAACGCGACTCGACCCAGCGAGATGAACTGGATGATCTCTTCGATGGCCTCGACGCCATGGATCTCTGAGCGCCCGCGTCGCCCGCACAGAGCCACCAATGACCTCCCACGACCTCGCCGACATCCCGTTCCAGCGGCTGGCTCGTGCTGAACAGGTGGCCTCAGCCACGTTGTTGGAGCAACGGGACGAGAGAGGGAACTGGGAGGGAGAACTCTCGACCTCGGCCCTCTCAACCGCCACGGCCACGCTGGCGATTCACCTGTACGCGGAATCGGGACACGGCGGTGATCGTGTTGGAGGGTTACAGAGGCTGGTTGTGTCGGGGTGTGATTGGCTGTTGGACCATCAGAACGAGGACGGCGGCTGGGGGGACACGACACGGAGTTTCAGCAATATCTCCACCACGATGCTGGCCCACGCCACCCTGACCGCGGTGACCCGCCCCGAGTCGGAAACTGCCGATGATCGACTGGTCGAGGCGTTGGCCAATGCCCAAACGTACATTGATCGGATTGGAGGTGTTGAGGCGGTGCTGGCCCGGTATGGCCGGGATCGGACCTTTTCGGTTCCCATCCTGACCCACTGCGCCCTGGCCGGGTTGGTGGAGTGGAGACGGGTGATCGCTCTGCCATTCGAATTGGCGGCCTTGCCGTCGGGGTTCTACAAGACCGTTCGGTTGCCCGTGGTCAGCTACGCGTTGCCAGCGTTGATCGCGATTGGGCTGGTTCGATTTCATTCGCGTCGACCATGGAATCCGCTGGCCTGGCTCGTTCGCCGGTGTGTCCGCGGTCGCGTGTTGCGGGTACTGGAATCCATCCAACCCACGAACGGGGGATTCCTGGAAGCAGCACCGTTGACAAGCTTTGTGGCGATGAGCCTGGTGGGATGCGGATTGGCCGATCACCGAGTGACGCGGCAGGCAATCAATTTTCTTGTCGATTCGGTTCGTGACGATGGCAGTTGGCCGATTGACACCAACCTGGCGACATGGGTGACGACATTGTCGGTCAATGCCCTGGGGGATCGTTTGCCCGAGTCGGGTCGAGAGCCGATCACCAACTGGTTGTTGGGACAACAGTTTCGCGAGGTGCATCCGTATACGAATGCTGACCCGGGAGGATGGTCGTGGACCGATCTTCCTGGTGGTGTGCCTGATGCGGACGATACGCCGGGGGCGATGCTTGCGTTGTTGGCTCTGGAGGAGAGTCCATCGAGAGAATCGATTGAATCGATCAAGAAGTCGTCCAATTGGTTGCTGTCGCTACAGAACCGTGACGGGGGGTGGCCCACATTCTGTCGCGGTTGGGGCACCCTGCCTTTCGATCGCTCGTCTCAGGATATTACTGCTCATGTGTTGCGGGCACTGATGTCGGCCGGCGCGGCGCTTCCGGAAAATGCCGGCCAATTCGAGCAACCGATCGATCGTGGATTCGAATTCCTCAGAGAACAGCAACGTGAGGACGGGGCCTGGGTGCCACTCTGGTTCGGAAACCAGCGAGTGGCTGGTGAAGAGAACCCGGTTTATGGCACCGCACGGGTGCTGATGGCGTGGTGGGCCGCAGGACGTGAGGACGAAGAGGCTGCCGTTCGAGCTAGAGAATGGTTGTCTGAAGCCCAGAATCCCGACGGTGGATGGGGTGGAGATGTCGATACGGTTTCCAGTGTCGAGGAAACTGCGCTGGCGGTCGAGGCATTGCTGGGGTGTGAACGCGGTACTTCGAGTGAAATTGTTGGTCAAAAACAGGCTGTTTCCGGGGTAGAGTGGTTAATTGCGAGGGTAGAAGCCGGTACATGGATCAAAAGCGAACCGATCGGTTTTTATTTCGCCAAATTATGGTATTTTGAAAGACTCTACCCTCTCATTTTTACGGTTTCCGCCCTTCGCCGGGCTCTTTCCGCGGCCAAGGGCAAACACGATTCGTTGTCGGATGACGTGCCCTTGGGGGCATAGCCGGCGTTGAATCCGGGAGTTCTGAGTGTCGATTGCCCCGTCCGAGCCGCGCGAGACGGCATCAACGTCGGATGACGCTAATCCGGCGGCTGAAACGGCGTCAAAGCGGCCAACCAAGCGCCGTCGTCGAAAGAGTACCAGTCATTTGAAGCTGGTTCCTGAGACGTTGGCGATGCGCGAACGGATCAAGGTTGAAGCCGAGCGATTTGCTGAAAACCTGGATCGGTCCCGGCCTTTTGATGGTGGCCAACTGGAAGTCTGGGGCCGTGAACTGCTCGAGCAGATGGAACTTCCCGAAAAATTTCTGGGATTTGCTGCGGTCTTGATCGGGAATTTCTTTTGGAAACGCCAGTTTGTGGCAGTGCCTTTCGAGCGGCGGATGTTGCTGCTGCCGCATTGCCTGAAGCACGCTGAAGGTTGTCCAGCCGAGTACGACGAATTTGGACTGGATTGTGACAAGTGTGGCGCCTGCTCGATCGCCGATTACAAAGTGCGGGCCGAGCAACTGGGATACAAGGTGTTGGTGGCCGAAGGGTCTCCAGTGGTGCTGAAGATTATTGTCAGCGGCCACGTTGACGGCATCCTCGGAGTCGCCTGCCTCAATGTTCTCGAAAAGGCGATCGACAAGGTGCTGATTGCCGGTGTGCCGTCCTACGCCATTCCCCTGCATTCGGGCGACTGCAAGAACACCTCGTTGGACGAATCCTGGGTTTGGGACGTACTGGAAAAGTACGAGCCGTTGCCCGAACCGGTGACCAGCAGCTACCTGCCACTGATTCGTGAGTCGAATCGGCTCTTTGAGAAGGATTTCCAACGGTTGCTGCCACCAGTCCGCAGCAAGGGCCCCGAGGTGTCGGGAGGGCCATTGGCCAAGACCGAGGAAATCGCCTACGACTGGTTGTCTCGAGGCGGTAAACGGTTCCGGCCGTTTATTACGCTGGCTGCTTACGACGCCATGACCGGCGGTGAGAATTTGAAGGCCGTTGATCGCAATGGTGATGGACTGGGGTTGCCCGATTCTGTTTGCCGTGTGGCGATGGCGATCGAGGCGTTTCACAAGGCGTCACTGGTGCACGATGACATCCAGGATGACGACCTGTTCCGGTACGGTCGTGAGACGCTGCATCGCCGTTATGACCCGGGCATGGCGATCAATGTGGGTGACTACCTGATTGGGATCGGTTACCAACTGGTTCACTCGGCACGCCAGGAGGCAGGAGCCGAGGTGACCTGCGACGTGATTGATCGCATGGCCACTGCTCACATCCGGTTGTGTGATGGGCAGGGGGCCGAAATGGCCTGGCACGAACAGGATGTTGAGTCGATCACACCCCTGGAGGCTTTGCAGATTTACGCCCTGAAGACGGCTCCAGCCTTCGAGGCAGCTTTGTATGCCGGGATGCGGATGGCCGGTGACGTGTCGCCCTATGCCGAGATGATCCCGGCCTTTTCTCGCCACCTGGGCGTCGGCTTCCAGGTGCTCAACGATCTCAAGGACTGGCAGGGGGATGCGAACAACAAACTGGTGGCCGGACAGGATCTTCTCGCAGGCCGTCCGACGGTGATGTTGGCCCTGGCGTTTCAGGCGGCCGACGACGCCCAGAGAGAGCAGTTGCGCAACGCGATGGCTGACGAGGGCTTGGACGACGATGCGCGGCAGGCTCGGCTCAAGCGGTTGATGAGCGACTGCGGGGTGTTCGAGCAGGCCGAGGCACTGGTCGACAAGGCCCGTGTTCGAGCCGAATCGCTGGCCGACGAGATTGACGTCGAACCGTTGCGTCGGCTGTTGTATTTTCTGGTCGACACCGTGCTGACGCCCGAGGACGAGGCGGCGACGCCGGTTCCGACCCCCGAGGACGTGCTGCTCTCACTGCCGGTGGCACAGTAGAACCACCGGCTGGCCCGTTTTTGATCGAACCCGGCGAGGCCCCGTTCAGGCCAGCGGCAGTGGTTCCGGGCGAAGCAAAAATGGGAAGACACGGACGGGCTGGCCATCGGTGTCGAGTTCCTTGTAGGTCAACTGCGCCGCCCGATCGGCCGCAAACTGAAGCATCGTCAGTTTCAGACCACAGAATCGGTCGCTGTCGACCTCGGCTGCTACGTCGGCAAACACCTCGCCCGAGGAGGCGGCGTGTCGCCGGACACCATGGATACTGTTCTCCCGGACTTTCAATCCGGCTGCGGCGAGTTTGAACAGGCCCTTGAGAAAACGGCCGATCAGATCTTCTGCCCCGGTGATTTTCAGGAGCTTGTCGAGTTCCTCGTGGGCTTCCCAATAGTACCCGTTGTTGAACAGGTCCAGCGCCAACAGAAAACTCCGATTGTCGGCCCAGTTCTCATTGACGAGTGGCTTGGCCGCCGGGCCCTTCTTCTTGTAACTGTGCCCTTCGGGGTGTCGATTCGGATGAGGAGTCGTCGATCCCGGAATGAAGGTGTAGGGGGGCAATTGGACTGGCGGCAGAAGACGCGGGGCGTCTTTGAGTGTTTCGACCATGGGTGGCTTGGGCTCCTGCAGAGACGGTCGGTGCCGAAGTGGCACCGGAGATCAACTTGTCGACGAATGGGGAATGTCGAGGTGGGAAAACGGGAGGGAGAGGCGGTGAGATGGGTGCTGTCGAGGAGGGAGTGAGAGGCACCCACGAACCACCTCTCCAGCATAGCGGATTTCTCAGATGTTTCACGGTTTGATCTCGTGAAACTCGAAGGATTCTGGAGCGTTTTCGCCGTGGCCGGTCGGGCTGTGCGAGATGGAAAACGTGGGCCGTTCAGGTGGTTTCGGCGGCCAGCGTGCGTCGCTTGATGGCCGCCACCAGGCCACGGGCCCCGTGCTGTCGTGTCATTCCCAGGGTTTCGGCCAGTCCCAGCGGCTCAAGAATGTTGTCAGGCATCTCGAGCACGTCGTCGACACGGGCTCCGTTGATTCCCTCGATCAACAGGGCCACCAGGCCTCTGATCGTCGGTGACTGCCGTGGGACCAGTGCCTCGAGCATGACCGTGCCATCGGAAACATCGACCCAGAGATCGACGGCGGTTTGACATTCCTGAACACGGCATTCGCTGGGAGCCGGAATGGCTGCTCGCTGGGGGGACAGTGCCGGGAGTGTATCGGAGAACTCGATCAGCAACTCGAGTCGTTCTCGAGCTTCCAGTCCCTCGAACTCGGCAAACAGTGGTTCGAGTTTCACTGCGGAGTTCCTTCCGTTGGCGCATCGTCCTCACGTGGGACCACGAAACTCAGATGCATTTCAGCGTGCCGCAGGTGAAGTGCCAGCCACTCGCGGTCGCTGAGTCGACCCAGGAAGGGGTGGGCTGCCGTGGGGGGGGTTGTCGTCAGTCGCTGGACGGCGGATTCGAGGTGAGTGTGGGCCGAGTTGAAGTCGGTGTCCGGATCGGGCAGGTAGCTGTTGGCCCGTCGCGGCAGTGTGATACCCGGTTTCATCGGCCTGGTCAGCAGGCGATTCTTGATGAGCGGAGCGACCAGAACGCGTACCAGCCAGTTGGCACGGAAGGAGAATCCGTCGATGGAGGCGTCGATTGCGCGAGCCAGGTGCTCCAAGATCTGTGCGAAACTCCAGTTTCCCACACAGGTCACGTCGACTCCGGAAAGGTGCCGGACATCTTTGAGGACGTCCTGCAGCGTCACGAAGGCGACAGGACGGCGTTGGCTGGGGGCTGTGGACATGAGATGTGTTGCCTGGTGTTCTCAGATGTGATCGGCATCGAGGTGGGGGGAGGGGGACGAGTGGACCCGCGCGGCGCCATTGTGGAGCAGGCATCACCGGGCGACAAGGGTTGGGGGTTTTCCTATACTGGCCGTTTGCCCGCAGCCCGGTTGTGCCTTTTTTCAGCGACTTCATGAGCGAACCAGACAATTCTCCTGAACCAGCCATGGGGGGGGCCTCTACTGAGGATCCTGATTCCGGATCTGGGCGGGGTTTGTTGTCGGGTGTGCTGGCGAGGTTTCCCGAGTCGTGCCGGCGTCCCTTGCAGTTGGATGCCGCCTACAACGTTGGCAGTGGTGCGTTCTACTGCCTGACGATGTTGACGGGTGTGATTCTCGAGACAATTCTCGATGGGCGAGCCATCCACCTGGCAGTCTTCTGGGCCGCGGCACATGGCAGCAGTATTCTCAGCCCACTGGTCGGCTTTGCCGCTCGCAAAGTGTCGATGAAGCAACTGGTCGTGGTGCCAAACATCATCACGGTGGTGTTGCTGCTAGGCGCCGGCCTGTACCGCGGGGATGCCACGTGGTGCACGATGGTGCTCTCGGCCGCGTTCGTGATGCGGGTTTTTCCACGAACAAGCGAAATGAACATGTACCGGGTGTTGTACCCGACGACCCATCGTGGCGCGGCGGTGGGGATCCTCAAGTCGATCATGGGAGTGTCGGCCCTGCTGGTCACCGTGGCGGGTTACCTGTGGTTCAAATACGACGAGTCCTATTACTGGGTGTTGTTTGTGGGCATCGCGTTGATGCTGTTGGTCTCGGCCCTGTTTTATGGGGCGATCCCGATCCGTCGACAGGACGAGTTGGCCAGTGTCAGCGATCAGTCGTCGTGGGCGGCATTGGTCGAGGGGTTGCAGATCTTTTTGACCGACCGCCGTTTCCTGCTGTTCCAGGTCGGTTTCGCCCTGGCAGGTACGGCCAATCACATGGTTTTCTGGATGTTGCCAAACCTGTGTCATGACTACCTGGAGATGACGGCGAATCGGACCCGCTTGATTGCGGCTGTGATTCCGGCATTGTTGGTGACCTGTTCGGCTCCCTTCTGGGGCCGTTACCTGGATCGCACAAACCCGATGCTGGGTCGGGCCACTTTCAACGTGATCCAGGCAACGGGATTCACGCTGGTCGCCTTTGGCGGTGCCGGCGGAATGGACTGGGTGGTGGTGCTGGGAATCGTGATTCACGGTGTCAGTGCCGGCGGCAGTGCGGTCAACTGGTTGACCGGCAGCCTGCATTTTGCCGGTAGCGATCGCGTGTCGTTGTACAATGCCGTCCACGTTGGCTTGACCGGCGTCCGTGGTCTGCTCGCTCCCTTGGTGGGTTTTGGCCTTTATGCGGTCGGACCACTGTTTCCGGACGCGGCCGGCAGCCTGAGGGAAGTCGAAGGGATCGGTATGGGGCCCCGGGTGTTTTGGATTGCCACGGGATTGTCGTTGGCCGGAGCAGTCACGATGTTGTGGCAAGGTCTGACTGACCCCGGTCCGCGTGCTGAACAAGATGTCCCGGAGTGAGACATCCGTCGAGCACCGGCGTCACAGTGCCGGAGGCCAGAGTTTCCAAAACAGGTAGGCGACCGGCCCCGCATAGAGGACGCTGTCGAGCAGGTCGAGTGCGCCTCCCATGCCTGGAAACAATGCTGCCGAGTCTTTGACCTCGGCGTCCCGTTTCATCAGGGACTCGCAGAGATCACCGATCAGTCCGGCGACCCCAATGACGGCTCCGTAGAGAGCCGCCCAGAGCCACAAGGGAGGCGCTGTGGCCGAGTGTGAGGCATTGGCCGCACCCGGTGTCTCGAACCACGCCTGGCCCCATTCCAGCCACGCCACAGCTCCCAGTGCGGCCCCCAGTACCGCGCCCCAGGCTCCCATCCACGTTTTGCCGGGACTCAGCCGGGGGTGCAGTTTCTTGCGGCCCAGCAGTCGTCCCAGTGTGTAGGCCCCGGTGTCACCCATCTTGGCTGCAACGACAAGGGATCCGAGTGCCAGGTAGCCCAGCTCCGGGCGTGGTGTCCATCTCAACTGGGCCGTGACAATCAAGAGAAAACCGGTGTAGACGATCACCAGCACATCGGCTCCCAGCCCACCCAGGCTGGCGCCTGGTGCGCGGAACCGGAGCGCGTGAAACAGCAGCAACACCAGCATCACGGTGGCCAAGGTCACTGCGACGCGTTCCAGCGGCGTGCCTCCCGACAGGCATTCGCAGACCTGTCCCCACAATTCGCCGGACCATCCCGAGACAACCAGTGCGGCGGCCGCAATTCCGGTGAGTGGCCAGGTGGCCTGGAGGTCACGACGATGCAGCAGTTGAACCAGCTCAAAGGCCAACCGCATGGCGAGCACTGCCAACAGAACCAACAACACCGGGGCCGGCGCACCCAGCGCGTGGTCCCAGGCGAATAGCCCGACCAGTGAGGGAATGAGCAGCGATGAGACCAGCAGGCGTTGACGAAGCATGACGTGGGCCAGGGGGGAGGGGGGACTGGTCGAGGAACTACTTGTCGAGTCCGCCGAAGCGTCTTTCTCGGGATGCAAAATCCCGAAACGCGTCAAAGAGATCGTTGCGTCGAAATTCGGGCCAGCACTTGGAAGTGACCCAGATCTCGGAATAGCTGATCTGCCACAGCAGGAAATTGCTGACCCGCATCTCGCCGGCGGTACGGATCAACAGGTCGGGGTCACTCATGCCCGCGGTGTAGAGCCGTGACGAGATGGTGTCTTCGTCGATGGTGTTCGGGTCGAGTGTACCGGAGGCGACTTCTCTTGCGATGTCCTGGACCGTGTCGACCAGTTCACCCCGGCTGCCATAATTGACTGCCAGGCACAGCCGCATGCCCTTGTTGTCTCGGCTGCACGCGACCGTCTGATCAACTTCCCGCAGGACATTTTCGGTCAATCCCTCGGTGCGACCGATCATGGTGAATTGCAGATCCTGTCGCATGATCTCGGACCGTTCCTCGATCACGTACTGTTCAAGCAGTCGCATCAGCATCTCGAGTTCCCTGCGAGGCCGTTTCCAGTTTTCGCTCGACAGGCAATACAGGGTCAACTGGTCAACGGTTCCCAGTTCGACGCAGGCTTCTATCACCGCGCGGACACTCTTGACGCCGCGTCGGTGTCCTTCGGCCCGGGGGAGCCTGCGGGCCTGGGCCCAGCGGCCGTTGCCATCCATGATGACAGCGACGTGGCGGGGCAGCCGGTCAGTCGGCAGGCCGAGTTCTTCCAGGGCGGCGGAGGAGGTCTTGGTGGCGGCCACGGGACGATTCCTCGCCTGGGCTCACTGGACCCAGTGGGACTATTGCAGCTGCAACTCGGCAGCCGGTTCGGCTGATTCGCAGAACAAGGTCTCCTCGCGGTACGAAGGTGTCTGGTTGGGCGAGGAAATTCCCAGGCGGACATGAGTCTCCTGGACATCCAGAACCGTAACCGAGATCTCGTGGTCGATGACCAAACCCTCGTTGACACGACAGGAGACGACTTGCATGGCGGGCGATCCTGTTTGGCCGGTAAGCACCGAATTGGCGACTAGCGGCGGTATGTATTGTGGGCACGATGAAATTGCCCAAGAAATGAAGCGAGGGGTCATTGTGACGGGGGAAGGTGTGTGGGGCAAGTTGGAGAACGCGGGATTCATCAGGAACGTCAGGATTGGTTAACGGTGGGTTGACAATTGATCCATTTGGGTCACTTGCAGCCTCGCACCCACGAGCGAGGTTCGACAAAATGACTCGACGCAACAATCATCCAGGGAGTCGGTTTTCGATGAAACTTGTCATCCATCCACCGGTCGACGACGTCCGCTTGGAGCGAATTTGCGAGGCTGCCGGTGAGATGGCCGTGGTCAACGCGGCCAATCCAGAGGAAGCCGCTGCGGAGATCATCGACGCCACCGCATTTTTTGGGAAGATCACTCCGGAACTGCTGTCGGTCGCCGGTCAACTCGAATGGGTCCAGGCCCCCACGGCCAGCCTCGAGCACTACGTCTTTGATGAACTGGTGGCTCACCCGTGCACGTTGACCAACATGCGGGGACTCTATTACGACGTGATCGCCGATCACGTGATGGGTTACGTCCTGGTCTTCGCTCGCAACCTGCACAAGTATCTGCGACAGCAGATCGACCGGACGTGGGCCCCGGTGGGGGGCGAGGAGGAGCGTTCCGATTTTGTCAGCGGTCCAGGCTGGGTCAGTGGCATTGATGCCGGGCACCTGCACCTGGCCGACTGCACCATGGGGGTGGTGGGGACTGGCTCGATCGGAGCCGAGATCTGTCGACGCGCGGCGTCGTTCGGGATGGAGGTGCTGGGGGTCGACCCGGTGGCGACAAGTGTCCCGGGGGTCGTCGATGATGTCTGGGGAGTCGATCGCGTGGACGAATTGCTGGGTGCCAGCGATTTCGTGGTGATCGCGGCACCCCATACTCCCGAGACGGAAGGCTGGTTTGAGACCGAACGATTTGCCGCGATGAAAAAAACGGCCTACTTCATCAACATCGGTCGCGGGGCCATCGTCAAGCTGGATGCCCTCACAGAGGCCCTGGAATCGGGAGCGATTGCCGGGGCGGCGTTGGACGTCTACGAGACCGAGCCTCTGCCGGTCGAACATCCTCTCTGGCGACTCGAGAACGTGCTCCTGACACCTCACATCGCCGCAGCCAGTCCAAGGATTGCCGAGCGACACCTGGCGACGCTGCTGGAGAACGTGGCCTGTTACGTCGCCGGTGAGGACCTGGTGACGGTGGCCGACAAGACGCGGTGGTTCTAGCAGGCCGGGGCTTCAACCGCGGCCAATGTAGACCTGGTCACGAGGCAGGACGATGCCTTCCAGGAAGTTGACGTGGTCGGGCAACGAGACCATGGCCAGGCCGGCCTCGGCGATCGTTTCGATGTCCATCATCGGTTCCTGGTCGGATTCCTTGTCCGACTCCTGTCGCCGCTCGATCGCCACGTTTCCCGGGTGCAGGCAACTGGCGATGATGCCAAACTCTCGTCCGTCCAGCGTGGTGGCCTTGGTCAGGCCCCAGATGCCGAACTTGGCGGCGACGTAGGGGCCACTGCCGGGGCGAGGGACCTGGGCGGAGATCGAGCCGATGTTGAGAATCCGGCCGCCACCCTGGTCCTTCATGATCGTGAAAGCTTCCCGGGTGCAGTAAAAAGCCCCCGTCAGGCAGACGCCGATCACGTTGTTCCACCCCTCGGTGGTCACCTCGTCGATGCGGCCCCCGTCGAAGGCTCCGGCGTTGTTGACCAGGATGTCGATCCGTCCGAAACGCTCCATCGTGGCGGCAAACAGGCTCTGGACCTGTTCCAAGTCGGTGACATCGGTCGGTTGCGAGACGACCTCCGTCCCCGCTGCGGTCAGTTCATCAGCAACCGCCTGGAGTTTCTCGGCGTTCCGGGCACCGATGGCCAGCCTGGCGCCCTCGGACGCAAATAGCTTGGCCATGCCCTTGCCGATGCCCTGGTTGGCCCCGGTGATCAGAATCACCTTGCCGTCGAGTTTGCCCATCTTGATGCGCCTCTTGCTAATTGGTCTCTGTGTGAACGAAATTGCGAATCAGAAAAGTCCAATTCGTTTGCCGGTCGGATCGATTAGCCACAGCCAATCATCAAACAGCACGGACATGCGTTCGGCGATCAAGGCAATGCGCCCCATGACCGTATACCCGAACCCTGCACCGAAAGTGATCATCAGGAAACCAATTCCGAGTCTCGCGATGCCCCCGACCACTCCCTGGTGTTCGATCGAGAAGAAGAAATAAATCAGGCAACAGAAGACTGTCAGGACAGTCAAGGTGTTCTTCAATGTCGCACCAAAGTTGATCGTGTCGTCGGCTTCCAGGACGACGAGTGGAAGGATGGTGGCTTGGATCTGTTGCACGAAGTCGGCTTCCAGGAACCCGACGAGCCGAAATCCGGCGGTCAGGCCAATGAAGAAGGCCAGCGGCCACCGGGCAATCCAGTTGCCCGTTGGAGAGAGTCGCATCAACAGCATCCCGCTCAAGATCAACGGGACCAGGAACATCCACTCTGGTTCGGCTTCCAATGGCGTGGCGGGAATGACAGTCTCACGCACCATGCCCGGTGTCAGCTTGACGAACAGGATGCCGACGATGCCATCCCAGAAACCCAGAACCATGGCATAGGCAGCAGAGACGCCGATAAGGATAGCCTCGGTCAGCTTGTACAGGATGTTGTCCTGAAAGAGAAACGACAGGATGGCAATCATGCCGAACGCCGAGACCCAGAGGCCGATTGTCATCGGCCAATTGAATTCCACGTCTTCTTCGCCGCGGTGTTTCGGGGCGACCGGGGTGCGGGTTGTCCAGGTCAGGCCTTTCACTTCGTTGATCCGTTGCCCCAACTGGTCTCGAGACGCCTTGATGGTCTGGCTCTCTTTTGACTGTTTGTCGGCTTGTTGGGCGAGTTTGTCGTCCAGGTCTGCGAGTTGTTTTTGCAGGGACTCTTCCGCATTGACTTGAGCGACTCGGACGTAGGACTGGCCCATGCGACCTGTTGATGCGCGAAAGACCAGAAACCCTCCGCCAAGAAGAATCAGCAGCATCGAAATGATGGTCGAGCGGTTCATGATGCGGTTCCTCGCTTGCGGTCTACGAAGAAAATGATGTTTCCGACCACGATCAGCCCGATGATCAGCAGGTGGGCAACGAGTTGTGGTCCCATTCTCCGCAGCCCTTCCTGAGAATTCTTGTTCTCTTTCAGATCAGGGAACTTCTCGATCAGAGCCTGTTCGTATTCTGCCGCGGCTTTGATGGCTCCGAGGATGCCTCGAAGTTGGTTGGGGATGTAGGGGTACAGTGCGGGGGCTCCGACACCGGTTGTGCCAGCGACCATCTTCAAGCCGAACGGTGTCGCTGCGTACTGGACCCATTCCTTGGCACCCGGAGTTCCGGCACTGACGTTCACGATCAGCGCCATTTTCTGGATATCACCAAGTGATTCGGTCATCGGGTGACTTTTCAGTGAGGCACCGGCATTGTCGGTGGTGAAAAGTGTCTGGAGGTTTCCTTCGCTGGTGACGGATTGGATGACGACTTCCTGTCCCGGCTTGTAGCCGAGATTCACGTAGTCGGTTCCGTAATTGTATTCCGGAAATTCTGTCGTCAGGATCCGGATGTTCTGCTCGATCATCGGGACGCCGGTCGGCCACAGTGTCATGAAGTACAGCTTGTGTCTTTTCAGGGCACAGTGCCGTGTGAAGGCGGCCGCCATGGGCTGGAGCTCTCCCTGGCTGGCCGGATCGAAATCAAAGGCCAGCAGGATATCGGACCCATCTTCGAGTTGATCGATTTCCTGAAAGACATTCCTCACCATCTGCGAGGGTTCCTCGGGAAACCTGATTCCGGACAGCAATGGGATCGCGATAGCCAGGAACATCGCCAAGAAAATCCAGCGGCGATCCAGGTCTCGAAAGAATGCGAACATGGTTTGTTACTCTTCGGAGCCGAGGTAAGAACGGTCAACTCCCATCAGGATCTTCAATGAGAGTGACACGATTCCCAGGGAAATACCGATCATGATGGCGCGGTTTCCCGCGGAGTTGAACACGTCCATGATGAACTCGGTCAAACGGTCGAATCGCAAGGGTTCAGGCAACCAGTCGGTCAGGATGATGCCTGCGTAGGTGCGACCAATGAGGACGATGAATGCCGTTCCCAGAAGCAGGATGGCTTCGATGTTCTTGGCGCGAAACGCTCGAAATGCCGCCGAAGCGATGAAGAAGGCCAGCAGTGCGAACATGGTCGAGGCAAGCGGCAGGTAGACAAATTCGAAGATGTACCAGAACCAGCTGCTTCCCGGCTCCATCTTGTCACCAGACCACGCGTATTCGGGAAACGCGGGGTTGGGATTCACTCCCACCTTTCCCAGGCCGACCACGAGCGTCACCAGGAAGGCGACGATGGTGACCACCGAAAACCCCCACCCAGCCTGTCGACTCGAGACCTTCTGCAAGTGCATTTTCAGCAGATTGCCGGCCCCGAGAACGAAGGCAAAGGCGGCCAGGATCTCGAACCAGATGGCAAGATCATCCTTCCAACTCTGTGCTGGAGGTACAAAGTACGCCACGATCATCACCACGCCGGCCGTCGTGGCGATAAACAGGGGGATTGTTCGTTTCATGGTTAGAACCCGTTACTTCCCAGCACATTGTCTTTGATGTAGTCGGCTGCAGATTGAAGTGATTCGGCGACAGTTCCACTCTTGAAGGAACTGACTTCCTCGGCATCCAGCGAGTTGTTTTTGTCCTGGTCAATCTCGGTGAACTCGTCCTTGCTCATCCGGGACGATTCCTTCTGGCTGATCACTCCGTCGCGGTTTTCATCCAGCCGTGTGAAGGTGGCCTTGGATGAATTCAGGGAAAACGTGGCCAACAGGCAGCCAGCGATCAGCAGAAGTGCTCCAATGACCTTGCCGACATCCTGGCCTTTGAGACTGCCCAGTTGGTGTTTTTCGCCGGAGAGGTAGGCACTGGCAGCGAAGAATTCCTCTCCGATGAGCGTGTAGTCACAGGCAGCAACAAAGAACGGCAGTTGCGAGGGCATCGCGGTTCCAGCGACCTGGATGGCTCCGATTGAGTTGCCGGTTTCAGCAAGAATGAGTGACTCGGCGAAAAAAGCACCCATGTAGAAGCAGGCGGCGGGTTTCTCGCGGACCATTGTTCCCGTGACCCCGGCGACATAACCAAACTGCTCATCGGTCAGGTAGTAGATGTTGTCTTCCCGGTATGCATCCGGTCGTCCCGCTGCCAGGTAGGCGGCTTCGACGGTCTCGCGGGCCGTGGTCATCACCAGGGATCGGGATGTGGGCACCTCGAGCGTGGCATCGTATTCGGCTGCCAGGCCGGCCACGCGAGACAATACGGTGATTCCGGCAACAGTCTGGATGTCGTTGATATCCAGGATGCCGGGAATAAACAGACAACTGCGTCCCATTTCCGTGGCCCGCCCGACCGCCTCATTGACCGCCTCAAGCCCGGTGATTTTCCGGATCTTCAGTTCGTGGCCACGGCGAGCGAGATTGATGAAGTAGACGATCGCGCAGGTGATCAACAGCAGGATCACGACGAACCAACCCCGTTTGCCATCGAAGTACTGGGTTGAGGCGATCGCGGGTGTCTCGGTTGTCGCTGGCGTTGACCTGGTACCGTCGGAAGCCACTGCGATGACAGAGTACAAGTACTCGACACCGTTCTCACAACCGGTGTCGTTGAACATCGACTCGGTGGCAGCGATGGCCTGGATTTCCTTGAATTCATTCTCTCCAGTTTTCCGGAGAATCACGTACTGGATGACGGGTTGCGCATCGGCAGGGGATGTCGTCGACGGCGTCCAGGTCAACTCGATTGTTGAACCGGCGTCGTCAGGACGGTCAATGGCCGTGACGTTTTCTGGAGGGCCCGGGGGGGCAGCGAAAGCGGGCGCCACCAACAGGAGGGCAGCAGCGATCACCAATGCACTCGGCAGGACGTGTACGCGCATTGCTCTTTATCCTTCGATCAACTCGACGTTGGCACGAGGAACAACGAATCGTTCTCCCGCAGCGTTTTCCACTGAGAGCACCCGGGCCAGTGATCCCGAGTCCAATTCCTGGGGTTCAGATGGCAGGTCGACCACAGTGCCGATTGCGCCAAAGTAGGGATCCCGGATGACTCGAATCGATGTGCCAGCTTCCAGCAAACCGATCGGTCGGTTTCCGTGCGCCTCTTGGACGTGTTCCCCTGAGTTGTCAGGGATCACGATTTCTGGCCGCATGACACCGGCGCGAATCTGGGTGGTGCCGTTGACGGATGCCTCCAATCCCTGGCGATCACTCAGAAGCTGAAACGTCCGATCGGCCATCGCGATCTCTCCGAAGCCTTCGGTGACAACCAGGGTGACACCGATGGTTTCGGAGCCGGTGATCGCGACCCCGAGGTCGTAACCAAGGATTTCTCGAAGGTCTGCATCGTCCAGCCCACCGGAAACAACTGCGGCACATCCGACCTGGATCGCACGTTTCACAGCCTCACCCGTCATCCGGCCGCCACCGATCACGACCGCGCCGGCCATTTCCTGTGTGATTTTATCGGGGGTCAGTTCCTGGTCGGGTGAATCGCAGGCCAGCACGATCGGTCCGTTTGTTTCACCGCCGATACCAAAGATTCCCTGGACGAACGCGGTGTCGGTTTCAATCAAGACACCTTCGTTGGGGATCACCTCGACAACCTCTCCGCTCAAGTACGCGGTGACCTGGACCGGCAGAGGTGTGCCACGGACGATCACCTGGCCGGTGACAGGCGAAATGGTTTCGATGGTTCCGCTTGCCTGAGAGCGACACACCGCTTTGAAGAAGCCGAAGATTCCCGGTGTCTCGGCAAGCGGATCGTCGACTTCAACCGGGTCGCCGACCTTTTTGAGCATGCAGTCGGGAATGTCACCGGGAGGCATGGAGAGCAAGTTCGCGACATTGATCGGGATGACGTTGCCCGGCATGAACGTCTCGGCAACCACGTCGGTGGCAGCGACGGTGTCCCCGACGCTCTTCTTGACTTCGCCGGGGATCGGCAGGATTCTCCGTACACGATGACGTGTCCACGGCGTGACCATCAGTCCGGGTGTGTATGCGTGGGCCATTAATTCAGTTCCGCCAGTCCCTGGACCTGGTTCCACGTCATGACCGCCTCCCGGCACGCGTCTCGATCCTTGGGCAGTTTCAGTGGCCGACCTCGCCCATCCAGAAGCACACCGACAGTGCCACCACGGATCTCTCGTTCAATTCGTTTTCCGGGTCCCTCGCCGGCGTCGAATCCCTTGGCGGGTTCAATCGTGGCGGTTGCCTTTGCGCCATCGGCCAGGGGCAACAGTTTCAGTTCACCGAAGAGAACCTGGCCGTTTTCACTGATCTCGTCCCCGGTGATCTGGTATTTGAAACAGGGCTTGCCCGGCTTGCCTATCCCCGCCGGGGCGACACACGTGCCCAGGTAAACCAGGCAGTCTCGTTCAAACACCTGGACTGCGGCCTCGGGATGGACCTGAGAGAGAACACCCAGGTGCGGCATCATGAAGATGCTGTCCTTGGCGAGCGTGGTGATTCCTTCGGGCTGAAAAGCATCCACAAGCATCGCGGCGGTCTGGGACATGCGAGGAGCATGCGAGAGGACTCCGCCGGAGGCCACCAGCAGGTCGAGCGTCATGTTGTTGACAATTGTCTGTCCGCTGGCTTGTTGGCTGAACGTGTCGCCAACAGTTCGTTGTTGTTGCACGCCCTTGAGGGTCGTTGCGAAGTCCTTGTGCTGCTCGTAGGCCAGTCTCAACGCTTCTCGGGCCACCGCCTGTTCGAAAAGCAGGGACTCGAGCGTCTGGGGGATCGTGGTCGGCCGAATCATCTTGTTCTTGACCCGGTTGCGCAGTTCCCGCTCATCCATGTCCAGCGGCACCCACTGCAAGATGCTCGGCAGCGTGGCCTCGGCACAGACGTTGGAGATCGAATAACTCATGCCGAGGTTGGCGCTGACGGTGCGGTTGAATGTGCCCTCGAACACGCTGAACACGTCGGTGGTGGCTCCACCAATATCCACGCCGACCGCGTTGACGTTTCTCTGTTCGGCGATCTGTTGCAGGATGTTGCCCACGGCTCCGGGGGTGGGCATGATCGGCGAGTCGGTCCAGGAAATCAGCTTGTCGTAACCGGGCGCGTGGGCCATCACGTGTTCGAGGAACAGGTCGTGGATCGCGTCGCGGGCTGGTGCCAGATTTTCCTGCTCCATGGTTGGTCGCAGGTTGTCGACCAGTGAGAGTTCGACGCTGTCGTCGAAGGTGTCGGTGATCGCGTCGCGGGCATCGGTGTTGCCGGCGAAAATGACCGGCATCCGGTATTCGGCGCCGAACCGGGGTTGTGGCTTGGCCGGAGCGACCATTTCGGCAATCTGCACGACGTGCTGGGTGGTGCCGCCGTCGGTACCGCCTGAGATCAGGATCATGTCCGGACGCAGTTCACGGATCCGCTGGATCTGTTCGTGAGGCAGTCGCTTGTCGTTGGTGGCGATGGTGTCCATCACGATCGCCCCGGCTCCCAGTGCCGCCCGCTTGGCGCTGGCCGCGGTCATTTCACGGACCACGCCGGCCACCATCATCTGCAGCCCACCTCCGGCACTGGAGGTCGAGATGTAGATGTCGCAACCTTGCCCATCGCTGGCCGGGCGGATCACCTGTCCGTCGTCACCAATCAGTTTCCGTCCGGCCAGTTCCCCGACCTCGGTGACCGAGTTGACCACGCCCATGGTCACATCGGCTGCGGGCTCCTCGACGGTTGTTGGGGCCTCGCCCCGGTACGTCTGGCGGTACTCGCCGTCGACCTTCTCGATCAGGATTGCCTTGGTCGTGGTGCTGCCACAATCGGTTGCCAGGATCACGTTGATCGACGACGGGTCCAACGGTGTGGACGCGGCGTCGTGGGCAGGGGTGATCGATTCAGGCGTGGTCATCCGTGTGGGCCTTCAGTCCGTCTCGGAACGGATCTCCTGGGCGGCTGAAGTGGCTGCTTGGGAGGACGGTGTGTCGTGGGTCTGGAGTCGCTCTTCGATGGCGTCGCAGATAAAGGGAATGGAGCCACGGAGTTCCAGGAACTTGGCGAAATGGCGGTATCCGCTGGTATTGGCGAAGACCGATAAAAACGGGCTGAAGAAATGGAGGGCCTGGGATCCGAGGAAATTCAGTGGCCGCCCCATCTCCAACGCGATCAGGGTGGGAGTGGCGAGTCCTCGGCGGACGACCTCCTCGACCACGCGGTCAATGGCCAGTCTCTGCTCGTCGGTCGGTTCGGCCGGACCGGGCGGATCGACTGCAAAAGCGTGCTTGAGCCACTGCAAGGAAAGAAACCTCCGTGTTTTCCCCACGTCCGGCAGGATTCGGCGAGGATCACCTTGTTTCCAGACCGCGACAAGATACCGCGCGACCACGAGAATTGACAGCCTGCTTGGAGCCAGTTGAAGGAGGTCGCGACGCAGTTGTGGGAACCGGGACGACACATCCGGGTGAGGCCGGGACCGTCAACAGTCTCCCGAAGACGACTCGAGTCCGAAAACTCGCAACGCGTTGGCCGTGGTGGCCTCGGCGAGTTCTTCGACGGGGATTCCTTTCACCTCGGCCAGGCACTCGGCGGTGTGTCGGACCCATGCCGGCTCGTTTCGCTTGCCCCGGAAAGGCATGGGCGCGAGATAGGGGGCATCGGTTTCCACCAGCAGCCGATCCAGCGGCACCTCGGCGGCGGCAGCACGCAACTGGTCGTTCTTCTTGAATGTGAGCATTCCGGCCAGCGAGATGTGCATGCCGAGTTCGACACAGCGGGTCGCCGTCGCCGCGTCACCAGCAAACGAATGCATGATGCCGTTGAGTGGTCCGCTGGATGCCTCTCGTTCGAGTTCGGCAACCACGTCGGCTTCGGCCTCACGACAGTGCACCACGAACGGCAGGTCGTGTTGTCTGGCCAACTGCATGTGCCTGCGGAACATCTCGGCCTGCTGGTCAATCGGCGAGTAATCCCAGTAACGGTCCAACCCGGTTTCACCGACCGCGACGACACCGGGGGCGGAGACCAGTTGAAGAATGGTGTCCCAGTCGGCATCGGTCGATTCGGCGACATAGTTGGGCTGGATGCCGACGACGGCGTGGACAGCTGCGAAACGGTCGGCCAACTCGACGGCGGCCTGGCTGGTGGCGGCGGTGATGCCGATGGAGGCCAGTCCGATGAGCCCTTCCTGGAGTGCCCGGTCAACGACCTGCTGGAGGTCGTCGGCGAAGGCTTCCTCGTCGAGATGGCAATGGGTGTCGAAGAGCCGCATGGCGCCGGTCTCAGCTCAGTCGGCCGTGAGCGTTCCGAGGTCTTCGAGAGTTCGCTCTTCCTCGGCAATCGCGTCGGCCAGCAAGCCGTCGGCCGTGGCGTCTTCACGGCAGGTGGCGGCGGAATTCTTGAGCGTTTCGATGATCGCTTGCTGGTTGGCGATCAGGCGGGGGTAGAGGCTCTCGAGCGAAACGAAATGCAGGTCGGTGTACTCGGTCGGGAAACGACCGAGCTCGACCGTGGCGCCGCGATCCCCGAGCAATTCGATGAGCCGGGCGACCTGGAGTTGTTGTCGGCGACGAAACAGTTCCAGGGCTGCTGACTCGGTGTCGTCATCCGACTGGGTCCACGGACCGCACTCACCGGAATATTGCACCAGGCTGCTGGTCAGGGCAGCCAGAGCGTCGTTCAGTGCAGCGGTTGTGTTTGCGTTGGACATGGGTTTGCCGTCGTCGGCCGTTCGGCCCGACCTGGAATCAGTGCTTGGTTGCGGGCTTGGTGGCGGGCTTGGTTGCGGGCTTGTTGACCGGGGAGACGTTGGCCGTGTCGGTGTCGTCGTCGGGAACCTCGATCGTGTCGCGGGCGACTTGCTCCGCAGCCTGGCTGAGCTTGCCGATCAGGGGTGACATGCCCAGTAGCAGGATCGGGACGGTCAACAGGGCCACGAAGGCTCGTTCGGTCGCTTCGGGCCGGGCCTCACGGGCACCTTCGGGCCGTTCCTGGATGAACATCGCCATCGGAACCCTGAGGTAGTAGAACAGGCTGAAGACGGTGTTGAGCAGTGCGAAGCCGACCAGGACTCCCATGGACCAGTGGAGGGATGCCGCTTCCCAGACCGGTGCCAGCACGAAGAACTTGGCGACGAACCCGCCCAGTGGCGGCAACCCGACCAGGCTGAAGAGGCAGATGGCCAACATCACGCACAGCCAGGGGCACTGGCCCTTCAGGCCGCGGTAGTCTTCGATCTCCTCGCTGTAGACCTGGTTGCGGATCAGGGCAACAACCGCGAAGGCCCCGAGGTTCATGAACAGGTAGACGGCCAGGTAGAACAACACGCCCTCGATACAGTCAGCCGCCAGCAATGGTTTGTCGTTGGCCAGGGCCACGAGCATCGCGGCGACACCGGTGAGCATGTAGCCGGCGTGGGCGATGGTCGAGTAGGCCAGCATCCGCTTGATGTTGGTCTGGAAGTAGGCAGCCAGGTTGCCGAAGGTCGAGGAGATCACGGCGATGACACCCAGGCCAATGGCCAGGGGGACGGCCAACTGGCCGAAACCGGTCAACTGGTGGACGACACGGATCAGCAGTGCGAAGGCGGCCGCCTTGGAAGCCACCGAGAGGAAGCCACCCACCTCGGCCGGGGCACCTTCGAACGCGTCCGGGCACCAGAAGTGGAACGGGACCAGCGAGAGCTTGAAGGCCAGCCCGACCAGGATCATCATCACGCCCAGGATGATCGTGCGGACTTCGGCGGTTGCCAGTGACATGGAGCCACCCTGGGGCGAAAGCAGTTCGCCGAGGCGGCTGGCAACCAGGCTGAGGTCCCCGGTTCCGAGCATGCCCGCGACCAGGCTGATGCCGTAGAGCATCACGCCAGCGGCACCAGCTCCGTACACAACGTATTTCAGAGCCGCTTCACTGCTGAGTCGTTTGCCCTTGAAGAAACCGACCATCACGTAGCTGGGCACACTGGCCATTTCGACCGCCATGAACAGCATCAGCAGGTGGTTGGCCGAGGCCATCAGCATCATGCCAATGGTGGCACCGACCAGCAGCGTGTAGAAGTCCGGGCCGTCTTCCCTGTCGGAAATGCCGCTGAGAACCGTCAACGCGATCACCAGGACCAGGAAGACCAGCAGGAACAGCCGGAAAAAGACGGTCAGGCCGTCGTTGACCAGCAGGCCACTGAAAATCTGGGCCTCCTCACCAGTGAGGTAGGCACCGGCTCCCCGGCTGTAGACAACACCGAAGGCAATCCCGAAGGCAATCAACGTGCCGGCCATGGCAATCCAATGGCTCGACATCTTGCGGTCAATGCCCAGCAACCGTCCCAGCAGCAGGGCCACGATGGTGCCGCACAACACCAGTTCCGGGAGGAACAGTCCCACGTCGTTGCCGACTTCCGTCGGCAAGCTAGAGATCAGGTCGTTGATGGTTGCGAGCAACATGAACTTGTTTGAGTGGGTTGTTTGAGTGGAATGTGTTCAGCCCGGGGCAATCAGAGGCCGGCGATCCGGCCAGCCATCCCGTTGGCGAGTTTTTCGATCGAGGGAACCATGTACTGGAACATCAGGTTGGGGAAGACTCCCAGGATGATCGCAAAGACCAGGAGCACGCCGGCCACGACCTTCTCGCGGCCAAGCATCGGGGTCAGGGCCTCCTCGTGTGGCCCCTTGTACTCGGCTCCGAGGAAGACTCGCTGGAGAGTCCAGAGGATGTAACCTGCCGTGAGAATGACGCCCGATGCGGCGACGACTGCCGCAATCGGATAGTTCTCCCAGGCACTGAGAACGACGAAGACCTCGCCGATGAAACCGCAGAGTCCCGGCAGTCCCAGGCCGGCGAAAAAGATTCCGGCCGAGAGTCCCGTGTACAGGGGCATCTTGCCGGCCAGGCCACCGAATTCGTTGATGTTGCGGTGGTGGACCCGGTCGTAGACCACGCCCACCATGAAGAACATGCCGGCCGAGGACACACCGTGTCCGAGCATCTGGAACATGGCTCCGTTGATGCCCATCTGCCAGTAGTCGGAACTGACATCCGCAGAGGCGACTCCGACGACACCGATTCCCAGGACGACGTAACCCATGTGGCTGACCGAACTGTAGGCAACCAGGCGTTTGAAGTCGGTCTGGGCCATCGCCGCGAAAGCGCCGTAGATGATGCTGATCACCCCGATAGCCACCAGGGCGGTGCTGCCCTGGAACACCGCTTCCGGGCAGAGTGGGAACGCGATTCTCAGGATGCCGTAACCGCCCATTTTGAGCAGCACGCCGGCCAGGATCATGCTGATCGGCGTGGGAGCTTCGACGTGAGCATCGGGCAGCCACGTGTGGACCGGGACACTGGGGACCTTGATGGCAAAGCCGATGAACAGCAGCCAGAAGGCCCACGGTTGCAGGTCGCCACCCAGCAGCCCGCCCTCGCCCTGGGCCGCTGCTGCCAGCTTGACCAGGTCGAAGATGTGCTCGCCGTTGTTCGGGTCACTGCTGTTGAAGTAGATCATCAGCAGGGCGACCAGCATCAGCACGCTGCCGAAGAGCGTGAACAGGAAGAACTTGATCGCGGCGTATTCCTTGCGAGGTCCACCCCAGATGCCGATCAGGAAGTACATCGGCAGCAGCATGACTTCCCAGAAGACGTAGAACAGGAAGAAGTCGGTTGCCATGAAGACGCCCAGCATTCCCGTTTCCAGCAACAGGAACAGGATCAGGTACCCCTTGATCTGCTTGGTGATGCTCCACGAGGCGACCATGGCCCACAGCGAGATGAAACTGGTCAGCAACACCAGCGGCAGGCTGATGCCATCCAGGCCCAACTGGTAATTGATGTTCCAGTTGGGGATCCATTCGTGAGAGACCTCGAACTGCATGCCGGGATTGGAGATGTCGTAGCCGGGCAGCAGCATCAGGGTCAGCAGGAACGTCGCCACGGTGACGGCCAACGCCGTGTATCTCAACGAGTCCTCGTTGTCCTTGGGCATCAACACAAGGGCGAGGGCGCCGAGGGTGGGAGCGAAGATGATCAGGGTCGGAAGGAATGGTTGTTCGAACATGGCTTGTCAGCTTCCTGGTCGGGGACTGCCCGTGGTGGAGAGGCCGTTGATCAGGTCTGGTTGGGAAAGAGTGTGAAGATCAATACGAAGAGCGTGACGACGCCCAGGGCGATGAACATGACGTACTGGCGGAGCCGCCCGGTCTGGACACCGCGCAACGACCGACCAATTTCCTGTGTCTTTTCCGCCATCCAATCGACCGTCCGGTCGACGATTCGCTCGTCGATTTGCCGATCCCAGCCGGAGATGGTCACGCCTGTCCGGGCGATCCAGTGGAGGAATCCGTCGAGCACGCTGCCGTCGAAACTGGCGAACCACGTCGAGACGACACGGACCGGGCGGACGAACATCGCGTCGTAGAGTTCATCGAATCGCCACTTCTCGACCAGGAACTCGTGGGTCGCGGCGAATTGCCGCTTGATCAGGGCCGGGTCGGGGCGGCGACGGCAGTACATCAGGTAGGCCAGCAGGGCACCCAGGCCAGCCACCAGCAGCGCCAGGACACCCGCACTGAAATGGTTGTCGTGGATCTGCGAGGTCTTGGGCAAGACGATTCCGGAACCGGCGACATCCTGCACCTGTTCGAGACCACCCTGCTTGAGCAGCGAGTACAGCGGTCCACTTTCGCCGCCGACGGCAACGAAGATGGCAAAGAACGACAGGATCAGCAACGGGACGGTCATGACCCGGGGTGATTCGTGGCAGTGGTCGTGCAGTTCCTGGTCGCGCGGTTCACCGGCAAAGGTGTAGAACCAGAGCCGAAACATGTAGAAGGCCGTGATTCCAGCCGTGACCAATGGAGCCAAAAATAGCAGCGAGTGGACCGAGTTGAGGCCGGCATAAGTCATCGCCGTGGCCACGATCGCATCCTTGGAGTGATACCCGGAGAAAGCGATGTCGAATCCGGGGCCCGTTTCCGAGCCGAAGAGGTGGAAGATCCAGTGGAGCGGGATGGCCAGTCCACAGATCGCGATCACGCCGACCAGCATCGTGTAGGCGGTGATCGGCATCTTCTTCCGCAGGCCGCCCATGCGAGGCATTTCCTGCTCGTGGTGGCAACCGACGATCACGCTGCCGGAGGCCAGGAACATCAGTGATTTGAAGAACGCGTGGGTGACCAGGTGGAACAGCCCGGCAATCCATCCGCCCAGTCCGATGGCCAGCATCATGTAACCGAGTTGGCTGATGGTCGAGTAGGCCAGCACCCGCTTGATGTCGGTGGCCACCACCGCGATCGTGGCTGCCACGAACAACGTGATGGCGCCGGTGTAGGCGATTGTCAGCAGGACCTCGGGCAAGAAGACCGGAAAGAATCTTCCGGCCAGGTAGACCCCGGCGGCGACCATCGTCGCCGAGTGGACCAGTGCTGAAACAGGTGTGGGTCCCTCCATGGCGTCCGGCAGCCACGTCTGCAGTGGGAACTGGGCGCTTTTGCCAATGCACCCGGCAAAAATCCCCAGCCCGGCCGTGACCATCAGCCAGTAAGGAACCGAAGTGTGTGATCCGTGGGCCTGCTGGAACTTGACGACACGGCCACCCTCTTCACCCTCTTGGACATTCACTCCGCCGTTGCCGTCCCGGGCCATCTCGAACAGGCCGGGAGGCTGTTGGGTGTCCACGCGGTCGTTGTAGGACGAGAAACTGAAGGTCCCAAAGTGGGTGGCCAGGATCATCAGGCCGATGATGAACCCGAAGTCGCCGACACGGTTGACGATGAAGGCCTTGTTGGCCGCGGTCGAGGCCGAGTGACGCTCGACGTAGAAGCCGATCAGCAAGTAACTGCAGATGCCGACCAGTTCCCAGAAAGCAAACACCATGAAGGTGTTGCCAGCCAGAACCAGGCCCAGCATCGAGAAGCAAAACAGTGAGAGATAGGCGAAGAATCGATAAAATCGACCGGGACGATGCAGGTGTGACCCGTCGGCCATGTGCACCTCGTGATCGACATGATCCTCTTCGCGTTCATCGTCCATGTACCCGATCGCGAAGACATGGATGCAGGTGGCGATCAGTGTGACCATGGTGAACATCACCAATGTCAGACTGTCGATGTAGTAGTCGATGGCAATCTGCAGGTTGCCGAAGCGGGCCAGTTCGTAGAGCCGGCCACTGACATACTTGGGCTTGCTCTGGCTGTCCGCAGCGTGGCTGTCCGCAGCGTGGGGGTCTGCAGCGTGGGGGTCTG
>MDTE01196388.1_pt1 | contig 28395 bp, 21 predicted proteins | sample 811231 | NCBI WGS metagenome assembly MDTE01 (sample SAMN05326651, study PRJNA326480) | marine metagenome | isolation source: seawater | place: Indian Ocean: Red Sea | collected 2010 | reverse complement strand
TATTCTGTGCCAGTCAAACCCAATGCATAACGGTAGGCGGTGTTGCGGCAAACACCACTTTTTACAAAGTCAACCGAGTCTTTCAATAACCGGATTTAGTTCGGCACAAACATAGAGACTGAATTCGGAGGTGAATGTCTTGAAAATTGGAGTACCAAAAGAACCTGAAGGTGAGACTCGAGTAGCAATCGTACCAGGCAGTATGAAAAAATTGTCAAAAGCAGGATTTGAGGTAATCGTCGAATCTGGTGCTGGTTTAAGCGCCAACTATAGCGATTCAGAATATACCGATGCGGGAGCATCTATTGGAACTATTGACGATGTACTAAGTTGCGATATTATTATTTCAATTCGACTTGTAAATTTAGACAAAGTAGAAAGTGGCAAAATATTGGCCTGCGTTGCAGATCCTTTCAGACACCCTCAAATGGTTTCGAAATGTATTGAATCTGGTATAACACTAATGAGCATGGACATGATTCCAAGAAGACTGTCCAGAGCTCAATCCATGGACGTCAATTCAAGCCAGGACAATCTTGCAGGATACAAAGCAGTCCTATTGGGAGCCGCTAACGTACCACGTGGAATTCCAATGATGACTACCTCAGCAGGAACCGTTAGACCGGCAAAGGTTGTAGTAATGGGTTCTGGAGTTGCAGGATTGCAAGCTATAGCAACTGCGAAGAGATTAGGTGCCGTTGTTTATGCATCCGATGTTAGAAAATCTGCAGCAGAACAGATTGAATCTGTGGGTGGCAGGTTTATCGAAGTTGATGGAATGGATGATTTTGAAGATGAATCTGGATACGCTAAACCCCTAACTCCCGAATTTATTCAGAAAGTAAATGACACAGTTTGTGAAGTTGCAAGTGATGCAGATATTATTGTTACAACAGCAAGAATATTTGGCAGACCTGCACCAATTACTGTTCCAAACTCAGCGATTACTAATTTCAAATCGGGAGCGGTTGTAGTAGACATGAATGCAGATGTAGGTGGAAATTGTGAAGCCACAAAACAAGGAGAGATATTTACTACAGAAAACGGAGTGATTATCGTCGGGACATCTAATTTACCAGGTACACTGGCAAATACTGCATCTATGCTATATTCAAACAATCTTACAACCTTTATCACAAGCCTTGTAGACAAAGAAAATGGATTTACAATTTCTGATGATGATGATATTTTAGTGGGCGCTCCAGAAGGGAGTGACTTCTATGTTTCTGGAATGGGAGGAGTTCTCCTATGTAGGGACGGGAAAATACATCCAAAGCAAACCAGATTAGGAGGGATTCTATGATTACGCCTGCACTATTAATCGGGTCAATAACATTATTTGTTTTAGCTATTTTCTTAGGCTTTGAACTAATTACAAAAGTTCCATCGATGTTGCACACTCCACTGATGAGTGGTGCGAATGCAATATCAGGAATTAGCGTTGTTGGAGCACTGATAGGTGCTAAAGTTGCCAGTTCAAGTGGCGATTACATGACTTCGAATATTCTTGCATTTTGTGCAATTGTCCTCGCTATGATCAACATTGTTGGCGGATTTGCCGTGACTAACAGAATGTTGAATATGATTGCCGGCAAGAAAAACAGGAGGGCTTGATATGGACGAAGCATATCAGTGGATAGAATTTGGTTATCTTATCTCAGCTGCTCTATTCATTTTTGGATTAAAGAAATTGGGTCATCCAAAGACTGCACCTTTAGGTAATATGTACGGCATGGCCGGAATGGCAGTTGCAGTTATCACTACACTTCTATCAATTCATTTCAACAATGAACATGGAATTCATTGGGGAATAATTGTTGGAGGAATTGCAATTGGTTCCATAATTGGCTACATCATGGCAGTAAAGGTTGAAATGACAGGTATGCCAGAAATGGTTGCTTTGTTCAATGGTTTTGGTGGAGCAGCATCTGCTCTTGTCGCATTGTCAGAAAGTTGGAAATATATCTATGAAGGTGATAAATTACCTGTCGGACTGGATCTAGGTGTAATTTACACAGCCGCTGGATTGTCTGCATTAGTAGGATGGATGACACTTAGTGGTTCACTTTTGGCAATGTACAAGTTAAAGGGCGGAGTTGAAATCTTCGGAAAATGGTACAAGACCCCAACATGGGGTCCATCATGGCTAAATCCTATCAAAGGGTTCATGTTCTTCGCAGTCATTGTTCTAATTGGCCTACAAATAAACAATCAAACCAGTGAATTATACATGTGGTTGATAATAATCATATCATTTATTCTTGGCATAATTATTGTTTTACCAATTGGAGGAGCAGATATGCCTGTTGTAGTTTCACTACTCAATTCCCTGTCTGGAATTGCTGCTGCTTTCACTGGATTCATTATAGGAAATAGTGTTTTAATTGTTGCAGGAAGTTTAGTTGGTGCATCTGGTTTGATTCTCACATTTATCATGTGTAAGGCTATGAATCGAACATTAGGTGATGTATTATTCAAGTCATTTGGAGGAAGTGAAAAACAGTCCTTAACCAGAACAAAGGTAGGAAGCGATCCAGAAGAAGTTGCTATGATGGCGGACGGCGCTCAAAAGATAATCATCGTTCCAGGATATGGAATGGCAGTAAGTCAGTGCCAACACCAAGTCAAAGAGTTTGCAGACTTGGTTGCAGAGAAGTTTGATACTGAAGTGAAATATGCAATCCATCCAGTAGCCGGAAGAATGCCCGGTCACATGAACGTGTTACTGGCTGAAGCAAACGTCCCATATGAACAACTTATTGAGATGGATGAAATCAATCCTGAGTTCCCAGAATGTGACATGGCATTGGTAATTGGTGCTAATGATACTTGTAACCCTGCTGCAAGAAGTGGTGAAGGGCCATTAGCTGGAATGCCAATTATTGATGCTGACCAAGCAAGAACGGTTGTTATCATCAAGAGAAGCCTTTCAGTAGGATATGCTGGAGTCGACAATGATTTGTTCTATGAAGATAAAACAATGATGTTATTTGGTGATGGAAAAGCAATGATGACGGACCTGAATAATGCAATTAAGGATTTGTGAAACATATTTTGCAGAACTGCATATTGTGACAATATTCAATAGGGAATTTCAAGTCGGCTGAACCAATGTCAAGGAGAATCTCGTTCATCCTGGTGGCTACCCTGTCTATTTTGCTTGCAGGACCTGCTATTGGATGGTCTGAAGGACCACCTTGGATTCAAAATAATAACATCGTTCCTGAAGAAGGATGCATTTGTCACGGAGCCGGGAACGCACCATCATCTGAAATCATATTGTCTGTATCTGGAGTACCTCGGGTTTACGAAGCTAATACCCAATATAACTTCACAATCTCACTAGCACATTCCACCTACAATGTTGGTGGTTTCATGATATGGGATTACGGTTCTGGAAATTTCACTACAGTTGACGGGACAATATACGTCGAAGATTCCGGTGGAGCGGTTTCACAAAATGCAGTTGGTAATGACTGGATTATTCCATGGACATCACCCGCTGAAGATGTTGGTGACATCAATTTTGCTCTGGCAGGAAACATTGTCGATGGAAGTGAAAATGCAGACGCAGGTGACCATTGGACAACATTGTCCTTCATGATTAGTGCACCTGGAACATCGACACCAGATGAAGATTCTAATCTAAGGACAATCAGTGTTGGAGATTATGATTCATTGTTTGGCCAGAAGACAGCAGAAGAGATAGAGGCTGAGAGACAAGCAGGTATTGCTGATGATTACTTCACGCAAGGGAACCTATACTTTTGGACTACCCTTTCAATCATAATCGTAGCCGCTGTGATTCAAGGTGAGTTTTACGAAAGGAAATTTGGTGGCGGTCCACCTCATTTGGACAGGAGTCTAGCAGTCCCTCAAGGAATCAGAAGAGGAGTTTTGGCTATTGGTATTGCGATCGGATTAGGTTGGGGTATAGATTCGGGACTACCTTGGGGGTACAATCTAGTAATTGCTATGTTGATGCTATGGTCAATATTCGGCGTATATCGAACAGTAGTTCAGGCAAGAGCAGAGGCGAAACCAGAAGACCAGGTATGATAACATGAATGATTTGCATCTGCCATCAGATGTCAAAGACTCATTTCAATCCCACTTGGAAGAATTGTTTAGGCGAATTAGTATTATCGTCGTTTTAATTGTAATTTTAACCGGGATTTGGTCATTATCAATCGACCAAATTCTCAATCATTTATTGACTAAATTAGACCCTTGTGATGCTTCATGTGTGAATATATTCTCTCCAGAAGAATGGGCGGGAACTAGATGGTTGTCTGCAGGATTACTAGCAATTTTCACCGCTGGACCGTTTATCATAATGCAAATATATTCATTTGGGAAAAGTGGCTTATTGCCAAGTGAGAGAACTGCTTTAGTGACTTGGATGTTTGTAATATGGATTTTATCCATATTGACATTGTATTATACATCTACATCATTACTTCCAAATTTGTACGAATATGGGCATTCCTTCAATGAAGATACTGGCTTAGTGGGCAGATACGATGCTGCTGAAATGTTGAAAATATCTATCGCTATTACATGGACATTAATTCTCATACTAGCTGCTTCTAGTGTAATCATTATTGCTGGAAAAATGGGTCTGCTATGGAAAGGAAATTCAGAATGGTGGAGGATAAGGGTTCATGGTATGATGTTGATGTTAATCTGGCTAATCTTGCCAAATTCCCTGCCAGGATTATTTGTAACTTTGACTGTTTCAGCAACAGGATTTGTTGAGTTAATTGGCTATAAACAATTTAGAAAACCAATGCCTATTGGATATGGGTTGAGAGATTTGTTGGACAATGAAGGGAAAGAACACAGAATCCTATACGCTAATTGTAGTTGTTGCGGAACCTCACCAAATGTTGAGCCTTTGTCAGGAATGGGTATTATGTCATTTGACTCAGTATGTCGTAGCGTTAGTGAGCAAAATTCAATCATAGATTCCGTCAACAGGTTTAATGTTAACAAGGTGGTTTTCTCTGGTTGCGTAATAGATTCATTTCCTCCAGCATTCCTTGATAATCTGAGATTCCTTGGTTGTGATTATCAAACATTATCTCTTGCTTATTTGAGTAACTTACACACAAACGATACCAATGTTGATGGGGAAATAGCAATGGCGTTATTGACAGATCCATGGAGTGAAAATCAAATGATAGAAAGGTGCTTGAACGTATTGTCAAAGTATAACATTACCAATGTAAAATACTCTGATGAACTAATTTTTGGATTGAATTTGCAACCTACGGAGGTATGGATTCAATCACCTACGCTAAATCTTCTCGATTCAATTAAGAAAAATGGAATCTCTTTGACTGATATTAGCAATTGATTGATACACAATTAGCACTTCACTATATTCAATGCGACCCATAATAGCTTGGCCATTGGCTCTGCTTTTTGCCTTCATGGCAATTGGTGGGTTCATCAATGGTGAAGCGATTAATGAATGGGTAGAAAATAATTCAATAAAGCCAAGCGAAGAAAAAATTGGAGAGATTGTTGAGGTCCAGGCGGAAGAGAAATGGTTTGTCGTGTTAATTGACTTCCCTGATCAGACCGAATCGTCAAATTGTAATCAACAAAGAGCATCAACACTGATAGACCAATCTGCAGCCAAATATTTCAATCAAAGTGTGCACCCAAATAGTAGCCTAGAAATTTTTTACCACGAGAGAATAGTTACAACAACTTATGGAATGGCTGATTATGGGCATGATGCTAATGGTCAAAACGATGTAGGAAGAAATGGCGTAGACCCACATACTTTGGCTGAGGAGGTAGCCACTGCAGTCTCAGATGAAGTAGATTGGGAGAAGTTCGATTTGAATGATGATGGATGGGTTGATAGATTCTTAATTCTACATTGCGTAAAACCTCAAGAGGACGGAGGTGGTTCGTCATCGCGTATTTGGTCTCATTTCTCAATGGCTGAAAATGTAGTAGATCTTCCAAATAACATGCAATTGGCCTATTACAGTATTGCAAGCCAATATAATTCGAATAATTTTGGAACGATAATCCATGAAATGTACCACCAGTTCGGCGCAGCGGATCTTTATCCTGTTGAATCTACAACTGTTACGCAATCATGGAAAGGTGTTGGCAATTGGGACATAATGGCTAGTGGTAATTGGAATGGAAACGGGGCTTGGCCAGCACTACCCACCTCACCAACTATGGAATTAATAGGTGTTGACAGACATCAATTGATGAATCTAAATTGGTTGCCAGGAGATTCATGTTCTGGGCCTGAAGTAGAATTAGTAGGACTATCAGAAGGAGGAAATTCTCTTAAAATCCCAATCGCTGAAAACGAATTTATTTGGATCGAATATCGGAGCGATTATGGCTTTGATTCTCGCCTTCCTGGAAATGGGATTTTAGTCATGCAACAAGACTTGAATGTTGGTTCTGTTGAAGATAATTTAGTCAATTCCCATCCGGATAAACCTTGGTTAATCGTATTAGAAGCTGATGGGAACCAAGATTTAGTGACTAGTGCGAATGAAGGAGAACAATCTGACCTGTATTGGGATGGTGATCAATTTGGATATCAGGGAATTGAAATTCGAAACCGTGATGGGATTTTAGTTGACTGGGTCGCAACAGTAAATGTAAACGGAACAGACGTTAGCATTGAATTTGAGTCTGAAAACTGCGGGCACTTAGCCGATGTTGATTTCCCTGACTATACCTCTGTTTTAACCCCTAAAGGGTCAATAGAATTTTCAATTATGGGCACAACATATGGAGGTTGTAGTAGTCCAGAATATTATCTAACCAGTTCTGATGGCAGAACAATTACTGTTGAAAATAATGAAATTATTTTTCAAGAAACAGGGGTTGTTGGAGTAATTGGTGTAATTTCAGGAACTATCGAATGTGATTCTGGAACTCCAATTAACATCAGACATAATTTCGAGATACTTGGTAATATTCCTGTAGAAAATGATTTTGAATCCGATATACCATATGATAGAACATCAATTGTAAAAATTCCTGTTAAAACAATTGGAACTAGTCAAGAGACATGGATAATTGGAGTAGAAGGTGCGCTATCAAGAGTTGCAACCACAGAACAGGTTCAATTAATCAGCGATGGTTCTGTAATCGAATTGAAGATTAATCCTGGGGATTTGCTTGTCGAAAATATGCTAATTAGAGGTCAAGTTGTATTAGCTACTGATTCAGGAGAGAATTATTATATCGATGTGGAATTAACTGCGGTAGATGAAGATAAAAAATTCAACGAATGGAGTGAACCTTCAGTATTAGTTCCTGTAGCGCTGCTATTAGCATCGTTATGGGTAATTTTGGGAATGGACTCATCTACCAGGCAAGTGTCTTCGGAATTGGATGAAGTTCCAACTGTCCCGCTTGAAAGCGATGACCCAACTTTTATTGACGCCTTCCGCGAGCCTTACAGATAAACAAACACCTTCCCAATTAGGTGAAACATCATCAGACATTTGCATCAGCCAAGGAGCATGATCTTGTTCAATTGGAGTCGAATAAACTCGCCACCTACAGCCATACTTGAAACCAGGACGAACGAGTAAACCTCTAGAATTCAATTCGGAAAATAATTCGGTCACGCTACTTTGACTATCATTCATCCAATCTATTTCATCGTCTCTGTAGAAGACTCTTGATAAATGTTCAACACCTAGATTTGGGTGATTATCTTTGGTAGATGGGATAAGTTCCCCTTTTGGGTCAACTACGCTAACCCTATACATTGTAACATCCATTTCCTCATCTACGATGGCTATATCAGAATTAACAGAATCTTCTAGACCAATAGTCCAATCAATAATTGAGTCTAAATCGAATGTATCTCTAGATCTGAACCATTTAACTTCGGAAGCATGCATACTATTCGAGGGATGATGTTCTCTATTCCAAAGATGCCAAACTCCATCTTTGCTAACCAATTTGTCCCCAGAACTTCTTATTGTATCATACGCTACAATTTGATGAACAAAATTGGGTTCTGAATTTAATTTGTTTTCAAGCCAATTTTCCGGTAAAGGCAAATGCCTATGCCAATGGCAAAACATTAATTCTTCATCATTAATTAGAATACCACCTTCAGTTGGTACACCGATTGCAGATTTTTGATACAGTCTACTAGCAACTGGCTCTTTGACAAACCAGCCACCTTCTAATTTATTAGGAATTGGAATTTTCCTTGAAGGAGAGCCTTCATTTTTCAACCCGATAGGACGTTTGTTTCTGACCCTTGGTTTGCTCTTTCTCCCCCCTGCCATGGTTTGCCGTAGGCGACCACTCTTATGTGCCTCCCCCTCTTACATCGTATCAGTGAGACCATGGTAGATGGATATCTCGGAACGATGACAACAGAGGAAAGAACTCTGTTGCATTTGTTCGATAACCCACTGCCAGAGGGACATTGGGAAGCACCACCTGCGATAACACAAGCCGGTATATCCGCTGCTGTCCATGTCCAAAGGAAGCATGTTCCAAGGACATTAAAGAGACTTGAAAAAAATGATGAATTAATCTCTAATCAACGGCATGTTCCCGGTGCTAAGCAAAGAAGAATGGTTTACGGTCTCACTCCAAAAGGACTCAAGCGAGCAGCCAGTATTCGCGATAAAGTGCTCTCAATCAGTGTATTCAAAGATGGGGATAAGGTCGTTTTAGGAACCTTAAGAAAAGGTGGGCAATTTACATTAGAATTACTTTCACACTTAGATGAAGGTCTTGTATTTCATGATAATCCAGTAACATCTCCGATATCTAATCCGGAGGGAACTGCATCGCTAGACGCTCAAGCAGGTGAAAATCTTGTTCGAAGATTATTTGCCAGAGCGTGGGAGGATGGAAAAATAACAAAGGATGAGCAATATTTGTTAAACGAAGTTGTTGATTTTATTGGAATGCATCCTAAGCGTGTGAAAAGAATTTCAGAAGAAGCACGTAAAACTCAAAATGCACCTCCACCAGAGGAAGTTTATCTTGATATGCTAAGACAAGCATTGATTGATGGTGAGATCGTTGATGATGAAATTGCATTATTGAAAACCATGCGTGATTCTTTCGGAATCGATGATGAAACTCATCGAAAGTTGTTATCTGATGCTAAGAAAGAACCGGTATTAGATGATGCGACTAAAGCGTACAAAAGTACACTCATTACAGCATTGAAAGATGGTATGATAACAAGCGATGAGGATGCTATGTTGGCAACATTGAGAGAAAGTTTAGGTATTTCTGATTCAATACATGCGTCATTACTGGCAGAATTATTAGACAGTAAAAATTGATTGGTGAAAACATGGGAATGAACGATGAACAACATGAAACACATGACAGACTGACTGGATTACAGACCAGCGTTAAAAATCTATCAGGAAATGTAGTTTTGGTAGGTGACATAATGTTAGACAGATACATACATGGCTATGCAAATGACCTTAATTCTAGGGCCCCAGTTCCAGTACTAAAAGAAACAAAGCGATATGATGACGTCGGTGCAGCAGCACACGTAGCTAGAGGACTTGGAAATATTGGATTGGATTCAAAACTTTTCGGGATTATTGGAGGAGATGATTCTGGAAAGGCTATATTGTGCGCTCTGAAGGATGAGCATGTAAACTGCTCTGGGATTATCGAATTAGATGGAAGAACTACAACTGTCAAAACTAGATTGATCGCAGGAAGAGAATACCTAATTTCTAATCAGCAATTATTACTAAGATGGGACATTGAAGACGATACTCAGATAGATACTGAAGTTTTGAATTCTTTGACTGACAAAGCTGTTTCAGAAATACCAGATTCTGACGTTTTAATTATTTCAGATTATGGACAGGGAGTAGTTACTGATGAAAATGCATTGAGGTTAATTAAGACTGCAAAATTAGCAAATGTTCCTGTGATTTGTGACCCTAAATTAACTGGATTGCATCGAACATTTGGTGCAGATTGGGTAATTTTCCAGACTCGTGGTCTGGATTTGATGGCAAAAAGATTAGCATTCAATGACTCTTCTGAAGCCGCTAAGATGTTAATCAAGGAAAATGAGTGGGGACATCTGATGGTTGTTCAGGGTGAACACGGAGTAACAGTCTACACAAAGGACGAGGAAGTGATATCCGTTCCATGTACATTAGCAGAACCAAGAGGTGTTATTGGAATTATAGATGCTGCTGCCGTTGCTGTTGCGGCTGGCGTTAATTTAGGAATTAGTGTAAAGGACATCGCTCATCTTGCAAATGCTGCATGTGAATGTATTATGAGTGGAACTCAAAATTTCACATTAACAGCAAGAGACTTAGCCAATAGGCTAGGAGAAATTGCTTGGAGCCTACAAATATCACAGAGGTGAATTTGTGAGTTATTGGCAGCGACCTACAACCGCAGACATTGGAATAAGGGCATTTGGACTTAATCCAAATGATCTGTTAAGGGAACTCACTCTGGGTATGCAATCTATTCTAATCGAGAAGGGTCAAGATACTAATTCTGTAACTAGAAATACCCAACAATGGGAGGTAAATCATGATGGTGACATCGAAATCTTAGTAATCAAATGGTTGGATGAAGTTTTGTTTCATTTAGAAGTCAATGATGTTTTTTTAATCGATTGCCAACCAATAATAAGAGAAAATAAAATCCAGGCGCAAGTTTCTACAATCCCAAAATCCGATGTTGCAATGGAGATTGAGATAAAAGCCGTGACTTCTCATGAATTTTCTTTCCGTGAAATAGCAGTTGGTGAAATAATTTCTTCAGAATGGCCGGAAATTCCAACATTTGAAGGGCCAGGTTGGTACGCTGATGTTGTATTCGACATTTAGTCTAATTTGAACTCATCATTGCTTGTTGTAGTCAATACTCCGAGAGCTAATCCAATCGGAGCAACCATCATACAAAGAAACAATACTGGCATAGAATGGTAGATTGGTTTATCCTTCTCCACCATTCTTAACCAAACATATCTGCCGGCAAAAGTATCCATAACCAAAAAATGGAGCCAAGCAAGAATAATCATTTGTTCATCTGAAAATAATTCTATCACAATTTCAGGAGTAGGCATTTTTGATCCAAGTGTGACCAAAACATTCAGTATATTTGGTGTTAGTAAAATAGCATATGATATTGCTAGAGGTAGCATGCTGAATCGCAAATCTCCAACTATTTTTTTTGTGTTAGCATGCTTCGGGAAAAACCACATCATAATCCATAGTGGAAATATTGCAATTGAAGAAAACCAAAAAGTCACAAGCACGATAGTATCCATGTAGCGTTGAATTAAGAACAGAATACATAGTTTTGTTTATCGGATTGCATGTAAACTTAGCAAATTCGAACCTTTATTTTGCTTCCGAAGGAGGTGGGAATTCCAAAGGTGGAATCTCGTACCCATGAACCAAATCTACAGACTTTCTCCATCCCGTATCCCCACGGCACCCATGGCCCCAGGTAGGGCTGCTCCGTTCCCGGCCTGACCTGTTCCCCCGGTTATCCATTTCCCGATTCCTTCCGGCTTCGGTTCGTGACACCCGAGTCACGTGGGGGCGAGACATCAACGTCCGCCTGTAGGAATCCATGAGCCGGCTGAGCCGCCCCTTGGCTTTCGGACCGCCATATGCGATTTGCGGAAGAGGGCACGCAAACTCCCCTCCTATCCCATCACGCCGTAAGGCCTTACCATTTTGAACCCACCGAATGAACAATCATTCCGCTTCTTCGTATTTTGATGGACAACTGGTCTTGATAACTTCAGCCTCAAATATCCAAATTCCGTCTGTATATACCAAAACTCCTTCGGCATACACAGTCCTATTGTTATCTAAACCGTTTGAAACACTTGCTTGACTGAAATCAACAAGCAGTTGATACTCCTCACCATGAATTATGAAAGTTGAATTAGAATCATCTATACTATAATCAAGAACTTCGCCTCGGATTGCGATTTCTCTTCCTTCCAATTTACTCGGCGACTCCATTACTTCATCTATTGATCTTGTTGCTTCGGGTGTTTGTAGCAACAAGGTTGCACCCAAAGCGACTGTAAGAAGTCCACCAATCAGGAGTAATCGTGTTCTGTGGGTTAGCATAAATCACGACCTCGCCGAACCAATTAAATCGGAATAATTTGCTATTCCTTTTTCTTTCATTTTCTTGTTTAAGCCATTAACGATTTGTTTTATCACAGCAGGTCCTTCAAATACTAATGATGAATAAATTTGCACTAAGGAAGCGCCATTAGATATCTTGTCATATGCATCAGAGGCCGAAGATATGCCACCAACTCCTATTATAGGCCACTGGCCGTCAGTATGGTCTGCAATCAGGCGAATCACCTCAGTTGATCGAGATTTTAATGGTTCACCAGATAATCCACCCGTCTCAGCCATTACCCCTTCATTGTTGGGCCTTGATACTGTTGTATTAGTTGCCACTATACCCGCACAGCCTAGACTCTTCGATGTGTCGACAATGGATTTTATCTGCATGTCCTCAAGGTCTGGTGATATCTTTACTAATACTGGTTTTTTTCCTGAATATTTTTGAACTTCGAGTATTATTCTTGCAAGATCATCGTCCTTTTGTAGTTCCCTTAGATTCGGTGTGTTTGGTGATGAAACATTAATGACAAAACCATCGACATATTCGACACATCTTTCGACTGTTTTGGCGTAATCAAAATGCGCATCTTCAAGGCTTGTAGTCTTGGATTTACCAAGATTAAGGAATACCGGAACTGAAGGTTTTTTCACATTTTTTAGATGTTCACTCATTTCAACGCTTCCGGGGTTGTTGAAACCCATTCTATTCACTAACGCAAGATTTTTTCCGTCACGGAACATTCTAGGTTTGGGATTTCCATCCTGTTTTTGCTCAGTGACTCCACCGATCTCAATAAAACCAAAACCGAGTGTTTCCCATCCAATCATCGCTTCAGCTTTTTTGTCCATACCTGCCGCTAATCCAAGTGGATTGTGAAAATTTAATTCAAACAATTCTGAATCTATCTTTTTTGGTTTGTAAAGTATCCGAAGAAGCATTCTCCCAATAAATGTCCAAGCTAATACTCTAAGCCCAAGCAGAGATCTTTTGTGTGCTTTCTCACTATCTTGCAGAGCAAGAATCGGGCGTGCAAAAAGTTTGTACCCGATTCCCATGAAACTAACCCTGAAAGCCGTATTCTTCAAATCTTGCCCAAACCTGGGATGATATGTGCAGATAAATGACCTAAGGTGGCCGTCGCTGAGAGAGGCCGCTCGAAGATTTCTTCGAACAGAAGGATGTAACATACTTGTTCCAAAAGAACATGAAACTGACGCACACAATATAATTCAATTAATTGCAGATTACATTCCTGAAAGGTTGGAATTACCATTTGTGAACATAGGAATACTATCATCTGACGGGCTTTTCCAAATCGGTGGCTTGGAGCCAGACATTGCAACATGTTGGGTGCCTGAAGCAACCTGGTCGGACTTTGAGGAACAGGTGATTGAATTACTCCAAGCGGGTTATCCTGGTTGTGTTGGCTGTGGAGGCCCAGGTGCAGAGGGCGAATGGAATGAAGTCCTCCGTAGAAAAAAAATGAGCGAAATTTAGAATGCGTTTTTCTTACAGTTACTAAAGTAACTGTGACAAAACCAATCAAAACGAGACTTCAAGTATCGCCGGTTTTCCCCCTTGGAAACATGCCAGCGGTAATCATAGCCGAAAAACCTAGTGTTGCCGCCGACATAGCACAAACTCTCAACGTGAAGAAAAAAATGGAAACACATTGGGAATCGGATGAAATTATTGTTACTTGGGCTGTCGGACATTTGTTGGAATTGAGAACACCAGAAGAGTACGATGAATCTTTCAAAAACTGGCACAAAAGCTTGGACAAACTACCATTTATCCCCAGCGAATTTCAACTAAAACCAATCGGTGGCAGGGGTTCAAACAAAAAACAACTAACTGCAATTAAGAAAATAATAACTGCGAAATCTTGTACTGAAGTTGTAAATGCGTGTGACGCCGCAAGAGAAGGTGAACTAATTTTTAGAAGAATCGTGCAACATGCCAAAATAAAGGTGCCATCATCAAGAATGTGGTTGCAATCTATGACAAAAGATGCTATACAGAAAGCTTGGGACAATCGAAAGGATTCAGAGGATTATAACAATCTTAAAGATGCTGCTGAATCAAGAGCAGAAGCTGATTGGATAATTGGCATGAATGGGTCTCGTGTTGCTTCAACGTTACTTAGAGTTGGAAGGCGAGACAAGAAATCACTATCTTTGGGCAGAGTGCAAACTGCCACACTAGGAATGATCGTTGACCACGAGATGAAAATTTTATCTCACAACCCAGAACCATTTTGGAGTCTGGAAGCGAAATTTTCGGCAGATGATGCTGAATGGTCTGCAAGATGGGAAAGAGTAGGACACAAAGATGACCCAGAAAAGCCGGAACTAAAATCTCACAGAATTACTGATATTTCTGAAAAAGAAGCAGTAGAAAAAGTATTGAGTTCCAAAGGAAAGTTTTCGGTTCAACAGAAAAATAAAGAAAGCAAAGAAAAGCCCCCATTGAATTTTGATCTAACGAGTTTGCAAAGAGAAGCGAATAATATGTGGTCATGGTCGGCTAGAAGAACATTATCTGTTGCCCAGGACTTGTATGACACATACAAGTTGACAACATATCCACGTACGGATTCCCGGCACTTACCAGAGGACATGATTGAGGAAATATCTAAAATTGTGAGGCAACTTGGTGCTCAAGATTCTTTTGAACCACATTCAAAATTTTTAGTCGATAATGGTCTGAAAAATTCAAAAAGAAACTTTGACAACTCTAAGGTCTCTGACCACTTTGCAATAATCCCTACTGGAAAACTACCCGACGGAAATCTTTCCAGTGATGCCGCTAAACTTTATGATTTGATATCTAGACAATTCCTTGCTTCATTCCACCCAGAAGCAGTATGGACAGTTCAAAAAAGAATAGCAAGTAAGAGCGGACAAGAATTTGTCAAGGAAGCAAGAAATATCAAAGAACCCGGTTGGAGGGCAGTTAGGCCGAAGAATCAAAAATTCCCAGACGGTTGGGGAGAGTTGAAATCTAACCCAATTGATGCTGAAATTTTAAGTCATGAATTCAAGGAAGAAAAAACCAAACCCGTTGGAAGGCTGAAAGAGGCTGGACTTTTACGACTCATGGAAAATGCTGGAAAGGATATTGACGATGAGGAATTATCAGCTGCAATGAAAGACAAAGGCCTTGGAACTCCCGCTACCAGGGCTGAAACAATTGAAAAATTGATTTCGAGAGAGTTCATTTCAAGAGGAAAGGGTGGATCAATAAGAGCTAATCCTCATGGAATTAGGTTGATTGATATGCTTCGCAGAATTCCTGTTGAGTGGATAACATCTGCTGAACTAACAGGAGAAATGGAATCGAAATTATTAGGAGTCCAAAAAGGAAATGTCACCCGTTCAGAATACATGGAAACAATATCATCTTTAGCAAATGAATTGGTTGAGTCTATAAGAAACCATGATAGAAATCAATTTTATGTTCATGAAAATAGTGTTGGATGCTGTCCCGAATGTAACGGGGTGATGAAAGAAACCGTAATGTCATATATTTGTGAAGAAAATAAGGGTCGCGATTCAGGATGTCCTTTCGTAATTTGGAAAGATTCGAGTGGCCGTTGGTTTGATCGTACCACTGTAACTAAATTACTACAGGAAAAAGAACTGGAAAAACTGCATGGTTTCTATTCTATGAGTGGAGAAACATACGAAGCCGATGTGAAATTAGTGAAAACTGGCATATCGGTGGGCGGGAATGCTGACAATGCTGTAGGAGAAGATGATGAAATCCTATGTGAGTGCCCAAAATGTGAAAGTGGCAACATCAGAATAGGCGCATCATTCTACTCTTGTGACGGTGAGGATTGTAAATTCCGTGGCATTGGAAGAGTAATTTGTAAACGGGAAATTGGCAAAGAAACTGCTAAACGAATTCTCACTGAAGGAAAATCCGAATTAATTGAAGATTTTACATCAAGGAGGAATCAACCGTTTTCTGCATACTTAGTTCTTGGTGACGTAAAAACTACATTCGAATTCCTGCCTAGAGCAATATCGCCAGATGCAAAGAAATTTGAGGTTGTTGAAGGAATAGTTGGTGTTTGTCCAAAGCATAATGTTGGTGTGATTGAAACTCCAACACATTATCAGTCTGAGTCCAACACAAGCGGATGCAAAATCTCAATTGCTAGAGAGATGAGTAAAAGGGAAATCACACGGGCCGAAGCAAAAGAATTGATTGAGAACAAGAAAATAGGACCTTTCGATGATTTTGTATCAAAGAAATCTGGAAAACCATTTACTGCAATATTGTACATGAAAGCCAATGAATCGATTGGATATCGCTTTGCCAAGAAATAAATTTACACAACCTTGACAATGGAGAAACTTCACGGCGTGGTAATGTACCAAGTGGTAATCATTGGGGCTGGGCCTGTCGGAGGCAGATTGGCTACCGAATTATCATCAAGAGGAATAAGTACACTAATGATTGAAGAACACTCGGAAATAGGTAGACCATTCCAATGTGCTGGACTAGTTAACCCTCCTGCAATGCAAGCCGTTAATCTACAAGATACGATATTGCAAGACATAAATGGAGCGCTAATGCACTCGCCATCTGGAATTCAAGTCCCGGTAGGTAATGATGAGGTGATAAGAACCCACGTTGTTTGTAGGAAAAAATTCGATCAAGGAGTTGTAAGGCAAGCAATGGAAGCGGGTTCTCACCTTTGGTTAAAATCGAAACCTGTAGATGCAGAAATTACTAATGAAAACGTAAATCTTACAATTAACCGTGATGGTGAAATTATAAATTTGAAATGTCAATTATTAGTTGGAGCTGATGGTGCACACTCATGGACAAGAAGAAAATTCCGAATGGGAAGACCAAAAGAAATGATGATTGGTTTCCAAGCGGATGTTCAGGGATTGGAAGGAAAAGACAACTGGCTAGAAATGTATACTGGAAGAAATATAGCACCTGGTTTCTTTGCATGGGTGATACCAACAGGTGACTCTACTCACCGGATTGGAATCTGGTCTAAAGCAGATCTTTTGGACGGCAAGAGCATGGAACAATGCTATGATTCTCTAATAAGTCATGAATTATGGAAGGATAGGTTTGCGAATGTGAAAGAGATATCTCGATATTGTGGTCCAGTTCCTTGTGGTTTGATTAGAAAACCATTCAAGGATAGAGTGATGGTAATCGGAGATGCTGCTGGGATGGCCAAGCCAACAACAGGTGGAGGGATTGGTCCAGGGTTCCGGCAGGTTGAAGCAATTATTGAAAAATTGTCAAAATGCATCAAAGAGGATAAATTGAAATCAAGTAATTTAGCGAAGGTATGTAAACCATACAAATCTCTTAGCAAAGATTTAGACCGTGCGAGAGCATTACGTGATTTGTTAGTTACAATACCAGACGACGAAGAATTAGATTCTCACTTTGCAATGTTCAATCGCCCGGAGATATTAGAACTCATAAATGAAATAGGGGATATAGAACATCCTGTTCCATTAGGTTTAGCATTATTGAAAAGGGTTCCAGAATTTAGGAAGTTAGCCCTTCGAGCAGGCGTTAAGTTACTATTTGCATGAGGGATCACATGGTTAAGGTTACACATCGTGTTAGGTATCCTCCCTTTGAATCATCAAAGATGAATGCAGAAGAAATCCCAATTGCAGAGAATTCTTTTGAAATAGAAGGAAATGTTGCTCCACCATTCAAATTGGGATCTGAAAAATCATGGCTTGTGGAAAGAATAGTTGAAGGTGATTATCAATTTGACTCTGCTTATCATGGTAATATTCCATCCACCATTGAAAAGCAAAGAACAGGATGGTATATACTTCCAAATCCTATCCACTCAAAGGCTAGAAAATTCATCAACATAGCAGTAATAATTATGATGACTGCTTTGTTTTATCTATTTACAGCACCTCTTCAAGCGTCCTTGGGAATTCCTACTTTTGGGACTGGTAAAATTCGTCTTGGATTATTGGATTATCCTGTATTAGCCGTTTTTATTGTCCCGCTACTAATAACACCCATAATATTACGAGTCGCAGCTAATCTAAGTGATTTGACTAGGCAAAAAGAGTTCCTTTCGAATGCTCCAAAAAGCCCAAAAATAGAATTTTATGAAATTCAGAATGATTCAAATCTGAAGGGAAAGGTGATTTTTGACCGACTGCCCACAGAAACAAAATCAATGAAAATTACGTGGCGTGTGGGAGTTTTACCACCTGCTCGCCATCGATTGTTTGCCGCATTGAATTTAGATCCTGCTGGACAACCCCCACCTGGCCTTACTACGGCTCTTCCACATCACTGGGAGGAAGGACTTGATGATGGAACAGGAATGGGAGAAGACGCACCTATGGAAAGGCACGATGTTCCAGGCGGTATGTTTCTTAGGCCTATGAGAATAATGAGTACTGGAAGTGTAGATGAAATCACCATGGATAATTCGGAATTTAATCTAGAACCACCGGAAGGAGAATGGCCTGGAACTGTCTACGGAGACTTGATACGTGTTCATTGGGAGTGTATCATTACATTTGAAAGGGAATCTGGTGGACCTTTAATGTGGGTTCAACCGTTAATCGTATCACATTCAGATAACGAGATAGTAAATCCGAATCTCATGATTCAGGATGGTAGAACAGAATCTGATATTCTTTAGAAGAATTCATTTGCTTGTCTTATAGTGCATAACCATGAAGGGTCAAGTGTTTCAAGCGGCTTTCCTAGTAATTTTGATGTTGCTCTCTGGTTGTTTATCATCAGATTCCGTAACCGAGGAAGTGAACAATGATGACGAAAATGTGGAAATTACAGCTTCATTCACTCTCAATCAATATCCAAATATAGCGGACGTAGGAGATATAGTAATTATATCAGGAGATATCGATATCAATCCCGTAGATACAGAGGTAATGGTAACCTATGACATATTCACACCCAGTGGGATTAGAGATATAGATAATTCAATGATTTTGGATAAAGGAAATTTACAGATCATATTGTCTCCTGATGAACCTGGTGAGTGGCTCATTATTGCCAAAGCATTCGTTGAGAGTTTTGATGAGGCATTAGTTAGTGAATCTCTATTCATGGTCAAAATTCCAGATGAAGGAGACGCCGTCATAACAACGCTACCTATTATTGAGTTGGATGAGGTTAAAGATGTTACAATAACTGGTAGCGTTTCTCATAGCAATATAGAATCTTGTGACCTTGTCGTTGAATCTACAACATATCCCATAGAAGCAAATGGTGAATTCATTATATCTCTTGGATTAGTAGACCAGAACCAAGAAATTACTATCTCAACAACATGTGGCATATGGACGAAATCTTACGATTCTAAATCGGTTCAAATCATCGTATCAAATCAAATAGATACTGATGGTGATGGAATCCAAAATGATGTGGATAGATGTCCAGACGGAATGGGAGAAGAAGAGGGATGGACTTCAACCGTTGATACTGATTATGACAGAGATGGTTGCGAAGATTTGACAGAAGATATTGATGACGACGGTGACTTTTTACCTGACTTTGATGATGATTGTTTATCAGAATTAGGTTGGATTAGTAATGAAACCACCGACCATGACAGGGATGGTTGCTCAGATAACTTGCAGGATGATGACGATGACAATGATGGTATTATTGACGTGAACGATGAATGTCCACGAGGAGAGTTAAATTGGGAATCAAAATCATACTCTGATTACGACAACGACGGTTGCAGAGACCTCACTGAGGATTTTGATGATGACAATGACAATGTTTTAGATATCAACGATGATTGTTGGAGAGGTTATATGAACTGGGATAGTACTCCTGAATATGATTATGATGGAGACGGATGTTATGATTCAACAGAAGATGCTGACGACGATTCAGACGGTGTAAATGATGTTAATGAAACAGGAGTAATTTTGGATTTGTGTCCCAGATCACCTCTAAATGCCACTGATGTTGATGAGAACGGTTGTGATGCAACAGAACGTGATTCTGATAATGATGGAGTATCCGATCTCGATGACCAATGCCCAGGAACTCCTGCGAATAATCAAGTAAACTCATTAGGATGTGCCGACCTCGATGGAGACGGTGTTTATTCAAACATTGATAATTGTTCAAACACAGAAGAAAAATGGACAGTTGATTCAGAGGGTTGTGCCGTAAATCAATTACCTGTGGCATGGAAAGAAACTGGCCATGGAAACGCTAGAATGGACACAGTGGCTAATTTCGCAGTACCAACATTAGATGGGACATGGTCATTCAAAAACGAGTGGAACGGAAATGATGTATACATATTTTTATTCAAGTATACTGATTCATCTGGCAATGGAAATAATGGTGATTGGTCTAAAAATCCTGGTTCAATGATTCGACAATTACCAGATAATGCTCACCTATTTTATGGTTCATTTGATAATTCATACAGAAATGATGTTACTGCTAGAAAAAATGCAGTTTTGGCATCATTGAATCCTGATGAAGAAATTAAGTGGCAGGACAGGATTCACTACATCGACCAAGATATGTCAACAGCAACAGGTGGACTTGGAGATTTGATTAATGGGTGGAACACATTATACTACGGAATAGACCGATTCCAAAGAGCAAGAGAAATTGGCTCTATCTATGCCTGGACAAGTTCCACCAACGACATAACACACTGGGCATATGAAGCTCGAATGTACAATTATGAATATGATGTCGAAATAAGAGAAACAGACCCTAATATCGATGTTGTCACAATAGTGGATGAAGAATGGCATAGTGGGGGATGGAGTGCTGGTTATACATCCACATACAGCAATGTTAGCATAAGCCTGCCAAACAATATTACCAGTTACGACACACTCGAAGTATTTCATGAACACGCCTGTGAAGATAGGAGAAATAGGTATCAAAAAGCAGATAGTTCCTATGGGGGTTGCCATGAATGGGATTATCTTGCTTACATGAAGATATGCAATAGGGACAATGCATCAAAATGTGGAACAGAATTCATGCGATGGATTACAACATATGGGAGAGAAGGCCGATGGCTTACAGATATTACTCCATACTTATTCATGTTAGAACAAGATGATATTAGGACATTCAAATATCAAGGAGCCAATAAAGGACAAATGACTGTTAAGTTACTTTTCTCCAATTGGGGAGAAGGTGAAAGAAGTTTTGCTGGCCAACAAGTTTTCACTGGTGGAGAATTTAATGGCCAATACAATAACGAAACTCTATACAAACGACAACATAATTTTACTACAGAAGAAGATTATTACAGAGTCAAAATTGTTGCCACAATTACAGGCCATGGTTTTAATCAAGACCAAGCAAATTGTGCAGAATTCTGTGATCATGAACATCACTATTACTTGAATAATTATCATACCTATGAATGGCACCCTATTGTCAAAGACAATCAAGGGTGTGAAAAAGAAGTAGATAGGGGTGTAGTTGCTAACCAATTTGGTTCATGGCCTTTCGGTAGAGCAGGATGGTGTGCTGGCCAAGATGTCAAACAATGGACTTATGACATAACAGATTGGGTGGACAACTCCACAGAAAACAATCTACAATACAGAGGATTATTCAATGGCCAAGAATACGTTCCGCAGGACACAAATGGTGGTTCCAGACAAATTAGAGCAAACATCTGGCTAGTGTGGTATGCTCAAAATTGAGTAGGAGGCGGAGCGGGCATTTCTTCCAAACTAACATTTGGGCTGGGAGTATCTAGTAATTGATAACGAGAATTCCTCCTTCTTGGAGTGAATCCCGCTCGAAGTATTGTATCTTGCAGTTCAATTTCAGTGGCTTCCATTTTATCGGTTCCAGACGCAGATACAACATTTTCTTCCATCATAGTTGAACCTGCGTCATCCGCACCTCCAAGTAGCGCCATCTGGGCAATAGAGAGACCCATTGTAGGCCAAGATGCTTGGATATGTGGGATATTGTCGAAGAACAAGCGACTTACGGCAACATGCCTTAGATATTCTGTTGGACCAGCACCTAATTCAATTTTATTTCGTCCTCGATTTCTCTTACCATAGGTATTATTTTCCAATTGAACTGGCCAGGCAATAAATGAAGTAAATCCAATCGAATAATTTTCGATACTAAAATCCTGTAATTTGCGAATGCGATCCATGTGTTCAATTCTATCTTCATAGGATTCTCCAAACCCGAATACGTTTGTTGCGCTGGTAATTAAGCCCAATGATTGAGCTTCTCCCATTACTCTTAACCAATTATCAGGATGACCTTTTTTGGGAGATACGTCATTTCTGACATTTTCAACTAGAATTTCAGCCCCGCCACCAGGTAATCCATGCATTCCAGCTGATTTCAGTTTCTCGAGTACCTCTAGTGTTGTAAGACCTGTTACGTCGGCAATTCCTTCGATTTCGATTGGTGAAAAACAATCAATATCTATACTTGGGTGCCTCTTTCTAAGTTCCATTAGAAGTTCGGTATAGTATTCGATTCCTAAATCAGGATTAACTCCTCCTTGCATCAAGATTCTAACGCCGTCTATGTTCTCTAATTCTGCGACCCTTGCACTGATTTCATCAATTGTCTGAGTATAAGTTTCTTCATGACCAGGAGGTCTGTAAAAAGAACAAAATTGACAATTGATAGTGCAGATGTTAGTGTAATTGATATTTCTATCAATTAGATAAGTTACTTCCTTACTTCCATTCAGAGATACCCGCTTTTTATGTGCTACTTCTCTTAATGAATGAATAGGAGCATTTGTGTATAGTTCGACGGCTTCAGACACCGTCAAACGACGATCAGACGATGAGATATCCGAGAGGATTTCGCTCCAATCCATTTTACCCACTCATGCAGACCCAACAATTGATTCAATATCAGCAATTGTTTTTGGGCAATCTCTTGAAAGTACATCTGGACCATCAATAGTTACAAGAACATCGTCTTCAATTCTGATACCTAAATTAGAGTACTTCTTAGGGCAATCAACATCTGGTCGCCAAGCACCAAAGTACAACCCAGGTTCGACTGTTATTACCATTCCTTCTTCGAAAACTCTTGGTTTATCGTTTGGCCTGTAAACTCCAACATCGTGAACATCTAAGCCTAACCAATGGCCTGTACCGTGCATGTACCAGTTATTCAGTTCACCATCTGTTGATAATGCTTCATCAAGAGATTGCTTAATAACACCAATTCTTATCAATCCTTCTGCTAATACTTTTCTCGCTTCATTATGTGGTGCATCATATGGGTTTCCAACTCTGCATTTGTCAATGGCAGCTAATTGTGCATCGAGAACGATGTTGTAAATTTCAGCCTGTTCAGGTGTAAATTTCCCATTTACTGGCCATGAACGTGTAATATCAGAAGCGTAACCTTCAAATTCGCAGCCAGCATCTATCAGTATAACTTCACCATCATTGCAAGTGTCGTTATTTACGTTGTAATGCAAAATAGTAGCATTTTCCCCACTACCTATGATACAAGGATATGAAATCCCATCAGTATTACAATACTTGAACAGGCCTTCGATTATTCCTTCTAATTGCCACTCACCAACTCCAGGTTTTGTGTTTGACATCGCCTGTATGTGAGCTTGACTAGCTATTTTTGCTGAATGACGCATAAGTGCGATTTCAGATTCAGATTTTCTCAATCGTAATTCATTGACTACTGGCGATGGATCTACAATACTCATTGGGCCAGTGCCAAATTTTTGGCGGTCCCTGGAATTTCTTTTGACTTCATGCTCTACAATTTTATCTACGCTGTCATCAACTCCTAATTTGACAAAAACTCTAGAGCATTGTACGAGCATCTCTGAAAGTTTCTCTTCTAGATCATGAATGGAATATGCCTCGTCCACAGGCCACCCCTCTACTGCACCTTCAACGCCCGGTCTTCGGCCTTCCCAAATTTCTTTCAACACATCCTTTGGCTGAACAAATAGTGTCCTAATCCACTTACCTTCTCTTTGGTATGCACAAAATGTTGATTCGGGATCTTTCCACCCAGTAAGGTATAACATATCAGAACTTGACCTGTAATGATAATGCACATCATTCGAACGAACAGATTCCTTTGGATTTGTGATGATAATTAGGTCTGTGCCCTTTAGTTGTCCAAACAATCTATTCTGTCTGGATGCATATTCATCCATAGAGATACTTGCTGGCTCATCACCGATTGCTGCCAAAGAGTCTTCCCACATGCCTATACGCTGGCAACTTTAATTTTTCAGTGCTTTGATTTAATGTGGCCAAACAAAGCGATTTCACATACAAATATTGATTTTCATTTATTCTCGTTCCACTTTGGTAAATCAATGGTTTTTATTTTACGATTTTTACTTCTAACAAAACGAATAATTCCAATTAAGGAAATTACAAAAATTACAAAAATTACCTCCAGTGTATGTTTTTTATCAGTTTGTTCATTTGCTTCGACGATTATTTGTAAATCATGTACAACAATCGCACCATCATTATCCTCAATCTCCAATTTTAGAATGTAAGTTCCTGATTTAGATAAACTCAAATTAAAATTGGAATCCTCAGACATCATTTCATCCTCTAAAAACCAACGATATGACATGCTGTCAATATCTGTTTGACTATCGAAAACTATTGCTGAGAGTTCGATTTCTTCATTAGTATAGACACGCCATTTCGAGTTTTTAGACGAATTTAGTCCATCTATTCTAAATTCAAAATCAGGAGGAAGATTGGTGACTGATATATTGACTGATGTACTTGAAGTTCTTCCTACCGAATCAAATACATCCAATCTTATTGTATAATTCCCTGGGTATTTAGGAGTAAATTGATGTGTAAGTTTTTGAGTTGAGGTTCCGTCAATTACACCAATTGAACCATTAGGATTGGTAATGTACCAAAGTGTTTGAAGATTGTCACCCCAAATTCCGTCTCTAGAGCCACTACCATCAATTAAAACGACTTCCCCCTCTGAAGCATTATCTTGTGCAATTAGAACAGCAACAGGGTTTGTTTGATCTACGGATAAGGTAGTAAATATATTCGGAGAATTCATTAAGTATTCATCCTGTAAAAAGTATGTCAAATTCCATTTGCCATCAAACAAATTAAGATCTGATGCATTAATATTGAATGTGTATGTCAACCCATCCCAATCTACATCCACATTAGATTCAGAGAGTGTACCGTTACAAGCACCCTGAGGCGAATAACACCATTGTATCTTCATTTGTGAGTTTTGCACATTACCTCTTGATAATGTAGCTTCACCAGTTATTTCTATATCTTCATCAATAAATAAATTCAAATCGTGATTTCTTGAGATTATTGGCTCATGAGGACCGGTTCCAACAAAAATAACTCTGTTGAGAATTTCCTTTTGCATACCATAAGGCTGGTTTATTTCAAGCCAACAAGTACAATCAATTCCTGTCATATTAACTTCCAGATTCCAAATCCAAATACCTTCGCTGACAGGCACTACAGATGAAAAGTAATCGCCATTTGCAATAACATCCCATTCGTCGTATGGATTTGTAACATTATAGATTACCCAATTCGCACTTTGCGGGGTTATAGTGGTCGAGCCAGAAATATTCAGAGTTTCGTTTATCCAAATTCCATTCGGTATTTGTGTAGTAATTCTGTCATCTTCGGAAGACGCTTCCGCACTTTCTGAGTGAATGATGAACATCATTACAGCAGCCAATATCAGGCTAGCCCGTAACAGTTTATTCATTTACTACTCCTCAAATGCACTGCAGAGTTGTCCTTGAGTAGGGAAACTGTTGATGTCTCTAGGATTAGTATCCCACTTGTATTCACAATAGTTGATATGTCCGTCACCATCTGTATCTAACATTCTATCAGCACCGTCATAAGGGTCGAAATTGAAGTAATATTCCCATCCAGTAGCCATTCCATCATCATCATGGTCTTGGTAATAAACCTCTGGACCATCGTTCCAGTCGTCACCATCTGTATCGTTTCGAATTGGGTTTGTACCGTTTACAAATTCTTCGTAACTAGTGTAGTTTTCCAAATTGTCATAGAAAGTTTTGCCGTCAGGAGTATCTGGGTCAATATGGCAATTGCTTGAGGTAGGATCGTCGTATGAAGGACAATACTTTGCAATCAATCCAGAACGATTCAATCCATCGTTATCTGGATCTTCCATTCCATCATCTATGCCATCTCCATCAGAATCCTTTAGCGATGGATCCATTACACCGCGGGCACCGTTAGCACCACTTGTGGAATTGTCAAACAAACCAATGTTAAGTGCCTCTTCTGAATATCTTACTTCCCAACCATCTGGCAACAAGTCCCCATCTGTATCATCATCTACAGGGTTAGTATTCCATCGGTCTGGTGCTTCAGCACCATTAGCCAATGTATCATTATCGATGTCATATGTATCATCTTTTAGTGAATTTTCAGACGGGTCAAGAGCCCATCGACCATTACAGTCATTACAAAGTGGATTTTTAGGAACTATGAAATTTGTTAAATTCATCTCGTAAACATCATATTTCTTTTCAAGGATGAATCCACCAAGCCAGTTTTTCCACATGTAACCACCGGAATCAAGTCCACATTCAACCATTGAATCACAACCTGGAGGAAGCCATAAATCTGTAGCTACCCATAACGAATGTGATTTTGTATTATCTTCAATTGACTCTACTTGCATCTCCCAACCGTCAAGCATACCGTCTCCGTCTGTGTCGTTGATGAGTGGATTAGTAGGATTTTGGAATGGTCTAGGGACGAACAAAACCTCATGACCATCTATCAAACCATCTCCATCTGTATCAGAATTGTTTGCGTGAGTTAGGAAATTGTCTGCACCAAGGATTACTTCTTCACCATCTTCTAATCCATCGTTATCTGTATCATACATACAAGGGCTGGTGAAGTAAGCTTCGCCGTACCACGCAAAACCATTCAGCGCTTCTGCTTGGTCACCTAGACCATCGCCGTCAGTGTCTGCATTAGATGCATTGGAACCCATGTCGCATACGCCACTGAATTCTTTGAAGTCAGATAGCCCATCTGCGTCTGTGTCCCACAAACCTGGGTCTGATGTAACGTGTACATTCTGGACTCCTCGATTAACTACGAGTATATCCCAACCCATTACTTCAATTCCATCTTTTAGTCCGTCTCCGTCCGTGTCTGGATTCAATGGGTCTGTGGAACGACCGTCGATAATACCGTCTCCGTCAATATCTCTTGCATTATATTCCATCAAATTAGTAAATCGTTCTTCCTCTTCGACTATTTCAACCATGACATCTAATCTGCTTTCAATCAGTTTGTTATCTGTGGTGTCCACGTGAATTGCATAGACATATCCACTTACTGGAGCTCTAATTGGAACTGACACAGGATTTCCTCCTGATAGAATTACTTGCAATGTAAGAATGGTTTCGTTGGCATCCACATAATCATCTTCTGCTACGTTTATGTTAATGACTTTAGCAGTATTTTCAAGTTGGTCATATGTAACACTACCATCTCCATCAACATCATACCCATCTCTATCTGGGTCTTCATCACCATTTGAACCGTCTCTTGGATCGAGGCCGTTATTTGCTTCCCAGCCGTCTGGCATGCCATCTTCATCTGTATCCTTGTGCCAAGGTGATGTGAATTTCTCTTCACCAAAAGTCCAAGCAACTTGGTATTCTTCGATATTGTTCATTCCATCTTCATCCCAATCGCCATATCCGTCAGAGTTGTTAGCTGGGTCGAGTAATTGCGAACCTGCTGTCGCCGCAGCTGTGTTGTATGAAGGGTGATCATTTATCATAGAATAACAGAATTCGAAACCATCGGGCATACCGTCGCCGTCAGTATCCCAATCTGACGGACCATTATTTTGTCCATCTCCATCCATATCTTCTTTGAACCATGACAATCCAAATTCAAGGGATTGGGATGCAAAAGGAGCCGCTCTTGTTACTGGGTCAATCAATGGCACACCACAATTCTGACCTGTGTCTTTTGCATACAGGATAGTAGAATTGGAAATTTCCTGAATGTCGGTTAGTAAATCACCATCTGAGTCTGGTGAGTTAGGATTTGTGCCATATGCTTCTTCCTCAAGATTGAACAATCCATCAGAATCAGAATCCAACACTTGATCACAAGAATGTTCATTTCTGGCATTAGCCATGTTATTCCAACTTGGCAGTCCGTTATCACCAGTAAAATAATCTTCAAGTATCTCTTTCATTCCAGTTGTAAG
>MDTE01135968.1_pt1 | contig 28400 bp, 19 predicted proteins | sample 811231 | NCBI WGS metagenome assembly MDTE01 (sample SAMN05326651, study PRJNA326480) | marine metagenome | isolation source: seawater | place: Indian Ocean: Red Sea | collected 2010 | reverse complement strand
GGGCTACCTGAGCATGTTGTTGAACACGGCCGAGGCGCGCGGCGCGGCAGCCAACTTCTATACGTTTGGCGCCGACAGCATTTCCTTCTGGAATGTCGGAAGCCACTTCGGCCGAGCGGTGACGGCCGCTCCCCAACAGCGGAAGCGGATCGCCGAATGGACTCGGGCGGTGCAATCACGTCAGGCGGTGTTTGCAGGCCCCCGCACCTATCGCTTCCTCCCGATGGGCAAGGGGATCAGCAGCCGAAAACCTCCGTTTCGCAATTATCCGTGGTACGACGAGGGTTCGAGCCCGCTGGGTCACAAGAACAGCCCCACGCTGAGGTTCTCGGACGACCGGATTGCCCGACGCCTGGTGTTTCCGTTCCGGGTCGCCGACGGTCGAGGAGGTGAGCAGCTCTCCGGACACTTCCGATTCTGGTTTTATCACGTCACCGACACCGACCGGGTCGAAATCGACATCAACGGAACGCAGGTCGACAAGAAGCACGTCCGCCGGACGCCCGCAGGCCAGTTGCGTGGCGGCATCCCGGGCACGCGCTTCGAGATCGACCTGGCCCACTGTCCTCGCTTTCGAGGTGACAACGTGCTGGGCCTGGTACTGGCCACGCGCAGGAAACGCCGCAGCGTGCCCGTGATGGAAGAACTCGAAGTGCACGTCACCGCGGCGTCCCGTTCACAGGGACGAGGCAGATGAGATTTCGAGTGCACGTCAGGAAATGATCTCCTCGACCACGCGTCCATGGACATCGGTCAATCGGAAGTCCCGACCGCTGTATCGGTAGGTCAGGGCTTCGTGGTCCAGTCCCACCAGGTGCAGCATCGTCGCGTGCAGATCGTGGACGTGGACCTTGTTCTCAACCGCATAGAACCCGAAGTCGTCGGTGGCACCGTAGGTCATTCCTCCTCTCACGCCGCCACCGGCCAGCCACATGGTGTAACCGTGTGGATGGTGGTCTCGCCCACCACCCTGGCTGGTCGGGGTCCGCCCGAATTCTCCCCCCCAGACGACGAGCGTCTGGTCGAGCAGGCCCCGGGACTTCAAGTCGGCGATCAAAGCGGCCACCGGCTGATCGGTTTCCCGCGACGTCTTCTCGTGGTCTCGCACATTCCCATGGGCGTCCCACTTGTTGTCGACATTTGCCACCACAAACCGCACACCGCGTTCAACGAGTCGTCGCGCGAGCAAGCACTGACGCCCGTAGTCCTCCGTCTCCTTCTGTCCAATCCCATACGCAGCCTGCGTGGCCTGGCTCTCACGCGACAGGTCAAACACCTCCGGAGCACGGGTTTGCATTCGAAAGGCCAACTCGTAGGCCGCCAGACGAGCGTCGAGGCGAGAGTCGTCCTCTCGACGCTTCCGATACACCGCTGCGAACCGGCGAATCGCCGCCAGTCGCGCCGCCTGCACCTCGCGAGGCACCGACATCGACAGGTTGGCGATCGGCTTCTTGATGTCAGGAATCGATGTTCCCTCGAAGGCCGCCGGCAGGAACGACGATCCGTGGATCACCTTGCCGGCCAGGTTGCTCTGGCGACTGATCGAAACGAATCCCGGCAGGCTGTCGTTCTCGCTGCCCAGCCCATAGAGCGTCCAGGACCCGATGCTCGGCCGGGGCAACACGCCGTCACCGGTTGTCATTTCCCGGATCGCACCGCTGTGCTCGATCTGGTTGCCGTGCATCGATCGGACAATACACAGGTCATCAGCGTGGCGTGCGAGATGTGGCATCAGTTCGCTGAACCACGCACCGGACTCTCCATGCTGCTGGAATCGGAATGGAGACGGGCGACAATTGGGCGTCGCATCTCGAGTGATCCTCGGCAGCTTGATCGGAATCTTCCCGTGCTTGGCCAATTCCGGCTTGGGATCAAACAGATCCACCTGTGATGGGCCTCCACCCATGAACAGAAAGATGATGCTGCTGGCACGCGGGGGATGGTGGGGACGTTGCGGTGCCAGCGGATTGCGACTCGTTTCGGCTGCCTCGGATTCCTGGGCCAAGAGGCCATAGAGAGACAGCAACGGAAATCCCGCTGAAGCACGACGCAACACGTCGCGTCGACCAAGCCGAAGATCGGTGCAACCAGCAAGACTCACGGCAGCCGCCTCTCTCTTTACACCAGTCAATTCTCTTCCCATCCAGATGCGGGACAGCCCCCATCAAGACCGGTTCACCCAGCTAGTCAATATAAATGAACTCGTTCCCACACAGCAGGATCATGCAAAGGTCCTCCCACGCGGTTTCGCGGCCTACATCACCTTTTTGTCCAGCATCGGACAAGCGCCTGTGGAGCTCGCGAGACTCCCTGAGAGCCTGGGCTGCCAACCGTAGGTCGGTCGAAGACGCAGGACGCCCCAACAGCGTCCGGTACATCGCATCGATGAGAGATCGCTCATTGCCGCCCGTGTGCAATAACTTCGCAACCACAGACTTCGCCGTCGCCTGCACCTTGGGGTTATTCATCATGAACAGCGCCTGGGGAGCCGAGGTCGAATCCACGCGTCGTGGCACGACGAGATGTGGGTCAGGGCCATCAAACAATCCCAGGAAGGGGTCCGGCGCACTGCGCGTGGGCGCGGCGAACAGCGATCTCCTGGAAGCCCCCCAATCTTCACTCGTCGCACGTTGCACCTGGCCCTCGTGCCAAGACAACGTGTCCTTCAGGGATTCGGCATCGAGACGTTTGCGATTCATCCGACTCAGCCAGCGGTTGCGAGGGTCGAGTCGACGGCCATCTGCCGACGACATGCTGATCTGGCGGTAGACACTCGAAGTCATGATCTGCCGTACCAGGGATTTGATCGACCACCCTGACTCCACGAACCCGGCGGCCAGCCAATCCAGGACCTGGGGATGAGTGGGAGGGCGCCCCAGACGACCAAAGTTGCTGGGCGTCTCGACAATCCCCACTCCGAAGAGTTGGTGCCACACCCGATTGACCATCACGCGGGCGGTGAGTGGATGATCGGGACGCGTCAACCAACGGGCCAACTGCAGGCGGCCACTTCCACTGAACTGAGGTACCGCTTCGGCAGGGCCAGCAAGCACACGGGGAAACCCGCGAGGGACAAGCGGACCCAGATCGAGGTGGTTCCCGCGGATAAACAGCGGCGCATCGCCGATATGCCTGTGACGGGTCCCGGGCACAGGCCCGTCCCTCATAACCATGCGAGTCACGATCGAGGAGACCTGGGGCTTGAGCCGATCTCGTTCGGCGGCCAGTCGATCTCGCCGTACAAGTTCGTCGGCATCGAACGTCCAGCCGTTTTTCTTCTGGTCCGCCAGCAGGGCCTGTTCGCTGGCCTCGCTCTCGGCAATCGCCTTGGCCAATTCCTCCCTTTGCTTACCATCCCGTTCGCTGTCCCGCTTCTTTCGGAGCGACGCCAGCTGACAACGAACCAGGATCAGATCCCGCGTCTTTCCCAGCTTCTTGTCCAGGGCCTTGACGGATGACTCGAGTCCCTCCAGTACCGACAGTTGCACCTTCAGGCTGCTGGCGGCCAGTTCGTCAGAGACCAGTGGCTGTTGCAGTCGTCGGCGAAGCCGGGCGCTGCCCTGGAAACTGAACATGTGGCTGCTGTAGAAAATCCCGGCCAGCGCGTAATAGTCACGTTGAGAAATGGGATCGAACTTGTGATCGTGACAACGCGCGCACGAGATGGTCAGCCCCATGAAGGTGCGACCCAGCACGTCGATTTGCTCGTCGATGCAGTCGGCCAGGACCTTCTCCTTGTCATTGCCCTCCACGAGATGGGCAAGACCCCAGATGCCGGTCGCTGTCAGGCCATCGGGATTGAGACTTCCTGGCCGATCAATCGGAAGGAGGTCTCCAGCGACCTGCAGGCGCACAAACTCGTCGTAGGGCAGGTCCCGGTTGAATGACCGGATCACCCAGTCCCGGTAGGCGCTGATCGAAAAGTTCTCGTTCTTGTTCGCCGCGCAGGTCGGGTCGTCGAGTGAGTAGCGGACGTTGTCGAGCCAATGGCGGCCCCAGCGAACACCGAAGTCCGGGGAATCCAGCAGCCGGTTCACCACACGGCCAAATGCACCCCGTTCTCGATCCGCCAGGAATTGCTCGACTTCCCCGGGTGTCGGGGGCAAGCCGATCAGGTCATAGGTGGCACGACGGATCAGCGTCCGGCGATCTGCATCGGGCGACGGTGCCAGTCCCTGTGCTTCCACGACAGCCAGGACCAGCCGATCGAGGTCGGTCCGCGCCCAGTCGGAGTGCTTGTGTCGCTTGGGCACCCGGGGTCTTTGGACAGGCCGATAGGGCCAGCGACGGCGTGCTTCGGCCAGGCCCTGTGCCTGGCCACTGTTGGACTTGCCGTCGCGCGGATCGGGCGCACCCAGCTTGACCCACGTCACGAAGTCCGCGATGACCTTCGCCGGCAACTGCTCCTTCGGCGGCATCTTGAATGACTCGTACCGGAGTGCAGCGATCAGCAGGCTGTCGTCAGGTTTCCCCGGCACAATCGCCGGACCACTTTCGCCACCGGTTCGGATGCCGGCGCGAGTATCCAGGAGCAGCTTGCCCTTGAGTCGATTGCCGCTGCGGGCCTTGGCGGAATGGCAGCCGTAGCATCGGCTGGTCAGGACCGGGCGGATCTTCTCTTCAAAAAAACGAACCCCGCGTGCACCTGTATCGTCATCGCCCGCTCGGGCGTCGGCCGACGTCAGCGAAACGGCGGCTACAAACAACCACACCGTGCGCCGGATGCTGGTGGGATCCCACATTGAGTCATTCCATCCATTCACGCCCGTGGCAGGGTACTGCCGGGGAGCTGGAGCGTGCATTGTAGACCAAGCTGGTCGCGACGGCTGAATCGAGGTTCAAGATCAACGATTGCCAGCATGACCGGGCTGTGAAAAGAAACCGCGAGAGAAGACGCTGGGTGAACTGAGAGACTTCTGGCATCCAAGTACTGACCTCAAAGGCCTCGACCTGGAGACCTCTCTCGCAGAGAATCCCCAGGCTCAACCCCATCGTATCGCCACCAGGATGCGACTTGGAGTCTCGACGCGATCGCGCACGGCAACTTGCAACATCCGCACCCGAATTCGTCGGGGCCCATCCGACAAGCTCGGGAAGTCGAGGATGACCTGCCGGTTGGCGTCGCCACGGGGGCCACGTGTATGATGTTCTCGCCTTCTGGCGTCGACATGACCATCTGAGCCCATTCATCAGCCGACAGACTTGACCATGAACAGTGAAGCCACTCCGGTCCGTACCCCACAGGATTTTGAGGTTTGCCGCTACAGCGTCGATCTCACCGACGGCTCCATCCAGCACAGCACAACCACCTGTGAGGACATCGAGGATGTCCTGGGAGGAATTGCCCGCGGGTTCAAGCACCTGGAAACCTGTCCGGTCTCCGATGCGTACAGCCCCGATGCAAACTTGTTGCTGACGCTGGGAGTTCTCAGCGGAACCCAGTTCATGACGGGCCTGCGGACCTATTTCATGGCCTATTCGCCTCTGAAACGGTCTCGCACTGGACTCCCCTCAGCGATGTGGTCTGCCGGCAGTGGCAAGTTTGGGACAAAACTGAGGTTTCTCGGACTCGACGAGATCCTCTTCACCGGCCGAAGCGATACACCGGTCCTGTTGCACATCACGCAGGATCCCGACGATCCGGATGCGTCGCCGACATTGACCCTCGAAGACGCGTCGGACCTGGCCGGGCTGATGGTCAACGAGAAGATGAAGAGACTGAAAGAGAAGTACGGCGACGACGCGCACTTTGCAGTGATCGGTCCCGCGGGTGAGAACTACCAGCAGGTGCGATACGCGGCCATTGCGCTCTCAACCGAAAACCAACTCAAGAGCGGTGATCCCAAGTCTCGTTTCTGCGGCCGAGGCGGAATGGGCGGTGTGATGGGTTCGAAGAACCTGCTCGCCATTGTCGCCAACACCAAGGACGGGCGCGCAGCGTCGGCCGACAACTTCAAGGACCTCAACAAGGTCGTGGCTCGAGGCGACGGCAGTGCTCGATTCCGGGATGACGCGACCGACAAGCTCGGTGGCACCTGGGCCAATTATGTTCCGATGAATGCGAAGCACGTGGTACCGGAGATGAACTTCTCCCCCACGGGTACCGACGCATCGGTGGCCCTGCACCGCGGCAACGTCCAGGAGACCGGCAACTACGTGATCAAGGCCGAGTCGTGCTACCGATGCGGCATCAAGTGCCACAAGAATGTCTATGACATTGACGATGACGGCAAGGCCGGGACGTTTCGCGCCAAGCTCGACTTTGAGCCTCTCAACCTCCTGTCGTCCAACATCGGGATCTTCGATATCGACCAGGCCTGTACGCTGGTCGAACTTGTCGATGAACTCGGCATGGACTCGATCTCCTGCGGTGTCTCACTCTCATACGCCATGGAGTACAACCGTCGGCACGCCGATGACGGCAAGGCCACCGCAGACGGGCCGCGGTTTGGAGACTTTGAAGGTGCCCGGCAGACGATCCTCGATATCGGTGAGGGTCGCAACGAGTTGATCGGACAGGGTTCGTTACGGATGAGTGAAGAACTGGGCGAACCCGATTACGCGATGCACTGCAAGGGCCTGGAACTGCCGGCCTACTTGCCCCAGCACAACCCCGGCTATCCGTGGGCGCTGGCGGGCGGCCATATGTCGATGCGGACGTTCCTGCTCTACCTCTTCGACGGTAAAACGGATATGGACTACTGGGTGGATGCGATCACCAATCCGGATCGCGGTCTGATCCAGTTCCCCTACGACATGATCGGGGTTTGCAAGTTTGCCGCCTTGAGTCCTGACCAGCTGGGAGAGGCAGTCAGCGGCCTGACCGGTATCGAGGTCACCGCCGAGACGTTGCGCGAAATGACAGTCCGTACCTTCCTCCGCGGCTATCGACTCGAGAAGCTCCAGGGGATGACCGCCGACGATTACGTGTTGCCGACCGCCGCACACGGCGAGTATCCCAACATCGAGTTGCCCGATTTTCTCTCGGCAGAGTTCTTCTCGGAACTCCAGGACCGGGTCACGACCATTTTCGACACGATGCTCGACGAGACCGATCTCGGCACGGCCCCTGTAGCGGTCGGCTAGGCAGGAGTCCGACTGGCGCCAGTCCGCGCTCAGGCCGACTTCTCGGCCAGGCGTTTGGAGAGCGTCTCGAGCAATTCCATGCCGATCGTCGGCTGCTTGAGCACGGCCTCGCGGAAGACCGCACCGTCGAGAACGAGCGTCTGGACTCCGTTGTCGCCGGCGACCACCGTTGCCGATCTCGGCTGGTCGGCCAGGATCGCCATCTCGCCGAAGCAGGCACCTGGTCCGAGGCTGATGGGACCGGCCTGGTCGCCGCCAGTCGTGTGCACCTCGACCTCACCGTCGACCAGCAGGAACACCTCGCTGCCATCGACCCCTTCCTCACAGATGGACGCGCCTGCCTGGTACGTCCGCTCTTCCATGAAGCTGGAAATGACCTCCAGGCTGTCGCTGCCACAGCCGGCAAACAGATCCGTCTGTTTCAGCCAGTGCGACCGGGTCGCAGCGGGGATTTCCCCGAGCCGTCTCGACAATTTCATGTTCTCGCGGTAGTCCACCGGGCAATCGATCACGACCGGTCCGTCGGCCTCGAGTGCCTCGGCCAGAATGCCCGGCAATTGGTCGGCCGACTCGACTCGTTTTCCAATCGCTCCAAACGCCTCGGCCAGCTTCACAAAGTCGGGATTCTCGAAATCGATGTGTGAGTTCTTCCCGAACTGGGCTTCCTGCTTCCAGCGGATCAACCCGTACTGCGAATCGGTCCAGATCAGGATCACCATCGGCAGCTTCAGCCGAACGGCCACCTCCAGTTCCTGGACATTCATCATGAATCCCCCGTCGCCGCAGATCGCCAGCGCCTTGCGGTCGGGAAAACTCAACTTCGCCCCGATGGCTCCCGGCAAGGCGAATCCCATCGAGCAAAATCCGTTTGAGATCATGCAGGTATTGGGCCCCTCGCACTGGTAGTAGCGTCCGATCCACATCTTGTGCGCACCGACATCCGACAGCAGGATGTCATCGGGCCCCAGCGCCTTGCGGACATCCGAGAGGATCCGTTGCGGCTTGACCGGGAATCCGGAGTCGTCTGCGTACTGTTCGAATTCCTGCGTCATCGTCTCACGGAATGACGCGAACTGTTCGCGTTGCACCAGCACCTCGTCCCCGAGCACCTCCTTGAGGACCTCCAGCGACCTGCCGATCTCACCGGGGATGTCGACGACGGGAGCAAAGTGAGCGTCCACCTCCCCAGACAACGCGTCGATGCTGATCACCTGCTTGGGACGCCCCCGGTTCCACAGCTTGGGATGGTACTCGACGAGGTCATAACCGACGGCCAGGACGACATCGGCCTTCTCGATCGCCAGCGTGACCACATCACGAGCGGAGAGTCCGACCGTGTACAGACAATTCGGGTGCGATTGCGGAATGGCCCCCTTGCCCATGAACGTGTTGGCCACGGGCATTCCGGTTGCCTCGCACAACGCCACCAGTTGATCGGTGGCCCGAGATCTCAAGACACCGTTGCCGGCCAGGATCACCGGAAACTCGGCACCCCGCAGCAATTCGGCTGCCCTGGCGATTTCGCCGGCATTGGGCTCCGGCTGAGGGGTCGAGGCAACTGCCAGGGGACTGACCAGCGAGCGGTGCTTGGCAATGTCCTCGGACAACTCAATGTGCACCGCCCCCGGCTTCTCAGTCTGCGCCAGGTGAAATGCCTTGCGAATGATCTCCGGAATCGTGTCTGCATTGGCAACCGTTGTCGTCCACTTGACCACCGGCCGGAACATCGACACGACGTCCATGGCCTGGTGAGACTCCTTGTGGAGCCGCGACGTGGACCCTTGCCCTGTCAGCACGATCAACGGAGCCCGATCCATATTGGCATCGGCCACTCCGGTCAACAGGTTCGTCGCTCCTGGTCCCAGCGTCCCGAGGCACACACCGGGCTTGCCCGTCAACCGACCATAAATGTCCGCAATAAACGCCGCACCCTGCTCATGACGGCAGACGACGAAAGTGATGGTCGAGTCCAGCAGAGACATCATGATGTCGGCGTTCTCTTCACCGGGCACACCAAAGATGTACTCCACGCCCTCTTCTTCCAGGCAGCGGATAAACAGATCAGAGGCTTTCATGTGTTGTTCTTTGCTCGAGTGAATCTGTCCGATGACCGACCCTGGACCCGGTTGCCTGGGACGAGGCCGACACGAGTACTATTCCAGAATCAACGTGGATTCGCCAACGTGACACAGATGCAATGCCGGTGGCCTCTGTCGCCACTTGCCAGGGCCCGGTGGTCACTGCCCGCATCTCTCGGCTAGGCTATGGCCCGTCACCATTGCTGACATCTGACCAGGATCTGGAACACTCTTATGACCATTCAATATCTCTGCCCGCTCCTGGTGCCTGCCTTCACTGCAGTACTCCTGCTCCCCGGAGTCGTCGTGGCCCAAGGGCTGGAACACGTCAAGGCAAATTACACCAAGTTCGAGTACCGCATCCCGATGCGTGACGGGAAGCGACTCTTCACCTCGGTCTACGTGCCCAAGGACGATTCGCAGACCTACCCGATCCTCCTGAAACGAACCCCCTACAGCGTCAGGCCGTACGGGGCAGACCAGTACCCCGAGAATCTCGGGCCATCCCCGCTGTTTGCCAGGGAAGGTTACATCTTCGTGTACCAGGACGTGCGAGGCCGCTGGATGTCGGAGGGCGAATTCGTCCACATGAGGCCGCACATTGCCAGGAAATCCAGGAAGGCCAGGAAGACGGAGATCGACGAGAGCACCGACACCTGGGACACCGTCGACTGGCTGATCAAGCGGGTTCGTGGCCACAACGGCCGCGTGGGGATCGCCGGCATTTCCTACCCGGGATTCTATACTGCTGCGGGGATTATCGATTCGCACCCGGCCATCAAGGCGGCCTCGCCACAGGCCCCCGTCAACGACTGGTTCATCGGTGACGACTGGCACCACAACGGGGCCTTCTTCCTGGCACACATGTTCAACTGGATGTCGCGCAATGGGCGAAAGCGTCCGGCACCCACCAAGAAGTTCCCACGCGCAACGTTCGACTACGGCACCCCGGACGGATACGAGTTTTACCGCCGGCTCAAGACGCTCTCGGAAATCGACCAGAAGTACCTCAAGGGTGATGTTCCGTTCTGGCTCGAGACCATTCGCCACGGGACCTACGACGACTTCTGGAAGTCGAGAAACATCCGACCTCACCTCAACAACGTCGGCGCCGCAGTGATGACCGTCGGCGGGTGGTTTGATGCCGAGAACCTGTTCGGAGCACTCGAGACTTACAAGTCGATCGAGTCCCGGAATCCCAAGGCGGTCAACACGCTGGTCATGGGACCATGGCGACATGGTGGCTGGGCCCGTGGCGACGGGGCATTCTTTGGCGACATACCGTTCAACGCAAAGACGTCGGAGTTTTATCGCGAGAACATCGAATTCCCGTTCTTCCAACGGCATCTGAAGGGCAAGGGGGAGGCCGAGCACCCCGAGGCGTGGGTCTTCGAGATGGGAACCAACCAGTGGCGGAAATACGACCGATGGCCGCCCGCAAGTGCTCGTCGAAAGGCGCTCTACTTTCACGCCGACCAGCGGCTGGACTTCGAACCGCCCGAGAACGTCGCTGGACGAGGCGGGTACGATCAGTATTTCAGCGATCCGGACAAGCCGGTGCCGTACATGAACGGAATTCTCACAGGCATGAAAGCCGAGTACATGATCGCTGACCAGAGGTTCGCATCACGGCGTCCCGACGTTCTGGTCTACCAGACCGAAGAACTGGAAGAAGACGTGACGCTTGTGGGTCCGATCGAGGTGGACCTCACCGTGTCAACCTCCGGGACCGATAGCGACTGGGTGGTGAAGCTGATCGACGTCTACCCCGACGACTACCCGGACCCGGAGAAGAACCCGCGAGAAGTCCGCATGGGTGGATATCAGCAACTGGTCCGTGGCGACGTGATCCGCGGCAAGTTTCGCAAGAGCTTTGAAAAGCCCGTGCCGTTCGAACCGAACAAGCCGTCTCGGGTCCGGTTCACCATGCCCGACACCTACCACTGTTTCCGCTCGGGCCACCGCATCATGGTTCAGGTGCAGAGTTCCTGGTTTCCGCTGGTCGACCGGAATCCCCAGAAGTTCTGCGACATTTTCCGGGCTGTCGAGTCGGACTACCAGGCGGCCACGCAGCGGCTCTACCGATCGCCAAAGGCCGTGTCCAAATTGAATGTGATGGTCTTGCCGTAGCTGCCTGCCATCGAGTTGACCAGCATCCGGGCACCAGGTCACTCCTCGGCACGACGCAGGAACACATTACTCGTGGCAAGAACGGTAATCGCTGCAGATGGCCTGTAGCCGTTTTCTTCGAGCGCCCGACACATGGCCATCAATGTGTGAAAGTCTCCCGCTCTCAACTCGCGGGTGAGAGCGTATTCCATCAGCTGGCGAGCAAACTGCTTGGCGAACTGCCGCCTGCGCATACCGCTGAGCAAGTACGCTTTCAGGCCTGACAAGCCGTCAATGGTCGTTCCATCGGGCAGCGTCGAAATGACCTGTGTGGCTGCCGAGGACGACGCCTTTTGACGACGGTTGCGACCGATGGCATCAAATGCGTCCAGTGCGAAGCCCAGTGGATCGATGCGACTGTGGCAGGCGCTGCATTGCGAGTTGGACCGATGGAGCTTCAGAATCTCCCGCATCGTCAGATTGTCATCGCCCACTTTCACGTCCTCCAACTTGCCGGCATCGGCAGGCGGTGGCAGCGGCGGAGTCCCCAGCAATTCCCTGAGGATGTAGGCACCGCGACCCACTGCACTGTGCCGATCCGGATGGGAGGTCAGTGCCAGCATCCCTGCCATGCCCAGCAAACCGCCCCGTTCACCGGTCTTGAGTCGTACACGGACAAACCCCGGTTCCTTCGGTTTCGGCATGCCGTAGTGACGGGCGAGTTCGGTGTTGACCCACGTGAAATCGGCGTCGAGCAACGTCAAGACTGAACGGTCGTCGTGGAAGACCTCGTCAAGAAGCAGCCGCGTTTCCATGTACATCGCGGCGCGTAGGGACTCGGTGTAGGCCGGAAAGCGCTTGCTGCTGATGTCCAGCCGGTCGTTCAGCTTGTTCAGCTTCAACCACGACCCGGCAAATTCCGTCGTCAGAGCTGACGACCGTTTGTCCTTCAACATCCGAGCGATCTGCGACTTGATGACCACGGGATCGTGCAGCTTCTTGGCGTCAGCCAATTCCATCAGTTTCCGATCTGGCATGGTCGCCCACAGGAAATACGAGAGTCGCGTGGCGACTTCGTGGTGGGCGAGGGGAAACGTGCGCTGAGAGATCTTGCGACCCTTGTTGCTCCAGTTGATGGTCTTCCACGTTCCCTGGAAATCCTCCGCCAGGAAGACAAATTGCGGCGACGCCAGGATCCCCTGTACGGTCTGGCGAGCGGCGGTTTGCACGTCCACACCCTTGTCGACCTGGAGATCAAACAGTGCCGCAAGCGATTCTTGTTCCTTGTGGGACAGCGGGCGCCGATACGCGCGACGGGCGAATGCCAGGAGATGCTTGCGGATGTCCTTGGCCTGGCCGGTGCCCGGAGGCTGCGTCGGTGGTTGGCCACCTGGTGACTTCTGGAGCCCCTCAACTCCAACAGCGGGCGTCTTCGTCCAGGTAATGCCCTGAGCCGACGCCACCGCGTGGCGAGCGATCTCGTCAGACGCCTGCAGGTATCGCATCAACCGAGATGGCGACAACACCATGTCATGGCCGCGATTCAAGAATCCACCATCGCTCGGTGTGCCACCCGGAAAGACAATCCGACTCAATTGCAAATCCAGTCCGGTCAGATCGCGAACCGTGTTGTCATATTCATGGGCGGTCAGTTGACGTAGTCGAGCGTTGCTGGGACGCGACGTCTCCGGTGTCGCTCGCCGCTCCAGTTCCAGCTCAAACCAGCGGCCAAACAACTCGCGTTCGGATTGGGTCGGCTGGCGCTTCTGCCTGGGGTGTGGCATCGAGCCGCTGACAATCGTGCGGCTGACTCGTTCCCAGTCCTTGTTCCAACTCCCCAGGTCGACGCGGAAATCCTCCCCCGCCGCCTTGTGCAGATCAAAGCGTGCTCCTCGGTTTTTGCCCGCGTGGCAGTCGTAGCAATAGTGCTGAAGGAAGGGCAGGACGTGTTCTTGAAAATCCAGTTCCTGCGGCTTGCCTACCAGGCGAGGATGTGCAGGTGTGCTGGCTGGGGGCACACCCTTGGCTCCGGGTGCGTTGTCCGGCCAGCGGGCACCCGCATCGATCCACGCCGCGATGGCCGCGATCTGCCTGGGATTCAGGCGTGGACGTCCTTTCGGAGGCATGGCCTCGTCGTCAGTTTCCGGCAGACGCATTCGTCGTACGAGTTGGCTGGCCCTGGACGACTTCGTCCACGCCGGTCCGCCATCACCACCTCGCCGCGCGGCTGAACGCAGGTCCAGTCGCAAACCCGATTTTTGCGCCTTCGCACCGTGGCACTCGAAGCAGTGTTTTGCCAACACCGCATAGACATCCCGCTTGAAGTCGACGCCTGCTCCGACGGATCCCGGAACCAGCAGGACCGCCGTGAAGACTCCAAACAGGTGGGCGGCTCGGTTCATCCCAGCAACTCGGAATGGTAATTCTCGGTGGCCTCCTTGAATCCCTTCAGAGGTGCTCCCATCAGGTCCGCCAACGACAGGAACAGCCGGGACATGGATCCATCCTGGAACGACAGGTTGCGACCAGTGCGTATGCGACCACCCGCGCTGCCTCCCAAGACCAGTGGATACTGGATGCAGTCGTGGATATTGCCGTCCCACATGTCCGATGTCAGCAGCACCAACGAGTTGTCCAGCAGAGTGCCGTCCCCCTCGCGGATGCTGTCCATCTTCTTCAGCAGCCAGGTGAACTGTCTCACGTGCCAGTGATTCACGAGGTGGTACATGTGCAACGTGCTGGCGGTGTTTCTGTGGTGGCTCAGCGCATGCCACTGGCCTGACACACCCGGAATAAAGCTGAAGTCCATGTATTTCGGACCGTAGCTGTCGAACATGAATGTCGCGATCCGCGTCTTGTCCATCCGCAGCGCGAGCACCAACAGGTCAAGCATCAATCGCGTGTGCTCTCGGAAGTTCTCGGGAGCGTACAAGGCGAAGTCACCGAATTCGCCTGCCGCCTTGGGATCCTCCGGATGGTATCGCACCGACAGCTCCGACCGGGCATCGCGTTTCCATTCACCGCGGCCTTTTTCCAGTCGGCTGATCCGCAACTCCAGTTCGCGTATGCCGTCAAAGTACTCGGCCAGTGTCTGGCGATCCTGGGCGCTGAGACGACGGTTCAGCAGCTCCGCTTGTTGCCGAACGAAGTCAAGGACGCTCTTGTCTCGTTTCAGCCAGGTGGGATCACCAAAAAGCATCTTGAACGCACCGCGTGGATCAACTTCCTTGGCGAGCGGTTTGTCCCTTCCCCGCCACGAGATACTGGTGTCGTAGAATCCTCGGCCCGTCTGCGCCGGTGAAATGCCCAGGGCCAGAGATCCGAAGTCGGTGCGACCACCGATTTCTCTGGCGATCAACTGGTCAATGGAAATCCCCGAGCGGTTGCCGTTCCGGCCACCCGGCTCTCCCGTCAATACGGCAGCGACCTTGCCGGCGTGACTGCGCAGGCCTTTCAGATGCGGGTGCACCAGGCCTTCCAACACCATCACCTTGTGCTTGATCGACTCGAGTGGCTTGAGAGTCGGTTTGAACGACAGGTCCCGACCGGCACCGCTGGCTCCCCATTGCTGTGTGTTGACACCCAATGGAAAGAACGTGGTGACAAACCGGAGCGGAGGCTGATTGTTTTCAGATCTCTTGGCCGGAGCGGCCTCAACCAGCGATTCCAGCCACGGCAGAGTCAAACTGACTCCCAGCCCTTGCAGAGCCCCGCGCCGGGTGATGTGCGAAGCTGAATTCAGCATGTCCCGCATGAAGATTTCCTTCCACTCATCCAACGTCACAGCCACCGCAGACTGTCCGACAAATCGGCATGAGACCTGATCGTGATCGTCATTCCGCCCTGGATTCACATTCCGCACTCACGCTGACCATCGATTATGTGACTTCGTCAATTCCAGCGAAAGAACGATGACTGGCGTTCTTCGGCCTGCCGCTTCAACGATCGGCAGTTTTCTTCAACTTCGCGACGAAATCACTGATGCGTTTGCTCTCGATGCGCGGAGATCGCCACGCGGGCCAGGTGGGCGATTCCTTCTGCACTTCGCGGAACATCTGCCTGAGTTTTTTCGACATCTCCGACAGGCGTTCCGGTTCACGTTCGGATCGGTCAGTCGTTTCCCCGATGTCCTCGTCCAGGTTGTAGAGTTCGAACGTGTCCAGTTCGGCGGTCTTGATCAGGCGTTGGTCCTCGGTGCGGATATCCGCGTAGGGTTCAATTCTCCGACCAGTCAGCGTGGCGAGGATTTTCCATGAACCGATACGCATCGCCACCTTGGGCCGGTTTTCAACTTCACGTGACTGGTGAAAGTGCCAATAGAGTGGCGTTGTGCGCCGAATGGGCTTGTTCGTCAGGACCGGTAGGAAACTCGTGCCGTCGATCGCCCGGTCATGGGGTGGATCAATGCCGACGATCTCACACAACGTCGGCAGCAGGTCGACGCCGCTCAGGGGAACATCGCTGACAGTCCCCGGCGTGACGCGACCTGGCCAGCGAATCATCCCTGGCACACGGATCCCACCTTCGTAGACCACACCCTTCTTGCCACGCAACGGACCCGCCGAACCATGAGGGTGAGACTTGATGATGGCTGGGCCGTTATCGCTGGTGAAAAACACCATCGTGTTTTCACGGAGATTCTGATCATCGAGCGTCTTCATCAGTCGACCAAATGCGTCGTCCATTTGTGTCACGTTGCCATGATGTGCAGCCAGCGACGAAATGCCCGGCTGGAAGCGGCTCCGCTGCCCCTTGTCGGAATAGCGTTTGGTGAAGCGAGGGGCGCTGGCGATAGGATCGTGCGGCTCGTGATAATTGACGAACAGAAAGAACGGCTTCTCCTTGTCACGGAGCTTCGTCAACCAGGCAACCGCTTCATCCGTGACCAGTTGTGCGGAGAATCCTTCCAGCTTGCCGACCGGTTTGCCGTTGCGCACGAAATTGTCCGGGTTCTCGTGACACGGCAGAGCGTTGTTCTGGGTGGCAAACCAATGATCGAAACCGTGGTCGGAGGGTTGTGGCTGGCCCGGCAAGTTGAAACGCCCATTGAGGTGCCACTTCCCCGAGAGGCACGTCGCGTAGCCGGCTTGCCGAAGCAGTGTCGCAACGGTGATCTCGCGCTTGCGGACGTGCATTGGAGAGAGCACGGGAATCCAGTTGTGGATCCCCAGTCGCATCGGCGTGCGACCGGTCATCATTCCCGCTCGAGACGGAGAGCAATTCGGATGAGCGGCATAACAGCTCGTCAGCTTGAGCCCCTCCCTGGCAAAACGGTCCAGGTGCGGCGTCTGGATGACCTTGTGGCCATAGCAGGCCAGGTCTCCGTACCCGAGATCATCACAAAGGACGACCACGAAGTTCGGGCGTTGTCCGCCTGGCTTCTTTCGTGATGCAATCGCAGAATCGACTTCGCCGAAGAATCCCTCCGGCGAAGCGAACAGAATGAACGCGGCGATGATACCGACCGAACAGATTCTTCGAATTGCCAGTGCATCCATACCGCACCTCGATCGTTGGAGTCGATTGGATTCGACGGATACCGATAATCTACTAAAGCGCTGGTAAAGCGCTAGTAAAGCGCTGGTAAAGCGCTGGGTTCACAGAGGACAACCGACTCTGAGTACGGCAGCTGAGGACAACGACCAGCAGGGAACCGTCTCGTTCGCACCTGACATTCAAGAGATACTCATGCTTGCCCGATGAGCCACTTCTGCCTGGGGACTCGAGCGTGGCGGTCCCGGAGATCGGCTGAAGATGTCCCGGTTATTTTGCTGGATTGGCCTTTGTACAGGACTTAGGGGCAGTCCGGGAAATCCACCAGGCGCGTTCGTAGACGATCAGCCATTTTGCCCCTTTCTTCATGTAGACAGCTGTATAGCGACCATGTGTGGGGTTCGACTTGTCACGCCATCCCGTTATGTGTGATCGACCAGACTCAACCACGATGCTCGGCGTCAGAAAAACGCGTTGGAGTTCGCTAAATCGTTTCTTCAACTGCGGTTCGTTCTTGAATTGTCTGGAAAAGTGCATTTTCACAGACGCCCTTGTCCGATGGTGACGGTCAGCGTAGTGGATCACATCCGTCTTCTTGTCGTAGAGAATTGCCAGACCTTCTGCATCCTTGGATGCAGCCGCTTTTTCCCATCGTGCGACAAGTGCATCCAGCTCTTTGTTGATTCCGGCTTGCTGCGCCGTAGTATCCTCGCCTGCCTGGGTGTCAGGCTGCTGAGAGAGTCCGGTTTGGGTACGCCCGACCCGATGCGTCTTATCATTGCTTCCGCCAACAACTCCATATTCCGTCAGAGCTGAATCTCACGCTCCAGGAGTTCGTCTTGTGACATCCGGCGAGCCGCTTCAGGTAGAGGGCCTGGGGATCCGGCTGATTCTCTCATTTCCACTGGTACAACGAGAGGGAGGAAGATCAGTCCGTCTCAGTGAACCCGGTCGAAGCACCGGCCGCTTCGGACCGTCGGTTGCGAGGCCACCACGGAAAGAACGCATTGGTCTGTTGAATGTAGGTGGCATAGCCCTCCTTCCGCTCGACGAGCGCCGCCTCCAACATTGGAACGCCCGAGACCCGCATCAGGAAGATGGACATGATGACAGGACTGACGACCGTCCAACGGGCCTCTGGCGCGGCAGCAGCGACGATCCAGATTCCCCACCAGACCAAGAAGTCTCCGAAGTAGTTGGGATGCCGTGTGTACCGCCACAACCCGCGATCCAACACGCGACCGGCATTCTCCGGATCACGCTTGAATCGTGCCAACTGCCAGTCTCCGATCGACTCGAAGACCAACCCGATGGTCCAGACCGCCGTGCCGACCACATGCCAGAGAGTCCAGTCGGAACCGGCATACACAATCCCCATCTGCAATGGAAAGGAGACAATCCACATGATGCTGGCCTGCAACAGGAACACCCGGTAATACGACTTCCAGGCAAACGCTGTTCCGTGGTGGTCACGCATGGCCTGGTACCGGAAATCCTCGGGCTTGCCGAGATTCCGCGACGCGAGATAGATCCCCAGTCGTAGGCCCCAGGCGGTTGAGAGCACCGGTAGCACCCACCGCGTGGTTGTCGCGGCATCACCCAAGAGACAACTGGCCCAGCCGATCAGGGCAAAGCCCGGTCCCCAGGCGATATCGATGATCGAGGCGTTGCGCACCAGGACACTGATGATCCAGACCAAGGTCATCAACCCGGCAGCAACGGCGGCATTGGCCCAGAGACAATCAACGGCGGTCATGAGGCTTTGCCGAACCGTGCATGCGAGACATACCACTCCGTGCCATCGTCAAACGCAAACAACTCCTCACAGGCCATGAAGAAGATCCGCCACCGCTGGATCCAGCGCGAGGCGACCGAGGGCCCGTAGCAGTCTGCGAACAGGTCATGGATCTCCTGCCGATGAGCATCCGTTCGATCCAGCCACGCACGACAGGTCCTGGCATAGTGCCGACCATTCCAGGTCCATTTTTCGACAACGCGCAGGTGGTCGTCGTATTGGTCCAGCAGGGATTCACTGGGCATCATGCCGCCGGTGAAGAAGTGCTCCGCCATCCAGTCCTGGGGACCATTGGTCTCGAAGAGATACGCAAACACCCGGTGGCAAAACACGTGAACAAACAACTGCCCGCCCGGCCGCAGCCAATTGGAAATCCGGCCGAGCAGTTCCCGGTGATTCCGCATGTGTTCAAACATCTCGACCGAGACCACCCGGTCGAAGATGTCGGCGGGATCAAAGTCGTTCATGTCGGCGGTGATCACCCGGATGTTGTCGAGCCCGCAGTCCTCCGCCCGTCGCTCGATGAACTCGCGCTGCAACGAGGAATTCGACACCGAGGTGACATGGCTGCCGGGATATCTCTCGGCCATCCAGAGTGACAACGACCCCCAGCCACATCCGAGATCCAGGATCTTCTGGCCATCGGCGATGGAGGCCCGTTCGCAGGTGATCGCAAGCGCCGCATCCTCGGACTCGTCCAGCGACGTCGTGGCCTCGTCCCAGTGGCAACAACTGTACTTCAGCCGGTGCCCCAACACGGTCCGGAAAAACTCGGGCGAAACCTCGTAGTGCTGGCGGTTGGCGAGATCGGGAACCTCCGCGATCGACGACGCATCCGCTTCGGCAATAAACCGAGCCAATTGCTGGTCCGGAGCAGACCCCTGGGTCAGTTCCCTCAACCGCAATTTCAACAACCGGCGGATCCCGAAACGGATGGCCCGATCCGGGAGCAGGCCGGCCTCGGCCAGGTTCAACAAGACCGCGTCCAACGCCGTCACGATTGGTCACCACCCACCTTGACCCACTCCAACTGTACGATCCCGATCGCACGCTCCCGGAACGCCGCCTCACAGTAGCTGAAATAGTAGTTCCAAGTCCGGATGAACTCCTCGGAGAACCCGAGCTGGCGAACGTCGTCGAGCCGTTGCATGAATCTGGCCCGCCATTCCTCGAGCGTACGGGCATAGCTGGTCGAATGGTCACGGACATGGAGCAGCCGGAAGTCCGTTGCCCGACCGATGGAGTTCTGGATGTCGGTGAGGGAGGGCAGGAAGCCTCCCGGGAAAATGTACTTCTGGATGAAATCGATCGACTTCCGGTAACTCCGGGACCGTTGCTCCGGCATGACGATCGTCTGCAGAAAGAACCGGCTGCCCCGTTTGCAGAGCCGGTCACATTGGCCGAAGAACGTGTCGAGAAACTCGTATCCCACCGCCTCGAGCATCTCGATGCTGACCAGCTTGTCGAATGTCCCGCTCAACTCGCGATAATCCTGTTGCAGAAGGGTCACTGAATCGGACAGGTTCGCCCTGACGATCCGCTCGCTGGCGAATTCGTACTGCTCCCTGGAAATGGTCGTGGTGGTGACCTGACATCCATGACGCGTGGCGACATGCTCGGCGAATCCCCCCCAGCCGGTCCCGATCTCCAGCACATGATCATCCGGCTCCAACTCAAGGCGATCTCCGATCCCGTTGAGCTTGGCCAGGGACGCCTCTTCGAGTGTTGCCGACGGCGACTCAAAGACAGCCGAGGAATACATCATGGTCTTGTCGAGAAACAACTCGAAGAACGTGTTGCCAAGGTCGTAGTGGTCGGCGATGTTCTGCTGGCTTCCCCGGACCGTGTTTTTCCGCAGCTTGGCGGAGATGCTGCTGACAAGTTTGCCGAGGTTGCTCCAACGCGGTTCGGCAAGTGTCAGCGCATTGATGTTGCGTGCGAAGAACCTGAGAACCGTCGTGAGATCCGACGTGGTCCATTCTCCCTGGACAAACGATTCGGCCGCGCCCAGCGATCCGGAGAACAGCACACGACGATACAGCGAAGGGCAACCGACCGTCATCCTGGCCACCAACTCGTCATCCTGCGGATCTCCGAGGATATGAGTCCCGTCGTGATCCGTGATGGCAATGTGGCCCTCATTCATCCCAGACAGCCTCCCCAAGAGGATCCCACGAAACTTCCGGTCCAGCCACGTCAACGGTTGGCACGGGTCGGCTGTGTACGAATGGGAATTGGACGGCGTCTGAGTCGTGTTGTCAGTGGTCATTCCGAGGTCGTTCTTTAGTGATGAGTGGGCTCAGTGACGGGTCCCTCCGCATGCTTGGGATGCGGATGGAATGGAACCCGCTTCATCCACAGGACGGCTGCCTGCCAGTAGATGGCAATCGCTACGCGGATCGTCATCAGCGGAAAGCGGAGCAGGGCGAGCGCAAGGCGTGAGGAACTCATGGATTGTCGTGTGAGTGTCAATGTCGCATCAAAGATGTGCTGTCCGTCCCTGGACGAGTCGATCTGGACCGAGAGATGGTTGGATGGTTGCGTGAGCCGCCAACGGTATTCCATGTCCATCGGCATGAATGGCGAGACATGAAAGTCCTTGGGATGTTCCGCCACGAGAGTCTCGGGCGCGTCCTCGGGGACCGGAATCACGTAGCAGTGGTGTTCTCCCCAGGGCGTGTTGTGCACTTCCGCCACGATGGCCTCGACGCGGGTGTCGTCGGCATCAAAGCAATAGAACAGGCTGACCGGGTTGAAGACGTGTCCGCCATATCTCAGGTGCGTGAGAAGCCGGATCGGACCATCGACCACCTGGGCTGTCTGTTCACGGACCAGGTCGCGCACGCAGGCGGCCAGCGGCCTGTCCGGATCACCAAAGTGATCTGACCTCCGAAACCACGCCAGGTTCGGTCCCCGGGTTGACCAGAACCAGCGTCCTGCAAACACCGAATCCAGTTCATCGAGGTCGAGGTACACCAGGAACAACTGGTAACGGAACCTGTGAACAACCGGCACGTACCGCGCATGCTCCACCCGCCCGCGGTACAGGCAACTGTGGCTCGGGGAATTCTGAGACGTTCTGGACACGGGAGGTTTCAAGATTCAGAAGACTTGTTGACGTCATCCTGGAATGCGTCGCAGACCGCCATGGCACTGGCCACACCCGCTTCGTGGAATCCATTCCCCCAGTAGGCGCCACAATAGGATGTGCGACGATGACGAATCAGTTCGAGATGCCGTGCCTGGGCCCGATGTTTCTGAACGGAAAAAACCGGGTGACTGTAACGAAATTCGCGGATGACGTGCTCGGGACTGATGCGTGCACTGTCGTTGAGTGTCACGCAAAAAGTCTGCTTCGAACGGAGTCGCTGCAGGATGTTCATGTTGTATGTCACCGACGGCCTGATACTGTCCCCGGCCTGAAGGAGATAATTCCAACTGGCCCAGGCCCGCCGACGGACCGGCAACAGCGACGTGTCAGTGTGCAAGACCGCCGTGTTGTCTCCGTAGGGGAATGCCGAGAGCACATCCGTTTCGACGGGATCCAGGTCCTGGACTATGTCGAGAGCCTGGTCGGCATGACACGCCAGGATCACCTCGTCAAATGCCTGGGGTTCTGACCCCGCCGCAGTCAGCATCACGTGGTCCGGGTGACGGGTCACCGCGGAGACAGCCGCCTTTAGGCGGATCCGATCACGGAACGGGTCCGTCAACTTCTCGACATACCGTGACGAACCACCATCAACCGTTCGCCAGGTCGGACGATTGCGAATCTGCAACAACCCGTGATTGTCGAAGAACTCGATGATGAATCGAACGGGGAACTCCTCGAATGCCGTCGTCGGACAGGACCAAATGGCGGCTCCCATCGGCAGGAAGTAGTTGTCGGTAAAACGCCGTCCAAACCGATTGCGTTCGAGGAATTCGCGAATCGTCGTCGAGTGATCACATTCGGCCGACAACTCCGCCGCCTCCCGGTGGAATCGCAGGATGTCCAGGATCATCCGGTAATGGGACGCCGACAGCAGATTCCTGCGTTGCGCGAACAGGCCATTCAGCGAAGATCCAGAGTACTCGTGCCCGGACCGTTGGCAGCGGACGCTGAAACTCATTTCGGTTGCTGTCGAACTCACACCGATCGAATCCAGCAGCCCGCTGAAATGCGGGTAGTTGGTGCGATTGAAAACGATGAACCCGGTGTCGACTGCCAATGGCCCATCATCCGTATCAACCGCGACCGTGTTGACGTGCCCACCGATGTGGTCGTTGACCTCGAACACCGTGACGTCGTGCTGGCGGAACAGAAGATGGGCGCACAGCAGGCCGGACACGCCGCTTCCGACAATCGCGATCTGCATCTGGCCCGCCTTGCGGTTCGAATGTGAGGTCAACGACGCTGACGCCGTCTTCAATGGGCACTCAACATGGGTGTCAGCGTCTCAAACAGGTCGCCAACACCAGGCTTGAAGACATTGCCCACCAGCATGTCTGTCAGGTTGTCTCGCTGCTCGGGATGCCAGCGGATGAAGTCCGCAAAATTGAAGGTCGGATCGTAGAAGGCATAGACGAGTTGTCGAAAGTTCTCGACCCCGATGTCATAGGAGCCCTTCCAGTTCCCGAGTTGCTCCGCCGATGTGTCGTCGGCCAGCAGTCCCTCGTGAATCGACTCCGCAGCCAATTCTCCCGAGGCCAGCGCCAGGAACACACCCGAGGAATACACCGGGTCAATGAAACTGTATGCATCGCCCACCAGGACCCAGCCGTGGCCTGACACGGCCGATGAGCTGTACGAGAAGTCTCTCGTCGTACGAAATGCCTCCACCGGCCTGGCATCGGCCAGTCGCATGGCAATCGCCGGACATCGGCTCAATTCCCTTTCGAAAATCTGCTCCGCCGTCAGGCCATCTCCGAACAGCCAATCGGTCTCTCCCGTGCAACCCACGCTGACGACGTTGTCGGGCAGCGGGATGTACCAGAACCACGACTTGTGATCCTGTGAGTTGAAGATGATCGTCGCACCCTCGTCCCGCCCCTGGTCTCGATGCGCATTCTCATACCATGTCCAGATCGTGCCATTCTTCAAACGTGGATCGACTGACCGCAGTTTCAGCCGACTGGACAGAAACCCGGATTGTCCTGACGCGTCCACGATCACCCGCGCCTTGATCGGCTTCCGCATCGTGGGATCGTCCCCGCTGCTCTTCACCCAAACTGTCGAGGTGCCTCCCGCGTGAAAATCCACAGCCATCGCCTGGGTCCCCGAACGGATCTCCGCTCCCAACTCCCTGGCACGGTCCACCAGCATGCGATCGAACGTTCCACGCACCACCTGCCAGGTGTATCCCAGCCCCAACGAATCAAAGTCCTCGAAGTAGAAGGGCGCCGACGTCTGCCCACTCGCCCCGACGAACTGCACGCTGTATTTCTGCAGGAACGAGGACGCCTGAAGCCATTCCACCACGCCCAACCGGTCCAGGATGCTGTTGACCGCAGGAATGAGTGACTCACCCACGTGGTGTCGCGGAAATTCCTCCCGATCCAACAGGACCACGTCGTGACCCCGTTGGGCCAACAATGAGGCCACGGTGGATCCGGCGGGACCAGAACCGATGATCACCGCATCACGTAACGTGAGATCTGGTTTGGGATCAGTCGTCATCTTGGCTTCGGTCGTCGTCATCATTCCATCGTTCTTACTTACGAAAGACCCGCAGATCCAAGGTAGAGTTTAACGTTCAAAACGGCCATAATGGACATGTTGAAGAATGACGATTCTGCACCCCGATCATCAGGACACAGGACCGTGGTTCTCGTGCACGATCGCAACAAACTCGCCGCCTGATCCCACGGATCGGCGATCGGAAATTCCGAGTGCCCACAACAACCTCCAGAACATTGCTGTCACCCAAGCAGGTCGCTCGAGCCATCGGCGTGAGTGAATCGTCGCTCAAACGCTGGTGTGACCAGGGCAAGCTGAAGTGCGAGAAGACCGCTGGCGGCCATCGACGGATGCGGATTGGCTCCGTCATGTCATTTATCCGCACCGGGGGATACCAGTTATCTGATCCAGGAGTCGTTGGGCTGCCACCGGCGACGGGACAGACCCAGTGGACCATCGAACGTGCACGTGACCGGTTCGCCGCCGCCCTGATCGAGGGCGATGAGGAGGTGTGCCAGCAGGTGGCGTTGGATCTGTACATCGCGGGACATTCACTCAGTGTGATCTGTGACCAACTGATCGCCCGTGGCTTTCAGGAGATCGGCAACAGGTGGGACTGCGGTGACCTGGAGGTGTTCCAGGAACGACGGGGATGCGAACTGGCCACGCGATTGATCCATCGGTTTGGCGACCTGGTGACACGACCCGACCCCCGGGCTCCCAAGGCCATGGGAGGGACGCTCGACGGGGACCCCTACACGCTGGCCTCCGGTATGGCGGAACTGGTGTTGCGAGACTCGGGATGGGATGCCCAGTCGATGGGCAACCTGTTGCCCTTTGAGACCGTGAGAGCAGCCGTACGGAAGATTCGCCCGAGGCTCCTCTGGCTGGGCGTGGCAGTGGTGCGAGACGAAGACCGGTTCATCGACGAGATGAATCGCCTGTACTCTGTCACCGAATCCGAAGGAACGGTCCTGGTGGTCGGAGGACCGGCTCTCGGCAAAACACTGCGAGGCCAAATCCGCTATTCGGCACACTGTGATTCCATGCAACATCTTGAAGACTTCGCACGCCTGTTGCTGGCCAGGGAATTCACATCAAGTTCAAGTCAATAGAGGCGGCAGGTGCTGAATCACAGCGATTGGAAGGCGTTGCTCCCGAATCGTGACCCGTGGTTATGGATCGATGAGGTCGTGGAGATGACCGAGTCAACCATCTCGGCGAGGAAACACCTGTCCAAGAGCCTGCCGGTATTTGAAGGACATTATCCGGGATTCCCGCTCCTCCCCGGCGTGATTCTCTGCGAAGCCTGCCTGGAAGCCTCCGCAATACTGATCGCCAGCCTGGGAGTATCGACCAATGGTCGCGTGCCGGTTGCCACCGGGATGAACAACGTACGGTTCCGCAGGATGGTGCGTCCCGGTGAAACGCTGGACATCGACGTCGAACTGAAAGACCGGCTCCAGGACGCATTTTACCTGCGTGGGCGGGTTTTGGTGGGTGATCAAGTATGTGCGACATTGAATTTCGTCACGACAGCAGCACCAGCGCCTGAGGAGTGACCTCCCCTCGAGGACATTCAGAACTCCACCCGGTTCATGGAGTCCAGGTGTAAGTCGAAATCGCATCGAGTTCACGGATGACCACTTGGTTTCCCGCCACCGCCAGGTGGGCCCATGTCGTCGAATCACTGAGATGCCGTGTCGAGATCGCCTTGAACGCCTTCGGATTCGCATCGATCAGCAACAGATCTCCTCGTTCGTCCAGCGCCAGGATCCGGTTGCCGTTGGCCACCATGCTCCAGTACTTGCCGTACGGCCTGGTGACCCACTTGGTCTTCCCTGTCTTTGGCTCAATGCAGGTAAATCTCTGATTACGCAGATGTAGGTACACGTGACCATCAATCTCGATGGGCGAGGACATGTAGCCCTGCACGGTCGTCTTCCATCGCTGGTTGACATCAAACTGACTTCCTTGACGGGTGACGTCGAAGAGAAAGGTACCGCCACCGTAGGAACTGGTGAACAAGTCGCCATTGATTGCCAACGGGGTTTGAATATTCATCCCGCGAAACGCCGGCACCTTCACCGACCACAGGGTCTTTCCAGATTCGAGATCCACGCCGGCCAGCGCGTTACGCCCCTGGACCAGCAGTTGACGTTGTCCATCGATCTTCTCGATCACCGGCGAGGAAAACGCGCTGGAGGTCATTGCCGACCCAAAGAGGCTCTTCTTCTGCGCCTGACCGCCTAACCGCCAGACAACGTTGCCTGTCTTCTTTTCAATCTTCACGACCGAGGCGCCTGCCTGCAGGTAAAGGTAGTCGCCGTCGAGAACCGGTGAACACACCGCGCCGAAACTCGGCAACGGCGATCGGAACTTCTTCATGAAATCAATCCGCCAACGCACCTCGCCGGAGGCCACATCGAGTGCCACCAGCAGATCCCGGATTCCCAGCACGAACAGGGTCTTGCCGTCACAGGCCGGGGTCGAACGAATCCAGCTCCCGTTGGCAGCCGCGAAGAACGGCACCTTCATGGCACCACGCCACTCGGCCTGCCAGAGTTGCTGGCCACTCTTTCGATCCAGCGCCCGAACCACCTCGTGCGACTTCGAACGGGTCTCGGTCACAAAGACACGAGACCCCACCACGAGCGGACCCGAATAACTCGGCCCCATCTTGCTCCGCCACGAAACCTTCAGATGCCTGCCGTCAACCGAATCCGGCCAGGGAGAGACTCCCGTGAGTTTGCCATCACGGTTTGGCCCTCTCCATTGAGGCCAATCTGCTGCAAACGTGTTGCTGACCAATGAAAGAACAAGGCCCAAAGCGATGAATCGAAACATCAGTCCGTCCCTCAATTACGCGTGTGCGTGGAATCACATAAAAACGTTCAAAACGTTCATTTGGTATCGGTTGTGTTATAGATCCTGCAACAGTGTCTGTCCACCGACAGTTCCCGGAATCTTCGGTGTCTTCAGCCTGGTGCCATCAACTCGTGAGCTGGCAACTGCGAGAAGGCATTACCGTGACAGGCTCCGATAATCCACACGAGGATCGACCAGTGACCTACCGCAGCTCCGGCGTTCAACCCGCTGGGGTCGGCGTGGCGGGGAACCGGGTACTCGTCGTCCCGGTCTTGGTCGTCAACGTCCTGGAAGCTCCTGTGCCGACAGAGGATCGCAACAGCGGATTCAGAAAGTTCTCCCAGGTAAAGGTGGAGTGTCGGACGTACTCCGTGCGATTTTCAGCGGGCCCCAGATCGGCACCCAGGCGAAAACACTGTCACCGCGTGTGATTCGCGGAAAGGACTTCGTCGCCGTCGAACAGACATTCCATGACCCGACTGCCGCCCTGGGAAAAAAGACCGGTTCGCTGTGGACTCAACGGACAGTCTTTCCCTCCGGCAAACGATATTTCATCTCGGTGAACCGCATCGATGCCCTGAACTCCAACGACGCCATGTTTCTCCGGACCGACATGCCCGGTCACATCAAGCACAAAAGGGGCGACTCGTTCAGCGAGATCTCTCTCAGTTATCACTTTCGCATCCCCGCTCGTGAGTTCTTCCGGAACTTCGCACCTGACGAGAAGTTCAACGACCGCCGCGACAGGAACAAACGGCCAAAACGGTTCATCCGGGCCTACCGTCTCCGCGACCGTTCGACCGGCACACCCGGCCCGTGGCTGGCGGGAATGACGCTGGACCCTTCGGTCGTGCACGAGGCCTGGTGCCACCAGTGAAAGTTTGTCTGTATGATCCACGAATTCGGCGGACGTCCGGTCAACATTTCCAGGCGGCATTCATCGTCGGCTACTTCGACGCGATCGCCGAAATGGAGAAGGTCTATGACCGTCATGTCAGCCACACCGGACTGGAAGTCGGCCCGACGGGCTGGAAACTGACACGCCGAATGACACCGTCTCCATGCGTGTGAGAATGCTTCCCTGCCCCCCCAGGGCCACGGCCACCACCCCTTGACGAGCCATGACATGAACCTCCGACGACTGACTTTCTCTTGCCTGGCACTCTCAGTCGGGATCGCAACAAGCCTCTCAGTCCAGGCTGCCGAGACCGTCACGGTGGGAACGACTCCCGAGTTGTTCGTGGACAACCACTTGGTCGAAACCCTGGACGGTTTGAAACGGGTCGTTCAACAGCCACGCCGCATTTCTCGT